>Ga0189289_10490_pt1 | contig 12240 bp, 9 predicted proteins | sample UW106minimetaG_FD_130313 | JGI IMG/M metagenome (GOLD analysis project Ga0189289, IMG submission 130313) | Marine microbial communities from the Costa Rica Dome - UW106 mini metaG | ecosystem: Environmental > Aquatic > Marine > Oceanic > Photic zone | place: Costa Rica: the Eastern Pacific...
CATTTATGGTTTGTTCTATTTCACCCAAATGTTGATGTGTAAAAGGCTTGTAATAGGAAAAATTATTGTCGCGCCATGTAAAATGCGTTGTTTTAGACAAAGAAGTTCCTGCGCCTGTTGCACCAGTCACTGCATTAATATGAATATCACTGGTTAATAACTCAGCATTGGCGAGCGGTAAAACTGCCAATTGAATAGCTGTAGCAAAACACCCAGGGTTTGCCACAAAATTTGAGGTTTTAATTCGCTCTTTTTGAAATTCTGGTAAACCATAAACAAAGGATTTATTCTCAAATGTCTGGTTAGGCTCCAGTCTAAAATCATTACTTAAATCAATGACTTTAGTATGACCAGAAAAGCTATTTTGCTCTAAAAATGCTTTGGAATTTCCATGACCCAAGCACAAAAAGAGAACATCTACATCCGAATTAATTTCGCTAGTAAAACCAATTTCAGTTGAACCAATCAAATCCTGATGCACTTTAGAAACTTTATTGCCAGCATTAGATGTGCTAAAAACAAAATCAATTGAAACCTGATTATGATTTAACAAAAGTCTGATCAATTCTCCAGCGGTATATCCTGCTCCTCCTATAATTCCTACCTTTATCATTACTATGAATTTACGTGGTGATAGATTCTATTTTGATTACCATTAATTTTGATGAATCCTTTGACCTCATCTGCGGTCCAGCCTTTATTGTCTTCACCATAACTTCCAAATTTGGCATTCATTAAATCATTAGGTGAGGCTATACCATCCAAGGAAAAATGATACGCCTTTAAGGAAACAAAAACACTTCCAGAAACCTTGGATTGACTGTTCTGTAGGAAAGCTTCTATATCTCGCATAACAGGATCTAAATATTGTCCTTCGTGTAAATGCATTCCATAAAAACTAGATAAGTACTCCTTATGCTGTAGTTGCCATTTTGTTAGGGTATGCTTTTCTAATAAATGATGCGCTTTAATAGTAATTAAAGCTGCAGCTGCTTCAAAACCTACACGTCCTTTAATCCCAACAATGGCATCACCAACGTGAATATCTCTACCAATGGCAAATTTGGAAGCCACTTTATTTAAATACGCTATACAATGCTGAGGTTCAGACTTAAATTCATCAACTCCAACCAATTCACCTTCTTTAAAATGAAGCTCAATATTTTGTGTTTCGTAGTTTTCTAATTGAGATGGATATGCATACTCAGGTAAAGGATTTTTAGAAGTTAGCGTTTCTTCTCCTCCAACACTGGTTCCCCAAAGCCCTTGATTAACGGAGTACTTAGCCTTTTCCCATTGCAAATCAACACCATTTGCTTTGAGATAATCAATCTCTTCCTGTCTGCTTAATTTACCATCTCTTATCGGTGTTATAATTTCAATATCTGGCGCTAAAGTTTGGAAAATCATATCAAACCTTACTTGATCATTCCCAGCTCCAGTACTGCCATGAGCTATAAATTTAGCATCAATGTCATTCGCATATTTTACAATTTCAATGGCTTGAATTATTCGTTCTGCACTCACAGATAATGGATAGGTATTGTTTTTGAGAACATTACCATAAATGAGGTGTTTAATTACCTTATTATAATATGAACTAATGGCGTCTATATTCTTGTAGGTAGATACACCCATTTTATAGGCATTAGTTTCAATGCTTTTGATTTCTTCTTTTGTAAAACCTCCTGTATTAACACTAACAGCATGCACATCATAACCAGCTTTACTCAAACTCAATGCACAATAAGAGGTGTCTAATCCACCACTATAGGCTATAACTAATCTATTTTTCATGTCTTATCCTTTTTAAGGAATCGAGATTGCTTGATGCTTTTTAATCTCGTCCATACTTTTTTATCATATTTATGATTTGAACTTTCTTTACCTTTTTTCTTGCTTGGATCGTACAACATTCCTGTACACAGACACATCTTTTGCTCAGTACGTTGAAGTACATCGTAATTTTTGCAAGTCTGGCAACCATTCCAAAATGATTGATCATCAGTAAGCTCAGAGAAGGTAACAGGCTTATAACCCAAATTACTATTCATCTTCATTACTGCTAATCCTGTAGTTATACTAAAGACTTTGGCGTTTGGAAATTTAGTCCTTGAATGTTCAAAAATGACAGTCTTAATTTGCTTAGCTAAACCTTGATTTCTAAAATCAGGATGAACAATTAATCCTGAATTGGCTACAAACTTTCCATGACTCCACGATTCGATATAACAGAAACCGGCAAATTTGTTGTCTTTTAGTGCTATCACAGCATTCCCATTTTCAATTTTAGATATGATATATGTTGGCTGGCGCTTAGCAATACCAGTACCTCTTACTTGCGCAGCATCTTCAATGGTTTTACAAATTATATCTGCATATACCGTATGTGACTTATCAGCAATAACAATTTTCATTGCAATTGTGTTTTAGTGTTAAAATGTGTTTTGAAATGTTTTGAAAAGGGAACCGGACTCACCTAGGTTCCAAAATAAATACATACCCTTACGGGCGACGGAAAATAGGACGTAACCTTCTGCTGTTATTGCGAAGAACAACAGTGCTAAAAATAAATATGAAGGTTAATACTAACAAGCTATCTGCTTTTATGGTTTAATTCTGAGTGTAAAGGTAGAAATATATTTTTAACGGACTTCCTAATTAATTTACAATTAAAAATTATTATGATATTCATAAAATAACCAAAGCTATTTTATGAATATCTAACTAATTAACTACAATAAGTAATCAGTACTTACAAAATTTGAAGCGTTAGAATCAAGTAGTTCCTTTAAAATTGCATTATTATAATCGTTGTCTTTCGAAGCTACAAACGTTCTAATTGAAAAAGAACGAAGCGCATCATGAACACTCAAAGTTGCTACTGCTGAATCCTTACGTCCAGTAAATGGATAAACATCAGGGCCTCTTTGGCATGAACTATTAAGATTTACTCTACAAACCAAATTAACTAAAGTATCAATTAATGGCGCTAATGTTCTAGTGTCTTTCCCAAACAAACTAACTTGTTGCCCATAATTAGAAGCAGCCATATCATCTAAAGGCTCGCCGATTTTAGAGAAAGGAATTACGGGTATTACGGGACCAAATTGCTCTTCTTCATATACGCGCATATCCTTAGTCACAGGATATAAGATAGCCGGGAATATATAATTATCAGTGGTTTCACCACCTCTAGAATTTAATATACTTGCACCCTTTATCTTAGCATCATCAATTAATTCTTGAATATAAACAGGTTTATCTGGCTCTGGTAACGGAGTCAGTTTAACATCCTTATCCCAAGGATTACCAAATTTCAAAGCGTCAACAGCATTTGAGAATCGCCTGTTAAATTCATCAACAACATCCTCGTGGACATATAATACTTTTAATGCCGTACAACGTTGTCCATTAAAAGAGGTTGTTCCTGCAATACACTCAGCTATAGCTAAATCCAAATCCGCATCCTTTAAAACAATAGCAGGATTTTTAGCTTCTAATCCTAGAACCATCCTTAGCCTGTTACTTTTTGGGTGATGATCTTGCAATGCGTTTGCAGACTTACTATTACCAATCAAAGCCAAAACATCAACTCTGCCATCCTTCATTATTGGAGTAGCAACAGTTCTGCCTCTGCCGTAAAGAATATTAACCACACCTTTGGGGAAGCTATTTTGAAACGCCTCTAAAAGTGGTGATAATAATAATACCCCGAATTTTGCAGGTTTAAATATCGTTGTATTTCCCATTATTAAAGCGGGAATTAAAAGTGCAAAGGTTTCGTTTAAAGGATAATTATAAGGCCCCAAACACAATACTACTCCTAGCGGACCGCGTCTTATATGTGCATGGACACCACTTTGCTTATGAAACTTCGCGCTATCCCGATCTAACTGCTTATAATCTTCAATAGTGTCGTAAATATATTGGACTGTTCTATCAAATTCTTTTTGAGAATCTGGTAAATTTTTACCAATTTCCCACATTAATAATTTTACAACTTCTTCGCGCTTGGTTTTCATCTGTTCAACGAACTTTAACATACATTCTACACGATCTAAAACTTTCATAGTTGGCCATAATCCTTGTCCTTTCCCATAGGCTTCAGAAGCCGCATCTAAGGCTTGTAACGCCTCCGTTTCTGTTAAAGTAGGAATACTTCCTAATAAGGTTGGTTTGTAATCTTCTGTTGAAGAAATTGTCGAATATATATCTGTTGTTTCACCACTCCACTCTATTAATTCGCCATTAAGTAAATACGTCGATTGATGAATCAGTTCGTTGATTTGAAATTGTTGAGGGATACAATTGTGTTTCATAAAAAGTTCTTTTAAGGGAGCAAATAGTCCTTTAGCTGTTCATAGTCATGTATTTGAATGCTGCGCTTTTTAAGATACAAAATTGATTTTATTTGAGTTGGTATTTCTAATTTATCTGCAATAGAATTTGGCATAACAGGTAAAAACTTGATGGGATGGGCTGTTTCTAAAAAGACACCTTGAACATTGCGGTTTCCTGCTAAATAATCCTTTAATGCCAAATAACCAATGGCACCATGCGGATCTGCTACATAATCACTACGCTCTTTTAAATAATTGATCGCTTCTAGAGTTTCAACATCAGAATAACTATAACCGGATAAATTCTTTTTTAATAACTCAAAACTGCCGTCATGTAATTCTTTAATACGAATAAAGTTACTAGGTGCACCAACATCCATAGCATTTGAAATTGTAGCAACAGATGATTTAGTAGTGTAATTACCTGTTTTTAAATATTGTGGTATCACATCATTTGCATTTGTGCCCGTAACAAAATGTTGGATTGGTAGCCCTAGTTTTTGAGCCATCATACCTGCACAAATATTCCCGTAATTACCGCTAGGTACAGAAAACACCAAATCCTTACCCTTATGTTTTAAAGCCTTATAAGCAAAAAAGTAGTAAAACATTTGAGGAAGCCACCTTGCTATATTTATAGAATTAGCTGATGTTAACTTTCGCTTATTATGAAAATCCTTGTCTAAAAAAGCACGCTTTACCATAGCCTGACAGTCGTCAAAAACACCCTCGACTTCTAAGGCGGTAATATTTTGACCAAGGGTAGTTAATTGCTTTTCTTGTATGTCACTTACTTTACCACTTGGATAAAGGATAACAACCTCAACACCATTTACGCCTAAAAATCCACTCGCCACTGCACCACCTGTATCACCTGAAGTAGCTACTAATACTGTTACATTCTCTTTCGTCTCTTTTTGCCCATTAAAATAACCTAGACATCTTGCCATAAATCGAGCTCCTACATCCTTAAATGCCATGGTTGGCCCATGGTATAATTCTAAAGCCGATATGGAATCATTAAGTTCTACAACGGGAAAGTCAAAACTTAGAACATCTTCTAATATGTCTTTTAAATCTGTTTGTGGAATTTCATCACCAACAAATTGTTTAATAGCTTCATAAGCTATAGAGACATCATCTAAGGACTCAATGTTATCAAAAAACGACTTAGGAAGTTGATTAATTGACTTAGGGAAATAAAGGCCTTTATCTGGTGCCAATCCTTTTATTACAGCCTCTTGAAATGATACTTCAGGCGCGTCATGATTTAAACTAAAATACTTCATACTAAGTGAACCCCTTTATTACTTATTCGCGACACATATATATTATAGGCAATACCAGAATTTACATATACCTCATCCATTGCCTTCGCCACTTTATGCGCAATATTTTTACCTTTACTTAACGCAAATATTGTTGGTCCCGATCCAGAAATACCAACGCCTAAAACACCGGAATTCAATGCGCTTTGTTTAACCTTATCAAAATGTGGGATGAGTTCTTTTCGTTTTGGCTCTGCTACATAATCAACCAATGACCGACCTATTAAATTAAAGTCTTTGGTGTGTAAGCCACTTATTAAACCACCTACATTAGCCCATTGTGCAACTGCTGTTTTTACAGGAATTGTTTCAGGTACAACCTGGCGTGAATCTGCTGTTTTTATTTCAATCTGAGGATGTATGACTGTAGCTATCAATTCTCCTGGTGTTGGTATAGAAACAATATCTAAAGGATTATAACTTCTAACCAAAATAAAACCACCATACAAACATGCGGCAACATTATCTGCTATGGCAGAGCCACAAGCAGTGACTTCACCTTGCATCGCAAATTGTGTTAATTCTAATTTATTGTATTTATTATCTAATAGTGTATTGACCGCAAATGCAGTTCCAGAGGCACTTGCAGCACTACTTCCTAATCCGCTACCTGGTTTGAAATTTTTAAATATCTGTATGTCTAACCCAAAGTTAGCATTAGAATCCTCTAGCATTTGTTTCGCAACTACACCTACAACATTTTTATCCACGTCATAGGGTAAATTTGCTCCTTCAATTTTTGATATCTTAACACCGTTGTCTTCTGTTTGTGTAAACACCATTTGATCACCAAGGCTTTCCAAGGCAAAGCCCATAGCATCAAATCCACATGACACATTGGCTACTGTTGCAGGCGCAAAAACTTTAATACTTTTCATGTATATTAATTTCGTCCAAGGGTTATAATATCAGCAAATAAACCTGAAGCTGTTACTTGAGCTCCAGCTCCAGCTCCTTTTATAATTAGCGGTTGCTCTGGGTAACGATGGGTATAAAAAAGCACAATATTATCTTTTCCCTTTAAATTATAAAATGGATGCTCTTTATCAACTGCCTTTAGTCCAACTTTAGCGGTTCCATTATTAAATTCAGCAACATACTTTAATTGACAGTCTTCTGCTTTTGCATTTTGATAAAGGCTTTCAAAATGCGTAGCTTCAGACTTTAAAGTTTTATAAAAATCTGCCACAGAATCTGCTTTTAAACTTGATTTAGGTAAAAACGCTTCATTCTTAATGTCTTTGAGATCTAATTTAAATCCAGCTTCTCTGGCTAGAATTAGTATCTTTCTTGCAACATCAACACCACTAAGATCAATCCTAGGGTCCGGTTCTGTATATCCTTCATCTTGCGCCTGTTTAACTACATCATAAAAAGTTCGTTCTTCATTAAAATTATTGAAAATAAAATTCAAACTTCCTGATAAAACAGCTTGAATAGACGTTACAGTATCACCTGAGTTTATCAAGTTATTCAAAGTATAAATTATTGGCAATCCGGCGCCAACATTTGTTTCAAATAAGAATGAAGCATTGTACTTTCTTGACAATTCCTTTAGTTCTTGATAATCTGAATATTTTGAGGAACAGGCAATTTTATTACATGCTATAACTGCAATACTTTCTTTTAAATAATCTTTATAGGTTTTTGCAACGTCTTCATTAGCCGTAACATCAATAAAAATACTATTACTTAGATTTTGAGCTTTAACCGCTTCAAAAAACGATTTATGTGTCCTAGCTTTTCCTTTTTTAATCTGTTCTGTCCAAGTTGATAATGCAATGCCTTCTTCATTGAAGATCATTTTTCTAGAATTACTTATGCCAACTACTTTAATGTTTAACAACAGATTTTTAGATAAGTAGTCTTGCTGTTGCTTTATTTGATCTAGTAAAATAGCACCTACATTGCCAACACCAACAACAAATAAGTTTAGTGTTTTTACTTGTTTTTCAAAAAATCGATTATGCAAAGTATTCAATGCCTTCTTAATGTCTTTATGTGCAATTACTGCTGATATATTACGCTCAGATGCTCCTTGGGCAATTGCTCTTACGTTTACATTATTTTGACCAAGGGAACTAAATAGTCGCCCACTAATACCTTGATGACTCTTCATCTTATCACCGACCACAGCAACAATAGCCAATTCGTCTTCAATAAGTAGTGGTTGAATTCGCTTCAATGAAATCTCATAAGCAAATTCATCATCCACGATGCTTTTAGCCTGCTTAGCGTCTTTGCTATACACTCCAACGCAGATAGAATGTTCTGAAGATGCTTGTGTAATTAAAACCACGTTGATCTCATGTCTTGAGAGCGCAGAAAATAGCCGCTTAGAGAATCCAGGAATTCCTACCATGCCATTTCCTTCAAGAGTTAATAAGGCTATATCTTCGATATGGCTTATTCCTTTAACAGGACCATTCTTGGATTTTGGTTTTTTAGTTATTAAAGTCCCTTTTGCCTTTGGCTCAAAAGTGTTTTTTATATAAATCGGAATACTCCTTTGTAATGCAGGCTGAACCGTAGGAGGATACAATACCTTGGCGCCAAAATGTGATAATTCCATAGCTTCCTGATAAGAAATCTCTTCTATTGCAAACGCTTGCTTAACCAATTTAGGATTAGCAGTGTACATACCACTTACATCAGTCCAAACCTCTAATGCAGATGATTTAATTGCTGCGGCAACCAATGCAGCTGTATAATCAGATCCGCCTCGCCCAAGTGTTGTTGTATCACCAGCTTTATTGCTAGAAACAAAGCCAGGTAAAACAACTATTCGTTCTTTGTTTTTATTGAAAAATGAAGAAATATTTTCAGAGGTTATTTTACTGATGACATTAGCATTGGTGTAATTAGAATCGGTAATGATTAAGTCTCGACTATCCTTTAATGTAGATTTTTTTTCTATTTGTACTAATGCTTCTGATATAATGTATGAAGACAAAGATTCACCGAAACTTAAGATTTTATCGCGAGATTTGTCGGAAAATTCATTGATTAAATAAATACCTTGAAGTATCTGCTTTAAATCATTTAGCATGTCATCGATCTGCTTAAAAACTGTTCTTTTTCTAGGTCCTTTAATTAAGCCTTCAACAGTCTTATAGTGTCTTTCAGAAATATTTTGAAACACCTTTATGTAATCTTTATCTTTTTGAGTCGCTAACTCACCTGCTTTAATAAGCATATCTGTTGTGCCGCCTAATGCCGAAACAACAACGGCAAGTTTTTGCTTTTTCGATTCTGATTTAAGGGTCGTAATAACCTTAGATATGTTTTCTGCATTAGCAACGGATGTACCGCCAAATTTTAGTACTTTCATATAGTTCAATTTTCTTAGACCTTTGAATCTAGTCCATAAAAAAACCTTCCTAAAAATTTTAGGAAGGTTTAATATATAGGTATAACAATATCACCTTCCGTCAGGGAATCATGGTAATCATTGTTGTCATTATGTTTATAATATATCTCATTCAAGTACAAATGTTCAAAAATATATTTACTTAACAAAACCAATAAATGATTTATTTTCTCTCGACTCATTTTTCAATGATTATTCAAATGAATTTTCCTTAAAAACCTCATTATCATACTAGAAACTGAAATAAATCTGGCTTGTTATTGAGATAATCTCCGAAAAAATTATGCAACTTCATCTTAGTGATCAAGGGCTGTAAATCTTCTGGTGATTTTAGTTGCAAACCAACTACTGCAACATCATTCTCTCTATTCACCTTCTTAGTATATTCAAAATGAGTGATATCGTCTTCAGGTCCTAAAATAGTAGAGACAAACTCTCTAAGCGCACCTGCGCGCTGAGGAAACTTTATTATAAAGTAGTGCTTTAAATTGGCATACAATAAAGCACGCTCTTTAATCTCTGCCGTTCGCGTTATATCGTTATTACTACCACTAACAACACATACAACATTCTTTCCTTCAATCTCTTCTTTATATTGTTCCAAAGCCGAAAGACTTAAGGCGCCTGCTGGTTCTACAACAATGGCGTCTTTATTATAAAGGTCTAAAATGGTTTGGCAAATTTTACCTTCATCAACTATCACAACGTCATCTAAGGTTGACTTACAAATATTAAAATTAATATCACCAACGCGTTTAACTGCCGCCCCATCTACGAAATTCTCTATGGCCTTTAATGTTGTATTGCGATCATTTTGAATTGAGATTGACATTGATGGCGCTCCTTTTGGTTCTACTCCAATGATTTTAGTCTCTGGTGAAAGCAATTTAAAAATTGTGGACAAACCTGCTGATAACCCACCACCACCTATTGGCACAAACACATAATGAATAGGATGCGATGCTGCCTGATCAATGATTTCTAATCCAACAGTAGCTTGTCCTTCAATAACTTTTTCGTCATTAAAGGGGTGAATAAATGTTTTATTTAATCGTTCACATTCTTTTATTGCAGCTTCATAAGCATCATCAAACGTATCACCAACTAAAACAACAGTGACAAACGCTTCGCCAAACATCTTTACCTGTTCAATTTTTTGACTAGGTGTTGGTGAAGGCATAAAAATGGTACCCTTAATTTTTAAAAGTTTGCAGGATAGGGCCACTCCTTGTGCATGATTACCCGCACTAGCACAAACAATTTCGTTTTCTATTTGGTTAGGCTCCAAAGATGAAATCTTGTTATATGCTCCTCGAATTTTATAAGACCTTACATCTTGTAAGTCTTCACGTTTAAAAAAAATATTAGAATTAAAATGCTTTGAGTAACGCACATTTCTAGATAGTGGCGTTACTTTAGCAATGCCTCTCAGATTTTCTGCAGCTTTCTCAACGTCGTGTAGCGAAGGGCTATATGTTGTTGTGTTTTCCATCTTCAGTCCTTAATTAAAAGAAATGATCATTTTTTGTCTTTGACAAAGACTAACAATAAATATCGCCTAGACAAGCGCCTCTTGTGTTGCTCTACTTACTTCTTCTGTTTTTATTTCTTTCATAGCTGTCATAGCACTGCGTAAGCGCTTCCCAACAGCCTCTATAGGATGATTTCTAATCGCTTCATTAATAGCAATTAATTCAAGGTTATCAACTCCATGTGACGTGCTATACGATTTACCAATAACAGAGGTGTCTACAGATTTCATAAAGTCTTCCAATAAAGGCTTACAAGCATGATCAAATAAATAACAGCCATATTCTGCAGTGTCCGAAATAACGCGATTCATTTCAAATAGCTTCTTTCTCGCAATCGTATTTGCGATTAATGGTAATTCATGAAGGGATTCGTAATATGCAGAGTCTTCAATAATACCAGCACTTACCATAGTTTCGAAAGCTAACTCTACTCCAGATTTCACGAAAGCCACTAATAATACGCCATGGTCAAAATACTCTTGCTCAATAATATGATCTGAAGTCAGAGCAGTTTTTTCAAAGGCAGTTTCGCCAGTTGCTGCTCTCCAGGATAATAAATTAATATCATCATTTGCCCAGTCTTCCATCATAGTTTTTGAAAAATGACCAGATATAATATCATCCATGTGTTTTTCAAATAAAGGACGCATTATACCTTTAAGTTCTTCTGATAATTCAAAGGCTCTTATTTTTGCTGGATTTGATAGGCGATCCATCATATTGGTTATACCACCATGCTTTAAGGCTTCTGTAATGGTTTCCCATCCGAATTGTATTAGCTTAGCTGCATATCCTGGATCAATACCATCTTCAACCATTTTATCAAAACTTAAAATGGCTCCAGTTTGTAATAATCCACATAAAATGGTTTGCTCACCCATTAAATCAGATTTTACTTCTGCTATAAATGAGGACTCTAATACTCCTGCACGATGACCTCCAGTTGCTACAGCATAGGCTTTAGCTTGTGCCCATCCTTTACCTTCAGGATCATTCTCTGGATGTACTGCGGTTAATGTAGGAACCCCAAATCCACGCTTATACTCTTCTCTAACTTCAGTTCCTGGGCACTTTGGCGCAACCATTATAACGGTTAAATCTTCACGTATTTTAGTACCTTCCTCAACAATATTGAAACCATGAGAGTAGCTTAATGTCGCTCCTTTCTTCATTAAAGGCATTACTGCCTTAATCACATTTGTATGTTGTTTATCTGGAGTTAAGTTTAATACTAAATCAGCATCCGGAACTAATTCTTCATATGTGCCAACGGTGAATCCATTGGATGAGGCATTCTTATAAGAAGCACGTTGTTCATCTATAGCGGCTTGACGCAGTGCATACGAAATATCTAGGCCAGAGTCTCTCATATTTAAACCTTGATTTAAACCTTGCGCTCCACAACCTACAATAACAATTTTCTTTCCTTTTAAAGCATTAACCCCATCTTCAAATTCTGAAGCATCCATAAATCGGCATTTTCCTAATTGCTCTAATTGTTCTCTTAATGACAATGTGTTAAAATAATTCGACATTTTAATTTGTTTTTAATGTTGAAATGCGGCTAGCATTTGTGATATTTTCATTTCATCTTTGGTTACTGCAATACGTCCTGAACGCGTAAATTGCATAATTCCAAAAGCATTTAGTTCTCTATATAATAATTC
>Ga0189289_10491_pt1 | contig 12227 bp, 8 predicted proteins | sample UW106minimetaG_FD_130313 | JGI IMG/M metagenome (GOLD analysis project Ga0189289, IMG submission 130313) | Marine microbial communities from the Costa Rica Dome - UW106 mini metaG | ecosystem: Environmental > Aquatic > Marine > Oceanic > Photic zone | place: Costa Rica: the Eastern Pacific...
GGCGGCGTGGTGCGGCTGTGTTGCTCACGCTTTCGACGGTTGTTGCTGTTCTGCTCACCCAGTCGCGCAATGCCATGGGAGCACTGGCCTTGGCGATTCCCTTTGTTCTGGGACCGATGCAGTGGTTCTGGTTGCTGCCCCTCCTGTTGTTGATGGCCTCTCCGTTGTTCTTGGTGGTGCTGCCCGGTGTCCCCCCTGGATGGCGTCAACTGGGCATGGCTGTGGTGCCGGAGCCGATTCTCGATCGGCTTCTGGAGCGGGGAGGGCCCACCGCCTGGAAACACACCCGTCTGGGCCAGTGGGGGTATGCCCTGGAGTTGGTTGCGGCCCGTCCCTGGCTCGGCTGGGGGGCAGCCGCGTTCAGCGTGCTTTATCCGATCTATGCGGCCAAGCGTTGGCATGGCCATTCCCACAATCTCCCTCTGGAGTTGGCGATCAGCCACGGCCTTCCGGTGATGCTGTTGATTGTCGGAACGGTGCTCCTTTTGCTGGTTGTGGCGCTGCGAAAGGGGATCCTGCAAAAAGCACCGATGGAACGGGCTTGGTGGACCGCCACGCTTGTGCTGGTGGCGATGCATGCCACCGACCTGCCGTTTTTCGACAGTCGCCTGAATATTCTCGGCTGGACGCTGTTGGCGGGTTTGGCTGCCTTTAACCAGGAGGTTGGGCAGATCCCACAGTCAAGGCCTGATCGTGATGGTCCCGCAGCGTCGTCGGAGCTAGGGGCCCCCTGAGGTGGGTCCAGGGCAGGGTCCGTGAGGCCTCCCATGGCTCGTGGATCACCGCACTCCATTGCGGAGGCGGCGGCAGGGCTGGCCCTGGCATCGGCTCGAGCTCACCGTTGAGAGCAGCCCGGTAGGTCTTTTTCCAGCCGCCCATGCTCTTGCGGTCTTCGCCAACGGCCGCGATCACCGGGGCCAGGCGACGGTCGCTGCGGGAGAGCAGGGCCTGAATCACGCTCCATCCATAGCTCTCCGGTCGGAACTCGATTCCCTTCGGTTTCAACCTTTTGGCCAGGCGTTTGAGGCGCTTCTCAGCTTCCGGTCTGACCCCTTGCCACTGGAAGGGGGTCTGGGCTTTGGGTACAAAGGTGCTCACCCCCAGGGTGAAGCGCAGTCCGGCTGTTCCTTTTTTGAGAGCCAGCAGGAGATCTGCCGTTGCTTCGACGTCGTCATCCGATTCCGTCGGCAAGCCCACCATCCCGTAGAGCTTGAGACTCGAGAGGCCGCCGTGTTTGGCATGGCGGGCCGCCTCATGGATGGCCTCCGTGGTGAGTTTCTTGTTCACCACCTCGCGCATCCGTTCACTGCCGCTTTCGATGGCGATGGTCAGGGAGCGGCTGCCCCGTTTGGCCAGGATCCGACCCAAATCCGGGGTCACGGTGGCTGCTCTCACCGAGCTAACGCTGACGCGGGTGTCATCGAAACGGTCCTGATCCAGCCAGTGGAGGAGGTCGGCGAACTGGGGATGCTGGGTGACGGAAGCACCCAACAGGCCAAGGCGTTTGGTGGCTTGCAGGCCTTTCTCCACGGCTGGGATCAGACCGTCATCCAACGACGGCGTCCGGAACGGAAGGGTCAGGTAGCTGGCCAGACAGAACCTGCAAAGTTCAGGGCAACTGCGCACCACCTCCACCATGTGGATGTCGGGCCAAGCGGCCTCAGGGGTGACCACCGTTGAGTGACTGAGGGTGTTGCCTCGCCAGGTCTGCTTTTCGACGAGGGCTGGAACCGCCGGATCGATCGGTTCGATGCCGATCAGCTCGCCGTCTGGGTCGTATTGCGGGGCATACAGCGACGGCACGTATACCCCTGGAACCTGAGCCAGGTGTCGGAGTCGTTCCGGCCGCGATGCCTGCCGGCAGCTCTGCAGAGCGTCGATGAAGGCGGGCAGCAGAAGTTCGCCGTCTCCGAGCAGCACGGCATCAAAGAACGGTGCCAGGGGTTCGGGGTTGGCCGTGAGCACCGGTCCGCCGCCGAAAACGATGGGGTCCTCATCTCCCCGCTCCAGGGCCCAGATCGGAATTCGCTGGTTCTGCAGTAGCTCCGGCAGTACAGGGCCGTCGAGTTCCCAGCTCAGGGAGAGCCCGAACAGATCGCAATGGCGGGGCAAGGGATCGTGCTGGTCTGTGAACAGTCGCCGAACGTCCACATCACTGCGTTGCGCCAACGTGGCCCAGACGATCTGATAACCCAGGCTTGTGATCCCCACGGAATAGGAGCTGGGAAAGGCCAACACGGCCTGAAGGGCTCCGGGCTCCGGTAAGGCCGGCTCGAACAGCAGTGTTTCCTGGTTCAGAGTGGATCTCCGGAAGGGCCTTTGGGTGGTTTGGGGGCTTCAAACGGTCGGCGGTGACGGTTCAAGCGCATTTGCATTCGGTCTTCGGAGGCCAGCTCCATACCCATCTGGCGCTCGTAGATGGAATCCGGATTGAACAACCGGGCCACCAGGAAACTGGTAAGGCAGGCCACCAGGATGGGCTTGAGGATGAGCAGATCCTTGGTGAGCGCAAACGCCAGGAACATGGCTGATATCGGGGTTCGCGAACAGCCGGCAACGAAGGCACCCATGCCAGCGAACACGTAAGTGGTGGGAACGTGGCCGGTGAGGGCCTCAACGCCAATGCCGCCGGCCAAACCAATGGCTCCTCCCAGCGTCAGCATCGGCATGAACAGTCCCCCTGGTGCTCCTGAGCCCGCCGCCAGACCGGTACTGAAGAACAGCACCACAAAGCTGGCGAGGGCCAGGCTGATGTCGGCCTTGCCGGCTCCGATCAGGTGCTTCAGCTCGCTGGGGTTGTGGAAGGCGTCGGGCAGGGCCGCATAGACGCAGCCCAGGACGAGTCCGCTCAGGGTCATGCGCAGAATCAGCCGGTCACCGAACCAACGGTTGCCCTGCCGCTGCATGGTGAGCACGTACCGGGTGTACAGCTCCGCCAGCACGCCGATCACCACGCCGAGAGCGATCAGGTACAGCAGATCGACAGGCAGGAAGCGCACCAGGGGGGTGTATTCCCGCTCCAGTTGAAAACCGATGGTGCTGTTCAACCCACTGCCCCCAGGGTTGAGACCGAGGAAGCCGAGAACATCCGCCAGGGTGTCGGCAGAGAAGGTGGTGATGATCACCAGCAACAGGACCACGGGCCTAGCGGAGTGGAGCAGCTCCTCGATGGCGTAGATGAATCCGCCGATGGGAGCGCTGAACACGGCGGCAATGCCTGCTCCGCCGCCTGCAGCGACAATCACTCGCCGAAAGGCCACCGGTGCCCGAAGCCAGCGGGACATCTGCCAGGCAACGGAGCCGCCCATCTGCACAGCTGGGCCTTCTGGGCCTAAAGGGAAGCCTGAGCCGATGGCAATGATGCCGGCCACGAGCTTCACCAGGCCCACCCGAAGCCCCATCGGCACCGACCTGTGGCGCAGGAAACCCATGATGTGGGTGATCCCCGCTCCGCCAGCTGCTGGAGACAGGTTGGTGATCAGCCAGGCGGAGACCATGCCCCCGATGGCGCCGAGGGCGGGGAGCACCACCCAGGCAGGAAATTCATCGAGCAGATCGAGCCGCCAGTCGCGCAGCAGGTTGATACCGCTGGTAAACAGCAGGCCGGTGATGGCTGCTCCGAGTCCAGTGAGCGCCAGAGCCAGGACCACCACCAGCCAGCGGCGCTCCAACAACCTCCTGATGCTCCGGCTGGAGCCCAGGAGGTGGCGTCGTTGTTTGGGTTCGCTCAGGGCTGGCACAGATGAGGTAATTAGGGATCAGGCCTGAGCCAGAACAGTTGCTTCGTCGTCAGCACTGACCACACGCCCCTGGTCTTCAAAACCGCTGATCTGATCGAAGTTCAGATAGCGGTAGAGCTCGTCGGAGAGGGGATCGATTTTCTCGGCCGCGATGCTGCTGTACTCCTCCGGGGTGGGGATTCGACCCAGCTGGGCGCAGACAGCGGCCAGTTCAGCGCTTCCCAGGTACACCTGAGCACCTTTGCCCAGGCGATTGTTGAAGTTGCGGGTGCTGGTGGAGAACACGGTGGTGTTGTCCTCCACGCGGGCCTGGTTGCCCATGCAAAGGGAGCAGCCCGGCATCTCCATGCGGGACCCTGCGGCCTCGAAGGTGGTGTAGTAGCCCTCGGCTTTCAGGGTTTCCTCGTCCATTCGAGTCGGGGGGCAGACCCAGAGGCGCGCCGTGTTCTGACCGGCGCCTTCCAGCACTTTCGCCGCGGCTCGGTAATGACCGATGTTGGTCATGCAGGAGCCGATGAAAACCTCCTGTACCGGGTCACCGGCCACCTCGCTGAGCAACTTCACGTTGTCGGGGTCATTGGGGCAGGCCACCACGGGTTCGGTGAGTTCGTTCAGATTGATTTCCAGTACTTCGGCGTACTCAGCGTCATGGTCGGCGCTCATCAGCTGCGGGTTGGCCAGCCAGGCCTCCATCTCCTTGATTCGGCGGGCCAGGGTGCGGGCATCGCTGTAGCCGCGGGCGATCATGTTCTTAAGCAGCGCCACATTGCTGCGCAGGTATTCGCTCACTGTGTCTTCTGAGAGCTTGATGGTGCAGCCGGCGCAGGAGCGCTCGGCGCTGGCATCGGTGAGTTCGAAGGCTTGCTCCAGCTTCAAGTCGGGGAGACCTTCGATCTCCATGATCCGGCCATTGAACAGGTTTTTCTTGTTGGCCTTTGCAACGGTGAGTAGCCCCCGCTGAATGGCCACCCAGGGGATGGCATTCACCACATCCCGGAGGGTGACGCCGGGTTGCAATGACCCGCTGAAGCGCACCAGCACGGATTCCGGCATGTCCAGCGGCATGGCGCCGATGGCGGCCGCAAAGGCCACAACCCCGGAGCCTCCTGGGAAGGAAATGCCGAGGGGGAAGCGGGTGTGGCTGTCGCCGCCGGTGCCGACGGTGTCGGGGAGGAGCATTCGGTTCAGCCAGCTGTGGATGATGCCGTCACCCGGCCGCAGAGCCACGCCACCGCGTTGGGCGAAGAAGTCGGGCAAGTCCTTTTGGGTCTGCAGATCCACCGGCTTCGGATAGGCGGCGGTGTGGCAGAAGCTCTGCATCACTAGGTCGGAAGAAAAGCCCAGGCAGGCCAGTTCCTTCATTTCGTCCCGTGTCATTGGGCCGGTGGTGTCCTGGGATCCGACGGTGGTCATCAGCGGCTCGCAGCTGGTGCCGGGTCGGACGCCGGCGAGGCCGCAGGCTTTGCCCACCATTTTCTGAGCCAGGGTGAAGCCCTTGCCTGTGTCCGCCGGTGCCGAGGGGCGGATGAACAGTTCCGAAGGGCTGAGGCCAAGCTTTGTGCGTATCTTGTCGGTGAGGGCGCGACCGATCATCAGGGGGATGCGACCGCCGGCCCGCACCTCGTCGCTAATCGTGGTGGGCTTCAGCTCGAACCGACTTACCACGGTGCCGTCGCGTTCGATCGTGCCGGCATTGGGTCGGATCGTGATGACATCACCGGTGTTCAGTTCACTGACATCGCATTCGATCGGTAGTGCGCCTGAGTCCTCGGCGGTGTTGAAGAAGATCGGGGCGATCTTGCCGCCAAGAATCACGCCACCGGCCCGTTTGTTGGGCACATGGGGAATGTCATTGCCGGTGTGCCACAGCACCGAGTTGATGGCGCTCTTGCGGGAGCTTCCTGTTCCCACCACGTCACCGACGTAAGCCACGGGATGGCCCTTGTCTTTCAGGGTCGCGATCGTTTTCAGACCCTCTGGATCCCGGGTTTCGAGCATCGCCAGGGCATGGAGAGGGATGTCCGGCCGGGTAGTGGCGTGGGTGGCCGGCGAGAGATCGTCCGTGTTGGTTTCGCCCTCGACCTTGAACACCGTGACGGTGATGCTGTCGGCCAGTTCCGGCTTGCAGGTGAACCACTCGGCTGCGGCCCAGCTGTCCACAACCTGTTGGGCAAAGCGGTTGTCTGCCGCCAGATCCATCACTTCGTTGAACGCGTCGTAAACAAGCAGCGTTCGGCTGAGTCCCTCAGCAGCACAGCCTGCCAGTGCAGCGTCAGGGTTCTTCAGCAGCTCGATCAGGGCGGCCACGTTGTATCCACCCACCATCGTCCCCAGCAGGCGCGTGGCTTCGAGCGGTGACACCAGGGGACTGGTGGCTTCTCCCTGGGCCACGGCGCTGAGCCATGTGGCCTTCACGTAAGCGGCTTCATCCACACCCGGGGGGATCCGGTCGCTGAGCAGGTGCATCAGGAACGCTTCTTCGCCGGCAGGAGGGTTCTGCAGCAGTTCGGTCAGTCCCTGGGTCTGCTCGGCGTTGAGCGGAAGAGCGGGAACGCCCTGGGCTTCCCGGGCGGCGGCCAGCTCGCGGTAATCGCTCAGCATGGAGATCTTTGTTCAGGGACGATCACCATTCTTCCGGACCGTGTCTGTTGACAGTGAGCGGGGTGCGTAGCCTTGGTCGGATTCTCGCGTCCAGTCATGGCCACCACCTCCGATTTGCATGTGGTGGAGACACGTCCCCTGGTGGCCCCTGCGGTGTTGCATCAGGAGCTTCCCATCGATGTGGCGGCACTTGAGACCGTGGCGTCCGCCCGCCAGCGCATCCAGGACATTCTCAGCGGTCGTGACGATCGCTTGCTGGTGGTGGTGGGTCCCTGCTCCGTTCACGATGTCAAAGCAGCCCGTGAGTATGCCCAGCGTTTGGCACCCATCCGTGAGCGCCTGAAGGATCAGTTGGATGTGGTGATGCGGGTGTACTTCGAGAAGCCCCGGACCACGGTCGGTTGGAAGGGGTTGATCAACGATCCCCATCTCGACGATTCCTATGACATCAATACTGGTCTGCGTCGGGCCAGGGGATTGCTGCTGGATCTCGCCCGTGAGGGAATGCCTGCTGCAACGGAACTGCTCGATCCAGTGGTTCCGCAGTACATCGCTGATCTGATCAGCTGGACCGCGATCGGTGCAAGGACGACGGAGAGTCAGACCCACCGTGAAATGGCGTCAGGTCTGTCGATGCCGATCGGCTACAAAAACAGCACGAACGGCAGCGCCATCATCGCGATCAATGCCATGCAGGCTGCCTCGAAGCCGCATCATTTTCTCGGCATCAATCGTGAGGGTCATGCCTCGATCGTCAGCACCACGGGTAACCCCTATGGACATCTCGTGCTGCGCGGAGGCAGCCGAGGCAGCAACTACCACCAGGAGGCCGTGCAGGCGGCCGCGGCTGAGTTGAGCCAGGCCGGTCTGAAGGACCGTTTGATGGTGGATTGCAGCCATGCCAACAGCAACAAAGATTTCCGGCGGCAGGCGGAGGTGCTGGCCAGTGTTGCCGAGCAGTTGCGGGGTGGGTCCAATCACGTGATGGGCGTCATGATTGAGAGCCATCTGGTGGAAGGCAATCAGAAGCTCAGCGCCGACTTGTCGCAGCTGACCTACGGCCAGAGCGTCACGGATGCCTGCATCAGCCTCGAGACCACAGAAGCACTGCTGGATGATCTGGCCGCGGCCGTTGCCAGTCGCAAACAGACGGTCACTGCTTGAGATCAGACCACCAGTCGACTCCACAGAATTCCAACGCTGAGGGGAACGCTGAGGTTGTCGAGTCCGCGCCAGCTGAGCTGTTCCAGGCCGGTTGCGATGGCCACCATGCTGAAGGCTGCTGGCAGGGGTAGGTCAGCCCCCGACCATCGGGCCAGTCCGATCAGCACCAGGCCCGTGACACCTGCCATGGTCATGGTGCCAACGGTTGACTTGGTCTGACCGAAGAGGACCCATTTCGGTGAGTCGACGCCCCGGCCGATCAATCCTGCAAACCCATCTCCCAGTGCCATTACGAGAACCCCTGCGGAAACGGCATCGGCTCGGGTTGGCCAGAACACCAGAAGCAGCGTTGTGATCGCTATTCCGTAGGCGATTGTGCCGTAGCTGTTGCGATTGACATCCTCAACGGCGGGGATGAAGCGCCATTGGTGGTTGATCGCCGTAGCAAGAGTGATCACCATCGCAACTGGGATGGCGACAACGAAAGGAATCTGAAAGACCCAGGCCATCGGAACCACGGCTCCGGTTCCGATGTGCACAATTTTTCGACTGAGTTCCCGTTGGTTCGGACGAAGGCGACGACACAACACGGCTCCCGCTGTCACCATCGCCATCCAGCAGAGGATGGCGATGGGTCCGGTGAAGGAAAGCAAGTTGCTTATGCGGCTTGTTGGTGGTTTGTCATGGCCCGCAGCTTGAGAATCGCCTTGGCTTCCAGCTGTCGGACGCGCTCGCGGGACACATTGATCTGACGACCGATCTCCGCAAGGGTCAGAGGCTCTTCACCGCCAAGGCCGAAACGCAGACGCAGAATTTTTTGCTCGCGCTCGTTCAGTTGAGACAGCCAGCCACCGAGATGTTCTTTTTGGATACTGCGATCCATCCCTTCCATCGGCTCTTCACCATTGGGATCCGGGATCAGTTCGCCAAGGGTGCTGCGATCTTCCTCGCCACGGGCATGGGCATCCAGCGATGCACAGGGTGCGCTCTGGGACATCAGATCTTCCAGTTCCCTGGGTTCGATTCCCATGGCACTCGCCAACTCAAGCCGATTTGGTTGACGACCGAAGCGGTGGGATAGTTCCCGGGAGATGCGACGCATCTTCGAGAGTTTTTCGCTGATGTGGATCGGCAGGCGAATGGTTCGGGCGCTGTTGTCGATGGCGCGCGTCATTCCTTGGCGAATCCACCAATAGGCATAGGTGGAGAATTTGTAGCCCATGGCGGGGTCGAACTTGTCGACCGCTCGCTCCAAGCCAATGGCACCTTCTTGAACCAGGTCGAGAAGTTCGAGGCCTTGGTTCTGGTACTTCTTGGCCACACTCACCACGAGGCGGAGGTTGGCTGCCATCATCCGATCGCGGGCTCGTTTGCCCATGCGAATCTTGTGCTGATGCCGAGAGGTCAGCTCCTCTTCAGGTAACTCCTGAAGTTGTTTCATCGCTTGCACATGATGTGCAAGTTCAATTTCTTCAGCTGCCGTAAGCAACGGAATACGTCCGATGCTGCTCAAGTAAAAACCGATGGAGTCGGTGGCGAGCCGCCCTCCTTGTCGCGAAGATGGTCGACGTCCAGTGGACGGCAACGCAGGTTCCTTCCGGGACGACTGATGTGTCGTGCCGGAAGATTCCAGAGGGATCCCCATCACCCTGGTCTCCTGAATGAATTTGGGCTGAACTTAGCACCGAGCAACAGCGATGACTGTTTCGAATCGGAAGAATTTCCGGATCTAAATCTTTTCGTTCTCAAGCAACTGTTGAAGGCGTGATCGTGGCTGCTTCAAGTTTGTTTTTGAAGTGATGTTGTATCGGACATCACAGACGCAGCGCTTTTAAAAAGCCAGAGAATTACAAGGATTGGATACCCATGCTCCATTCCTTGACCAATTGAATCTGGGCATTGCGTCCTGAGGCCTCATTCGTTGGTTTGCGCTGTACAAACGTGCCGTCGCTCTGCATGTCCCAGGCGCCCTGGTTGTCATTCAGGTAAAGCTGCAGCAGGCGTTCCAGTTTTTGGCGATGTTCAGGATCTTCGATTGGGGTGACCGCTTCAATGCGGCGGTCCAGGTTGCGGCTCATCCAGTCGGCACTGCCGATATAAACCTCTGGAGAGCCCCCGTTGGCAAACCAAAAGATCCTTGAATGTTCGAGGAATTGGCCGATGATGCTGATCACCTGAATGTTTTCGCTCAACCCCTGACGGTTTGGATACAGGCTGCACATGCCGCGAATGATCAATTCGATCTTGACTCCGGCTTGGGACGCTTCATAAAGAAGCGAAATGATGCTGGGATCGACCAGGGAATTCATTTTGGCTCGGATCATGGCCTGTCTGCCTTGTTGGGCATGCTCAATCTCTCGGCGTATCAACAGCTCCATACCTTTTCGCAACGTGACTGGGGCTACGAGCAAGCGACGGAAGCTTTGCTGCTTTGAAAAACCGGTGAGGTAATTGAACAGTTCAACCAGGTCTTGTCCCAGCTCTTGGTTGGCTGTGAGCAACCCGAGATCTGTGTAAAGCTTCGAGGTCTTGGAGTTGTAATTGCCAGTGCCGATGTGCACATAACTCTGTAGCTTCTCTTTCTCCTTACGAACCACCAGAACGATCTTGGTGTGCGTTTTGAGCCCAAGCACGCCGTAGACAACGTGAACCCCTGATTGCTCCAGGTGCCGGGCCCATTGAATGTTGTTGTCTTCGTCAAATCGCGCTTTCAATTCCACCAGTGCCATCACCTGCTTGCCGTTTTCAGCAGCGCGGATCAGGGCAGCGATGATCGGAGAGTCTTTGGAGGTGCGGTATAGCGTCATCTTGATGCCCATCACCTGGGGATCGTCCGCTGCCTGATTGATGAACTCTTCGACGGTTGTGGAGAAGAGCTCGTAGGGATGGTGCAGAAGGATGTCCTGACGACGAATCACCGAGAAGATCGATTCGAATTCATCCGCTTTGATCGCGCCCTCTTCAACCAGGTGCTGCTGACTTCGTGCAAGCACAGCCGGTGTTTGGCCTCCCTGGGTACGACTTTTGAGTTTCGGCAGTGATAGCCCGGTCAGCCCGAAGAGGTCGTCCAGGCCCAGGGGTCCATCGATCACGTAAAGGTCTTCCTCTTCCACGCTCAGCCCGGTCATCAGCATCTCCACAACGTCTCTGGGCATCTCGTTGGGAACTTCGAGGCGCACCACCTCACCGCCCATCCGTCGTTTCCGCAGCCCTTGTTCTAGGGCCAGCATCAAGTCATCGGCTTCCAGATCCCTCAGTTCCAGATCCGCATCCCGCGTCACGCGGAAGAAGTAGTGCCCTTCGATCGTCATGCCAGGAAACAGCACCTCAAGGTTGAAGGCGATCACCTGCTCGAGAGCAATGGCGGTGTGAACTGGTTTGTCCTCAGTTCCGCTCAGTTCTGAGGGGATGGCGATGAAACGAGCAAGATTCTTCTGCGGAACTTTGACGCGTGCAAATTGACGTTGCCCTGTTTCAGGGTCAACAACCACGGCGGCGACGTTCAGGCTCAGATTGCTGACAAAGGGGAATGGATGAGCTGGGTCTACAGCCAGGGGCGTCAGCACCGGAAACACCGACGTCTGGAAGGTGTTGTCAACCCAGGTGCGTTGGTCTTCGTTGAGTTGTTTGTAATCGAGCAGTTCAACGTTGTGTTCCAGCAGCTTTGGCTTCAGGTGTTGGCGGTAGTGAACCTGTTGCTGCTTCAGCAGGGGAATGAGTTGCTCTCGGATCGCAAGCAGCTGCTCCAGGGGTGACTTGCCATCCTCACTCGGTTTGCTGACGCCGGCCTCTACCTGTGACTTCAGGGAAGCCACGCGAACCATGAAGAATTCGTCGAGGTTGTTGCTGAAAATGGCGCTGAACTTCGCTTGATCCAGCAAGGGTGTGCGCGGATCAAGGGCCTGGGCTAACACCCTCTCGTTGAAGGCGATCCAGCTCAGCTCCCGGTTGATGTAGTGCTCCGGGGCTAGGGCTGCTGCGCACATGGGCTGAACGTCTCGGCGTTCGTGTCGTTAGCCAAAACGTAGCAATCAGGATTCGCTTGTTCGTGTATCGGAGATGTCTGGAAGAGGGCTTCCGGCGACCAGGCCGATCACAAGCACCAGAACGGTTGCCGCTGCTGCAAAGGGACTCACAGGGCCGAGCAGGTCGTAGCTCAACCCTGCCAAGGGGGGTCCGAGAAAGCTTCCCAAACTTTGCAGGGCCTGAAGGCTGCCCAAGGCGCTGCCTTGCCCCTCCCGGCCTAGGCGTCTGGACACCAGGCTGCGCAGGCTTGGTGTGACCAGGCCTGTGCCCAGAGCAAGGATTCCGACGGCGGTAAAAATCGCGCCGGCTCGGTCTGATGAGCCGACGCTGGGGATCAGCAGGCATCCAATGATTACCAGACCCAGGCCGAGCAAGGTCAGACGCCATTCACCGAAGCGCTTGACCAGGGGACCGATCAGTCCTCCCTGGACCACGGTGGCGACCACCCCCACCACAAGGAATGCTGTGGTGGCCAGCTCAGGGCCCCAGCCGAAGCGCTGCTTGAAATAGAGCACCAGGATGGCTGTGAATCCGTTGAAGGCCAGGAAGAAGAGGAAAAATGCAGCGCAGAGTCGACCCACGCTGGGGTTCATCAGCACTTGGCTCAGCCGTGCAAACGGATTCAGGTCGCGTTTTCTGGGAAGGCTTTTGCGGGAGTCTTGGGGATGGGTCTCCGGCAGCAGATTGAGCACCACC
>Ga0189289_10492_pt1 | contig 12158 bp, 15 predicted proteins | sample UW106minimetaG_FD_130313 | JGI IMG/M metagenome (GOLD analysis project Ga0189289, IMG submission 130313) | Marine microbial communities from the Costa Rica Dome - UW106 mini metaG | ecosystem: Environmental > Aquatic > Marine > Oceanic > Photic zone | place: Costa Rica: the Eastern Pacific...
ACTGCATCGGTCCCAGAACAAAGGGAATCGCCAAGGCCAGTGCTCCCATGGCATTGCGCGACTGGGTGAGCAGAACAGCAACAACCGTCGAAAGCGTGAGCAACACAGCCGCACCACGCCGCCTCCACCCATCCGGTCGCAGCACAGCCGCCAGCATCAAGGGCCAAACCACCCCGAGCCAGGCTCCCGCCATGTTGGCGTAATCAAACAGGGCCGAAAGCCGCCCTTGCGGCTGGCCACCGGGGGCGACGAACCAGATGATGGCACCACCTCCAAGTTGCCAGGGACCCTCCCACCCCAGAAACATTTGTCCCAGGCCGGTCAGCAGCACAGGAAAGGTTCCGGCCACAAGCATCCAAGCCGCCTGGCGGCGCTGCTGTTCGCTGGCGAGATAGGGCTGAAAGGCCCAGAAGGCCCAGAACAGTGGCAGCCAATTGGCCAACCCAGCCCAGGCAAGAGGCCCAGTGTCAGCCCCCAAAGCCCCCACCAGCATCAACAGGGCAGCGACAAGAAGCGGTTGCGTCCAGCGATTCCGCCACACAGGCCGATCCCTGCCCCGACTTCCGCTGACACAAGCCACAAGGAGACAGATTCCCGAGAGCAGAGCACTGGAGGGAAGCAGAAAAAGGCCGAGCTGGAACGCCTGACCGCCGCGATGAGACGTCATGCAAAAACGGCGGTGCGTCCTCGGTAAACCATCACCTGACGGCGCAGATGCAAGCGAAGGGCCCGCGCCAGAGCAAGGCGTTCAGTGTCACGGCCCTTGCGGATCAGATCCTCCACCTCATCCCGGTGGCTGACGGGAACCGTGGTTTGCTCAATGATCGGACCATCATCCAGATCCTCAGTGACGTAGTGCGCTGTGGCGCCGATGAGCTTGACCCCACGGTCCCAGGCCCGGTGGTAAGGCTGCGCGCCCTTGAACGCTGGAAGGAAGGAATGGTGAATGTTGATGACCTGTGGAAATCGCTCGAGAAACTCCGAACTAAGAACCTGCATGTATTTGGCCAGCACCGCAAGTTCAACGGCGTTCTCCTCAAGCAGCTGCAAGATTCGGTGCTCCGCTTCCGCCTTGGCATCCTTTCTGACAGGCACATAAATGAAAGGAATCTCGAACGACGCACACAGGGGTTCCAGATCCGGATGATTGGCGATAACCAAGGGAACCTGCATCGGCAGCTCTCCGCTTTGAACACGCCAAAGCAGATCCTGCAAACAATGGCTCTGCTTGCTGGCAAAGATCGCTACGCGGGGGAAAGCGTCGGAGAAGTGGAGCTGTGCCTCACCACCCAGCCGCTCTCCTAGGGCCTGAGCTGCCTCGGGTAGGGCATCTCGGGGAATGCCGAAACCCTTGAGCTGCCATTCGATCCGGCTGAGAAACAACCCCGCTCCGGCGTCGGTGTGGTGATCGGCATGGCGAATGCTGCCGCCATTGGCTGCCACCCATCCCGCTAATTCGCTGACCAAGCCCGGGCGGTCGGGACAGATCATCTGGAGGATGACCGTGGCGTCACTCACAACAACCTTTGAAAAACAAATTCTCCCGCGCAGGAGGGGCTGGTTAAAGTCGCAGAAAATTTTTTGATCACCATGCTGAAGGCTCTGAGACGCCTGGCTGCGTTCTGCCTCTGCGTCGCGTTGAGCATGGGTCTGATGGCCCCGGCTGCTGCCGATGCTGCCGGCATCAATCCTGATGATCTGGGGGTGATCCGCCGCCAGGCCGCAGCATTTGAAGCCACCAAGTCTCGTCTGCCTGATCTAGCCCGGCTGGTGAGTGAAGAAGACTGGGTGTTCACTCGCAACCTCATCCATGGCCCCATGCAGGAAGTGGGCCGGGAAATGCTGTACATCAACCAGCGCTTGGATAAGAGCGACCGCAAAGCGGCCGACAAGGTGGCTCGATCCTTGAAGGAAGCTATGGCCGATCTTGATGAGGCAGCACGTCTGCAGGATTTCAGCCGCATGCAGAAGTCCTACAGCGCTGTCGCAGCCGGATTTGACGCCTACAGCGATCTGATCCCTGCTGAGGCCCTCAGCTGACCCGCTCCATCGGTGTCATTGGTGCTGGAGCCATTGGCCTCAGCACCGCCTGGCATCTGGCCCAACGAGGTCATCATGTCTCTGTTTACGACCCTCGCCTGAACGACCCCGTTCATCGCCAGGGATCGGCAAACGATCTCAGTGGCACATCAGCCTCCCTTGGGGTGCTGATGGGACATGTGTTTCGCCGCAGCAGCGGGCGGGGCTGGAGGCTTCGCCGCCGAAGCATGGAGCTCTGGCCGCAATGGATCGGAGCGCTGCAAACGCACCAGCCTGAGCTCAAGCTCGATCTGGGCTTATTGCAAATCGCTGAGGACGAACAAGCGGCTGAACGGATGGAGGGGCTTGCTAGCCAACGCGTCGACCTGGGCCTGGAAATAGTCGCCAAAGAAGCGCTGAACAAGGTCTGGCCGACAGCCACCCATGGTGGGCTCCACTCGCGTCACGACGGTCGAATCGACCCGCTGCTGCTTCAGCAAGCTCTGCGAGAGGCTCTGAATGAACAAAGCGTGGAGCAGACCACCACAGCAGTGGTCCACCTGGAGCGCAACAACAACAACAAGTGGAGTGTGCATCGAGCCGACGGTGAGAGCACACTCCATGACGTCGTTGTGCTGTCCACAGCACTGACCACGGACACTCTGCTGGAACCCCTGGGCCACGCCCGAGCGATGACGCCGGTGTTGGGCCAGGCTCTGTCACTCCAGCTAACGACGGGGCCAACGAGCTGGACCAACTGGCCCTCAGTGCTGGTGGATCAGGGCTTCAACCTGATTCCCACATCACCCGGGCGCTTGCTGCTTGGGGCCACAGTGGAACCGGGTGATTGCGCTGCCGAAGCCCCCATGACCCTGATGCGCAGCCTGAATGGGCGAGCACCGGAATGGCTGCGCACAGCCACCGTGGTCGCCCAGTGGAATGGCCTGCGAGCCCGCCCCATGGACCGCCCGGCACCCCTACTAGAGGAGCTGGAGCCTGGACTGATTCTTGCCAGCGGGCATTACCGCAATGGCGTACTGCTCGCACCTGCCACAGCGGAGTGGGTTGCCGCTGCACTCGAGCAGCCATAAAAAAGGGCCCCGCAGGGCCCTAACGCGTCGATGGATCAACCGATCACTTGGTCTCAGTGAACTCCGCGTCGATAACGTCGTCGCTGGCGTCACCACCAGCAGCGTTAGCACCGGCATCAGCACCGGCATCAGCACCAGGAGCTCCGCCGCCAGCTGCAGCACCCTCCTGCTGATAGACGGAAGCACCAACGGTGTAGAGCTCCTGCTGCAGTTCCTCCAGCAGGGTCTTCATCGCGTCGTAGTCGTCTTTCTCGGTGGCTTCCTTGAGCTGGAGGCGCTTCTCCTCCAGCTTCGCCTTGGCATCAGCATCGACTTTGTCGCCCAGTTCGCCCATCTGCTTTTCAGCTTGATAAACGAGGGTTTCGGCCTGGTTCTTGAGGTCGATCTTCTCGCGCTTCTCCTTGTCAGCGCTGGCATTGGCCTCGGCGTCCTTCACCATCTTGTCGACTTCGGTATCCGACAGGGTCGAGGCACCGGTGATCGAGATGGACTGCTCCTTGCCGCTGCCCTTGTCCTTAGCGGTGACGCTGAGGATGCCGTTGGCATCGATGTCAAAGGTCACCTCGATCTGAGGCACGCCGCGGGGTGCCGGAGGAATGCCATCGAGACGGAAGGTTCCGAGCGACTTGTTGTCGGATGCCATCTCGCGCTCGCCCTGGAGCACGTGAATCTCCACGTTGGTCTGACCATCCACAGCCGTGGAGTAGGTCTCTGTCTTCTTGGTGGGAACCGTGGTGTTGCGGGTGATCATCTTGGTCATGACACCGCCGAGGGTCTCAACACCCAGAGAGAGGGGCGTGACGTCGAGAAGAAGGATGTCCTTCACCTCTCCGGCCAGCACACCGCCCTGGATGGCAGCTCCAACAGCCACCACCTCGTCGGGGTTCACCGTCTGGTTGGGATCTTTACCGGTGATGCGCTTGACCAGTTCCAGCACAGCCGGGATGCGGGTGGAACCACCCACCATCACAATCTCGTCCAGCTCACCGGAAGAGAGCTTGGCGTCCTTGAGCGCCTGCTCCACGGGCATGGCACAACGATCAATCAGCTTGGAGGCCAGTTCCTCGAACTTGGCGCGGGTCAAGGTGAGGTCTAGGTGCTTCGGACCCTCGGGCGTTGCCGTGATGAACGGCAGGTTGATCTCGCTCTGAGTGGCATTGGACAGCTCAACCTTGGCCTTTTCAGCGGCCTCGGTCAGACGCTGCAGAGCCTGCTTGTCCTGACGAAGATCAATGCCTTCGTTGGATTTGAAGGTCTCGGCCAGGTGATCCACGATCACCTTGTCAAAATCGTCACCGCCGAGGTGGGTGTCTCCGGCGGTGGAGAGCACCTCGAACACGCCGTCGCCGACTTCGAGAACGGAAACATCGAAGGTGCCGCCGCCGAGGTCGAAGACCAAGATGCGCTCATTGCTCTTCTTGTCGAGGCCATAGGCCAGAGCCGCAGCGGTGGGCTCGTTGATGATGCGCAGCACCTCAAGACCAGCGATCTTGCCGGCGTCCTTGGTGGCCTGGCGCTGGGAATCGTTGAAGTAGGCGGGAACCGTGATCACCGCCTGGGTGACGGTTTCACCGAGATACTTTCCGGCATCCTCAGACAGCTTGCGCAACACCTGCGCTGAGACCTCCTCAGGTGCGAATTGCTTTTCGAGAACCGGGCACTTCACCTTCACGTTGGAGCCGGCCTTCTCAACGCCGTAGCTCACCTCCTTCGATTCCTCGTTCACCTCATCGACACGACGGCCAATGAAGCGCTTGACGGAATAGAACGTGTTGTCCGGGTTCATCACCGCCTGACGTTTGGCGATCTGACCCACCAACTGATCCTGGTTCTTGGTGTAAGCAACCACGGAGGGCGTCGTGCGGAAGCCCTCGGCGTTTGCGATCACGGTGGGCTTGCCGCCCTCCATCACGGAAACACAGCTGTTCGTGGTGCCAAGGTCAATGCCGACAACCTTTCCCATCGTTGCCCACCTCCTGAGATGGTGATTTGAATGGGTTCATCCTCCACATCAGACCCGGTGACAGGCGAGGTGTGGTTCCCGAACAGGCAGGCTGGTGGAGCGATCCGGCCCTGGCAATGATCAACGGCGGCACCAGCCTTTTGGGCCTGCTCGGCAATCCAGTGCGCCACTCGCTTTCGCCGGTGATGCACAACGCAGCCCTCGAATCAATGGGGCTCAACTGGCGCTACCTGGCCCTTCCTTGCGAAAGCGAGAGCCTTGGTTTGGTGTTGCAGGGTCTAAGGGCCGTTGGCTGCCAGGGCCTCAACGTCACCATCCCGCACAAGCAGGCCATCGCTGAACTCTGTGATGAGCTGAGTCCTCTGGCGCGGCGACTGGGTGCCGTCAACACCCTGGTCCCAGGGGTCGACGGTGGCTGGTACGGCACCAACACCGACGTGGAGGGCTTTCTGGCACCACTTGGCGCCAACGAAGACTGGGCCGGACGCGATGCCGTGGTGATCGGCTGCGGCGGATCGGCCCGTGCGGTGGTCGCCGGCCTGCAAAGCCTGAAGCTGAACACAATCACCGTGGTGGGACGACGAAGCGAAGCCTTGCAGGCCTTCAACACCGATCTGCAACAAGACAATGCCCCTTTAACGGCCTGCCTCGAGAACGCGCCCCAGCTCAAAGAAGCCGTCGCCCAAGCAGCTCTCGTGGTGAACACGACCCCGGTGGGAATGGCACAGCACGGTGACCCCAAAGCAATGCCCCTGGGTGCGGAACTCTGGTCAGGGCTGAGCCCAAAGGCTGTTTTGTACGACCTCATCTACACACCAAGGCCCACCAGCTGGCTCACTACCGGGCAACGCCGCGGCCATCGCTGCATCGATGGCCTCGAGATGCTGGTGCAGCAGGGCGCTGCATCGCTGCGGCTTTGGAGCGGACGCCATGACGTTCCAACCGAGGCGATGCGAAGCGCCGCCGAGACTGCTCTTGCGACCTAACGTCGCTGTAAGTCAGAGCCCCACCGTGCAGATTCCCCTCTGGCAGCGGCTACTCGCACCGCTGGTGTACCTGCTCCCCTGGAGTGACGCCATTCCCTTTGGCCTCGGGGCTGACGGTGTGTTTAACCAGATCCCTTTGCTCAGATTGCTGATCGTTCCAGCAGTGCCTCTGATCCAACTGAATCGGGGGGTGCCTTTTGGTGGCCTGCTGCTGTTCTTCGTGCTTTTTCTGGCGGTGGTGCGGAATCCAGCCGTTCCCTACTTCCTGCGATTCAACACTCTGCAGGCCTTGCTCACAGACATCGTGCTCGTTGTTCTGAGCTTTGCCTTTGGAATCCTGCTCCAACCGATTGCTGGAGGCAGCTTGCTGCTGAGCACCCTTTCCAGCACGATCGTGATCGCAGTGCTGGCCATTCTGGTGTTCGCTCTTGTGGAGTGCTGGCGAGGGCGTGAACCGGATCTGCCAGGCATCAGCCAAGCCGTGCGCATGCAGCTCTACTGACGGTGGAGGGGCACACCAGGGGATAAGGTGTTGGATCCGTCGCTCACTCCGGTGAGCCTGAAGCCCCGTTGGAGCTGCCCATGACGCACGATCCGTACTACGAAACCATGTACATCCTCCGTCCGGACATTCCGGAAGAGGAGGTCGAAAGCCATGTCACCAAGTACCGCGACATGCTCGTCGAAGCCGGTGCTGATGTGCTGGACAACCAGATGCGCGGCAAGCGCCGCCTGGCCTATCCGATTGCCAAGCACAAGGAAGGCATCTACGTGCAGCTGAGCCATAACGGCGATGGCCAGCACGTTGCTGTTCTCGAGAAGGCCATGCGCCTCAGTGAGGACGTCATCCGCTACCTGACCGTGAAGCAGGAAGGTCCCCTTCCCGCACCTCGTGTGATGCCTGGTAGTGAAGCCGCTCAGCAACAGCAAGCCGAAACAGCTACAGCTGCAGCTGCATCAGCTGACTGATCAGCATTGTCTGATCCATGGGTGGGCGATAGCGTCCGCCCATGGATTCACAACCTGATCAGCGTCATTCAACAGAACCCGCTTGTAACGAACGTCATGGCGACGTTGAGGTTGTTCAGTTGTTGAAGAAAAGAATCACAGAGCTCGAAGCCGAGATCAAGGCTTACGAAGACCTGCTTGCAGAACTGCCCGACGTTTTTGAGCGTCGATTCCAACAGCGACTTGAGCCGTTGATGGAGCGGTATCAACTACTGGCTGAACAGGTTGATCAAGAACAGAACAAGCGGCCCCAGCAGGCAGCTCTCCCTGGAACCTCAGAACCGGACAACGTCGTGCGCTTTCCGGGCCTGAGGCTCCCCAAGTTCCTGCAGAGGCAGCAGCGTTCAGCCTGAACGACGGTGGGATGCTGACCAGAGCCGGGTTGGCAGACCCCAGACGTAAATGAAACCCTCCGCAGCACGGTGATCGAACTGATCCCCACTGCCGTAGGACGCCATCTCGGGAACGTAAAGACTGCTGTCCGCTGAGCCGCGACCGGTGACCGTGGCTGTTCCCTTGTGGAGCCGGAGACGAACGACACCATTGACGTAGGTCTGGGTGCGATCCATGAAGCCGTCAAGAGCATCCTTGAGGGGGCCATACCAAAGACCTTGGTAAACGAGGTCAGCCCACTGCATCTCCAATTGCCGCTTGCTACGCAGAACATCGGCGGCCAGGGTCAGGCTTTCCAGTTCCTGGTGGGCCTGAATCAGAAGCAACAGCCCAGGCGTTTCATAGATCTCCCGGGATTTGATTCCCACCACCCGGTTCTCGATCATGTCGAGACGACCAATGCCGTGGGTGCCCGCCAAACGGTTGGCTTCACGGATCAACGCCACGGGATCCAGACGCTGCCCATTGATCGCAACAGGATTGCCTGCTTCAAAAGCAATCTCGATCTCTTCTGAGGCATCGGGAGCAGCCTCCACCGATCGGGTCATCGCGAAGACCTCTTCCGGCGGAGCAACCATCGGATCTTCCAGAGGTCCAGCCTCGATGCTGCGGCCGAGCAGATTCAGATCAATTGAGTAGGGCGATTTCTTGCTCACCGGGGCGGGCATCCCAAAGCGTTCGCCGTAAGCAATGGTCTCCTCTCGGCTCATGCCCCACTCACGGGCGGGGGTGAGAACCTTGAGATCAGGCGCCAGCGCTGCGATGGCCACATCAAAACGCACCTGGTCGTTGCCTTTGCCTGTACAGCCATGGGCGACAGCATCAGCACCCACTTCCCGGGCCACCTCGACAAGGCGCTTGGCGATCAGAGGCCTGGCCAGAGCGGTGGAGAGGGGGTAACGGCCTTCGTACAGAGCATTGGCACGAATCGCCGGAAAAGCGAAATCCTTGATGAACGGCTCGATCAGATCTCCCACCAGCGACTGACTGGCACCGGCATCGAGCGCTTTCTGACGAATCGGTTCCAGCTCATCGCCCTGGCCGAGATCTGCAGCAAATGTGATCACGTCCTCCACACCCCATTCCTGCTTGAGGTAAGGGATGCAGACACTGGTATCCACTCCCCCGGAATAGGCGAGTACCACCTTCTTGGCGCGGCCCATCAATGGGTCTCCTGATCACACTCCTCTGATTCTCTCGTCTCGCCGGCCGCATCCTGAGGTGAGGTCACAAGGAGCCATGCAGCCAGACCCGCAGCCGGAGCAAAGACCAGGACCAGCGCCACGATCCAAGAGGTCTGCAATGGTTCAGGCCGCTGCAGACCCCACCAGTGCAAGCCAGCACTGATCATCAGAGCCAGACCCCACAAGACAATCAGAAGCGCAGGTTTGTTCAGCTGAAGCTCAAAAACAGCACGTGGTCTATCTTGGTTGATTGGCCTGTGTCCCTCCCTGCATGAGCGCTCTGGTTGATTTAAACGCCCTGGACAGCGTCAACCCGTCCCTCACCCGCTATGGGCGCCGTGACCCAGCACCCGTGCTGCCCCTGCGAGAGGAGCCCGACCTCCTGTCCTGGCTGGAGACCAGCGGCCGTCTCGTCGCGGACGAGGAATCCGGTTCCCCCGAAGTGAGCACTGTCGAAGAGGAAGAACTCTCGGCGCTCATGGGTGAGAAAGAGGATTACAACAAGGATGACGAGCAAAATGAGGAGCAGTGGGAGGACTGATGTCCCCCAACCACTGACTGGTCGTCACTGAACGACTCATCTAGGGTCCCAGCGACCAGTCCAGTGCTGCTTTGCAATCCACGGATTCGATCCATCGTCCTTGGTGGGAGAACGGCTCGATTAGTGCCAGCTTGCTCATGCTGGTTGTCTTGGCGACCAGCTTTGCAGCCGACAAATGGATCACCAATGCGCAGCTGAGCCTGCCTCTGTTGATTTCAACGGTCTGCGCAACCGCTACGGCAGCTTTAGGCATACCGCTTCTGCGTCGCTTGAAGATGGGGCAGTTCATCCGCGAGGAGGGACCGGAATCCCATCGGAGCAAAGCGGGAACGCCAACGATGGGGGGTCTGCTCGTCGTTCCCGTCGGAGTCATTCTCGGCAGCCTGATCACGCGGGACCCCGTGGCATCGCAACAACTGCTCAGCCTGGCTTCGCTGACGTTGGCGTTCATGCTGATCGGCGGCGTCGATGACTGGAGCAGCCTCACCAAACACACGAACACAGGTCTGACAGCGCGAGGGAAATTGCTGCTGCAGGCCCTTGCGGCCCTTGTCTTTCTGGTCGTCGCAGCCTGGCAGGGCTGGATCAGCAGCAGCATTGCCTTGCCTTTGGGCCTTGAACTTCCGCTGGGGATCCTGATCTGGCCTTTGGGGCTGTTTGTTGTTCTGGCGGAGAGCAATGCCACCAACCTCACCGATGGCCTGGATGGTCTGGCCAGCGGCTGTGGAGCTCTGGTGTTTACGGGTCTGGCGCTTCAGCTAATGCTGCGAGGGGACAGTGGAGATCCCGCCCTAGCTGGATTTTGCATGACCATGGCAGGGGCGTGGCTGGGATTTCTTGTGCACAACCGAAACCCGGCTCGAGCCTTCATGGGCGACACCGGATCCCTGGCGATGGGGGCAGCCCTCAGTGGTGTCGCCCTGTTGTCCAACAGTCTTTGGCCCCTGCTGGTGATGGGAGGCGTCTTCGTGGCGGAATCCCTCTCCGTGATCATCCAGGTTTGGGTTTTCAAAGCCACGAAAGGGCCTGACGGACAAGGCCGACGCGTGTTCCGCATGGCGCCACTTCATCACCATTTTGAGCTGGGAGGCACCGATGAACGCAGCGTGGTACCAACGTTCTGGCTGGTCACAGCAGGTCTTGTACTTCTGGGGCTGGTGCTGCATCCATAGCGTTGATCTTCGATCAAATCCTGGGAAAAATCCTTTTTAGAACGATCTCAAGGATGAAGCCGTTCAGATCGTCACTGAGTCGAACTTGAATTCATAACACACAAAATCAATATATTTTTCAAAAGATTGATCATCAACCAGCAAAAACAAGTGACGTTTTAAAAATTAGAAGATGACCACAACACTGCCCGCCAAATAGAAGGAGGCGTGAACTAAAAATCCTGAACTGAGGAGATTTCTACATCCAGAACGAAAGCTTTCTTCGGCTCATATCCCTTAAAGTCATGCTTTCGAGGCATCGAGGCAGGATGACCTACTTCACTTGGCGTGAATCCGGTCTCACAGCTGACTGTTCGAGCCTCGAGGCGATGGCTGCCCGCTTTGAGGAGTCAGCCAGTTTGATGCGGCGCATGTCCAGCGAAGGATTCCAGCTGGAACGGCATGGAACAGAGCAGCGCATCACCCATCCCGATCCAACGGTGTTTGAAGCCTGGGGATTCGTCAGCGAAGAATCTCCGGTTCGCCAACTCACGCTGATCCCCGATCTTCAGAACTGATGGAAAACCTGCTTGCCAAAACCGCTGAGCTACTCGCCAGCGCAGCGGCTGATCCCGATCGGGTTCTGCGTTGGGTGCTGATCTATTTCGGTGTGTCGTCGCTTGGATTCATGGGCGTGTGGTTGATCGGAGAAGTGCGTCGTCAGAGCAACAACGCCGATTCGAACTGAGCCCTCAGCGGCTCGCTTCCACAGAACGCTGACGCCACTGAGGCGTCTGTTCCATCGATTTCAGCTGATCAGCACTGGGAGTTTCAAGCGCGTCGAGGAAATGCAGAGGTTCCGCTTCAAAGTGAAGGTGAGGACCGGTTGACCAGCGTCCCGTATTCCCACAAAGACCAATGATCTGACCGCGGTCATAGGAACCTGCGGGGGCACCAGCATTGAGATGGCTGTAGCGGGTCTTAATCCCATCGCCCGCAAGATGGAACGTCCATCCGTGGGTGGATGTCCAGCGACTCCGACCAACACCATCATGTGCCGCGCGCACAGGACGACCAACCCGGCAGGCGATATCCAACGCTGGGTGGTCTGGTTCGACGCCTTGGGTCACCACACCCGACATCGGTACAAGTAACGCGGCAAACAGACCCAGCAAACAATCAAAATGAGAATCGGAAGAGAACCTTAAGACACTGTCCCTTCCGTCAGAGAAAAGACAGGATTCTCGTTTTTCCTTAACGCTCTCTTAAAAGGAAAAAAACCCTGTGCTTCCGGGCCACTCCGCCGGCGGTCTCGCGACGGTTGAAGTGCAAATCAAACGCAGCTCATGCGCAGAGCACTTCTGTTCACTGGTGCCGGCCTGATGGTCGCAGCCGCTGGATTGCCTGGCTTCGCCGCCCCCAAACAAACCGCCCGGACCGTCACCAACGGTTTCGTTCGCTCCAACGTTCTGTTGCCCATCGGTGGCAAACAGCAAGTCTCCAATCCGGTTCCTCAAGATCTGAGCAATCTGTCCGGTTGGACCCGTGAAGAACTCGAAGTGGGTCTAGAGAAGCAGTACGACGTCGACGTTGCTGACGTCACTGAATTCCTCTACTCAGATGAGGGCGAGGCCTTCCTGAAAGCAAGCCTGAATGGCAACTATCACCCGTACTACAGCCAGCAGAACGATCTGCAGGCCGTTCGCAGCGCCATCATTCTCGATGCTGAAGATGGCAAGCTCTCCAGCTACGGAATGATGGCCAAGCTGCCGACCGATCAGCGCCTGCAAGGTGCCATGAAGGTCTGCAATGCCGACGTGAA
>Ga0189289_10493_pt1 | contig 12146 bp, 7 predicted proteins | sample UW106minimetaG_FD_130313 | JGI IMG/M metagenome (GOLD analysis project Ga0189289, IMG submission 130313) | Marine microbial communities from the Costa Rica Dome - UW106 mini metaG | ecosystem: Environmental > Aquatic > Marine > Oceanic > Photic zone | place: Costa Rica: the Eastern Pacific...
ATTTAAGTGTCGTTGTACCAGGAGTAACAACAGGCTTTGATGTTAATAGTTTATTAGTTCAAGGTGGGGGTGATTTATGTGCCTCATTAGATGTGGCTGGAGCACCGATTCATGTAGGGGAAGCTAGCGACGAATGCAATGCATTCGCTGGAAGTTTATATTCGTATCAACCAATTCAGTGCTTAGATAACGGTGTCGCTACAATTTATGCTGAAGCAGTGCAAGCAGCCGTTATTCCAAGTGGTTATCAGCAATTATTTGTTCTGACAAATGCATTTAACTTTACCATATTAGATGTATCTGCAACACCAGAATTTGAAATTGATAATGTTGGTTTCTACAGAATTCACAGTCTCGTTTACGATCCAAGCACTTTAGACTTAAGTATCGTACAATTTGGACAGACAACAGCTTTTGATGTTCTACCTTTAATTCAACAGGGTGGAGGAGAGATTTGTGCTTCATTAGATGTTCAGGGTGCTGTAAATTTAGTGTTACCAGGGTGGTTCTGTGATATATTTAATTTCTACTTTGGGTTTGGAAGAAATTCACAAGGTGATGCAGTTAATGATTGGGTGAATCAGTATGACGATTATCAAAGTTTTGAAGATGCGATGTTAGCAGAATTTACAAAAACAGTCGTTTATCCAAATCCAGTTAAAACAACATTAAATATCAATACAATATTAGTAGAAGACGAAATCGTAAGCTATACTATTGTAGATATGCAAGGTAGATTATTAAAACGTGGAGTAATTACAACATTATCTACTGATAGACATCAGATAGAAATGAGTAATCTAAGTATTGGGACATATATTGTTCAACTCACCTCGAAATTTAGAAACTTCACGACCAAAGTTCAAGTAAATTAATAGTATTAATAAATACTTCGACTTATGCTTTAAAGCCACTATGGAAATGGTGGCTTTTTAGTTTTAATTTAAGCGATAAACAGGATATTGTAAATGCGCTTTTTCATAATTGTTACTTTTTTTATGAATCCAATCAAGTTGGGCATACCAGTTATTAGCAAATTCCTCATCATAACTGACCTTTATATTATATTCAATTTGTAATTTAGGATTTGTTCTTAGTACCATTTTAGCTCTATCTTCCCATATGTAAGGAGAAAATCCTTCTTTTTGCTGTAAGATAGTATCAAAGAAATTCCAATTAAAAAACGAATCAGGGCCAGTTGGCTCAAGCGTTTCTAGTAAGTAACGTAAAGCTTTTTGGTCAGTACTGATGATATAGTCACCTTTTCTGAATTTTATTTTTTGCTCCGATGATTTTACTTTGGTATTGTAGTGTAAATAATGACCTTCGTAAGCATTAGGTCGTGTGTCATAATCTTCTATTCTGTATGATTCGACATTAAGTAAAGTATCTTTCTTAATTTGAGTTAGTTCAACCTGATTTAGTGATAACAGTTCAATGACATTATGCCATCCTTGAGGAATAACATAGGCCTTTGGAATAGTAACTTCACTAGAAGGTTTAAAATAGTTTTGATAACTAACATCTTTAATATATGGTTTCGTTCTATCATATTTTAATCGTTGTGCACCTGTTAGGTCGCTTGGTATCATAAATCCTTCATAACCTTTAAATTTTAATGTCGAAGATTGTGTTGTGTCTATTGCCCAGGACAATGGATAACTTGATCCTTGTTTCCATGTTTTTGATTGGTTACGTCTAATTTGGGTAATTCTACCTCCTTGTTCTTCAGTGATTTCAATCATACTTTTCATTAATTCATAGGTGCCTTCCACACGTTGTTTGTATGGTTTTAACATGTGTGTTTCTACCATCATGCCTAATGTGTTAAAGAGCGTTGTATAACCTGTTGAATAGCGTGGAGAGTCCATAAACTGAGAAAATCCTGATTCTGGAGTGCGGTTAAAAACATTGACATAAGGTGTAATATCCCAAGATTTATCTTCTAATTTTTTCTCTAACAATGGCATTATTTCCGTGTGCAAATAGTCCCCTAATACTCCACCTAATTTATTATGCTGTGTAAATAAATGGGTTAATATGTATTGATAATCGGCACCATTACTAACATGGTTGTCAATAAAAACATCGGGCTGAACTAAATGAAATATTTGTGCAAAGGTTCGTGCATTCTTAGTGTCTGATTTTATAAAATCCCTATTGAGGTCATAATTGCGAGCATTTCCTCTAAAACCATATTCTTTCGGGCCATTTTGGTTGGTTCTTGTACCTGAATTCCTATTTAAACTCCCACCAACATTATATATTGGTATCGTTACTAAAATGGTCTGCTTCGGTGCTTCTATTTTACCTTGAACAATATCGCGATATAACATCATCGTGGCATCAATACCATCAGATTCTCCTGGATGTATCCCATTATTGATGAGCATAATTCTATGATTAGATCTTAAAGCATCAAAATCATCAGATCCACCTGCCATATTTAAGGTTACAATATGAAGTGGTTTCCCAGAATCTGTTTCTCCTATTTCTCGAATTGAAATCTCATCAAATTCTTCAGATAGATTCAAATAGAATTGAATCGTTTCATCATAGGTTGCTGTTTCTAGCCCATTCGATTTTTCAAACACTGTTGTAAAATCAATTTCTGATGTGGCATCGGAGTTATTTCCTGATTTATCTGAACATGAGGAAATTAACAAGAGTAGAATAAATAGTTTTTTCATAGGAAGTTAGATTGTTTTTCAAACTTAAAGAAATTAATATGAATCTGTTATTTTTGAAATGTAAAAAGAGTAATTTTGCGGGACTTTTAATACCTCAAAATGCAACAGTCTACAGATACTATTTTGATGATTCGTCCTGTTAATTTTAGGATGAATGAGCAAACCGCTGTCAATAATTATTTTCAGGAAGATATCGATTTAAAAAATGCCAAAATCAATGCAAAAGCTCAGGCTGAATTTGATGCTTTTGTTGAAAAATTACAAGCAGTTGGAGTTAATGTTATCGTAGAATCTGATGATCTAGATAGTGATACGCCTGATTCAATCTTTCCCAATAATTGGGTAAGCTTCCATAAAAATGGTAATGTGGCAATATACCCAATGTTTGCTGAAAATAGACGGTTAGAAAGACGTGAGGAAATTTTTTTGAGACTTGAAGATGAAGGGTTTAAAATTGAAACTATTATCGACTATACATCAGCTGAAGACCAAGGTATTTTTTTGGAGGGTACAGGTAGTATTATCATGGATCGTGTCAATCAAAAAGCATATTGCGCTTTATCGCCAAGAGCAGATGAAGATTTGTTTATTGAATTCTGTGAAGATTTTGAATGTTCACCCATTATTTTTACTGCGAATCAGACTGTTGAGGGCGAACGACTAGCCATCTATCATACCAATGTTATGATGTGTTTAGCAGATAGTTTTTCTGTTATTTGTTTAGATAGCATAGATGATAAAAAAGAGCGTAAAAATGTGGTTAAGCATTTAAAATCTGATGGTAAGGAGGTCATTGCAATTACCGAAGCACAAATGCATCAATTTGCTGGAAATATGTTACAAGTTAGAGGTGCAAATAATCAGCAGTATTTAGTTATGAGCAAAGCTGCCCATGACAGTTTAACAAATGATCAGATTAATCGTATCGAAAAGCACTGTCCAATTTTATCAAGTTCATTAAAAACTATCGAGACCTGTGGAGGTGGAAGTGCACGTTGTATGATGGCGGAGGTTTTTTTACCGCGAACTCAGTCTAATTTATTAAATGTATAAGGTGCTTTTTCGGATCCCCAAACATAATTGTCTTCTACATCAAAGCCCCATCCTAGGAATTTATCTTGTTTTCTAGGATTTCAACCTCACTGCTTGCAAATGATGAACCACGCATAGTACTGAGGCAAATGTTACATTCAGTCTTACCTAACCAAATAGTGATTGGTGGTAATTCGTTTTAAACTAACGTCGCATCCATCTTTTAAAGTAATATCTTTAATAGTGATGCCATTTTATACTTTTGAAATCTATCATTTGCTAATGCAAAGAGACTCTAAATTAAAGGTATATACAGCAGTGATGAAGCTACTATCTGAAAGTCTTATCCAATTCATATATGTACTAGCGATATGGTCTTTTTGGCATAGTATTCAATGCTTGTTCTACGTATAGAATCTTTCCTTTATCTCCCAGAAAATTAGGATACCTATGCAACGAAACATTATAATAAGAGGAGTCAACTATAGCTTCAATTTCAGAGTTTAATGAGCCTTTTATCAGCGTAGATAATTGGTTGAGTTCCTTTTCTTCTTGATTTAGATTAGGTTTAGTTTTCGTTTTAAATATAATCGAACGTTATTAAAAGGATGAGTAAAGGAAGTATGCGCTTCATTGAACAATATTTAGTGGTTAAAATATAGATAAAATAACTAAGCTTGAGGGGCGGATTTCGGAAGTTCAATAAAGAATTTACTACCGACATTAACCGTACTTTCTACCCAAATCCTACCTTCATTTAGTTCCACTAAGTCCTTGGCTATAGTAAGACCTAAACCAGTACCTTTTTCGTTTTTGGTGCCCACTGTAGTAAAGTTTTTGTTTGCGTTAAAAAGTTTATCAATGTTTTCTCTAGAGATTCCAACTCCGGTATCTTCTATACAGATTAAAGCTTTGCCATTAACATCTTGGTTAGAAACAGTAATAACATCGCCAGTTCTGCTGAACTTGACCGCATTTGTTATTAAATTTTGAATAACAATTTCCACCATACTCCTGTCTGCATAAACAAAATCTCGTTGAGATTCGTCTATAAGAACAATCCGTTTATCCTCAACTTTTTGCTCTACCAATGCCATTTTCGTATGGAAAACATCTTGGATATTAAATAACTCCGGGTTAGGCTCCAAGTTTTGCATCTGAGATTTAGACCAGTTTAATAAATTGAATAAAAGAGAAGATGCATTATTAGCATTTTCGCTTAATTCTGGAATTAGTGCTCTAAACTCTTCTTTTGAAATACTATCTTCTTTCAATAAATCTAAAAAGGCTTTAATAGAAGAAATAGAATCTTTTAGATCGTGTGATACAATTGAGAAAAGCTTGTCTTTGACTTGATTTACTTCTTCAAGATGATGTGTTTGCTCTAAAATAGCTTCATTTCTTATTAGCTCTTGCGATAATTGTTCACGTTGCTTTTTTAATGTTTCTCGATACCTTTTAGTCTTTAAGAAATTAAGAAGCAAGAGTGTTAATAAAATTGCACAAGCTGCAATTGCACAATAAAAAATCAGTGGATTGCTGCGCCAGTTCTCTTTCTTTTGATTAGGATCAAAATTTTCAATTTGTTCCTCTATTGTATAGGACTCATTTAGATCTAATGGGTCTACCTCGGTAGGAAATATAGGTTGCTTTTCTTTAGCCAGGTCTTCTTTAAGATCGTAGTATTTATTCTGCCAGAAGAATGCGTTTTGAAAATAGCCTCTTGTAGAGTCTAAGACTATATGCAATTTGTAGTTCTCTAAAAGCGCATCTTTATCGTCTATTTTTTGAGCAATAGAATAAGCTTCATTAAGTTGAATTTCAGCAAGGCGAACTTTTTTCTGTTGCAAGTTTAAGCTGCCAATAGCATTTAATGATCTTAAAATACCATCTTGATTATTCTGCTTTCTATTGTATTTTAAACCTTGTACTAAATATTCAGATGCTTTATCATATTCTTTAAACTCTAAAAATTCCCTTCCTAGTTTTGGTAGTATTTCACCTCTCAATTCTTTATCGGTTTCAGGATTTAGCATCTCTAAAACATCTTCATAATATTCAATCGCTTTACGATGCTCTTTTCTAAGCGAGTATAGGTCGGCAATATTTGTTGTAGAGGCAACAATGCCTTTTCTATCACTAATACGTTTTCTTGTGTCTAGTGCTTTAAAATTGAAGTCAATGGCTTTATCAATTTGATTAGTCATAAAATAGGCTTCAGCCAAATTGTCGTAAGCAGAACTCAATTCCTTGTAAAGTCCTTGCTTCTCAAAAATATCGATCGCAGAAAGAGAATTTTTAAGACCTAAAGCATAATTGCCACGTTTTATTTCAATTAAACCAATGCTGTTACTCACCTTAGCAACCCCTAAAGTGTCGCTTACTTGCAGATAGTATCTTCTAGACTTTTCGTAATTATCAATGGCATTGTAGTAGTCGTTGTTTTGTGCATAAATTAGTGCCCTGAAATAGGTGCTTTCGGCAAGTCCTTTAGTGTCGTTTAATTTTTCAGAAAGTTTAGCAGTTTGATTTACATATTTCTGAGCCTTCTGAAATTCGCCAATCGCATATAATTCATTGATGAGCTCAAGCGCAAGATCTATTTTTGTAGAGTCGGCCTCTTGGTAGGCTAATTGTACGGTAAGGTCGTCTATTCTATCATTTTGTGAGTAAATGCAGAAAGCAAACAAACAAGCAGCAAAAGTCAATAACTGCTTCATTGTTTTGCGAATAAAAGACGAAGTGCAATGTTTTGGTGTACATAACTTTTATAGAGGGATGCTAAAAGAAAGTCAACACTAAACAATAACAACGTGGTTAATGTTTGATAATTAAGCCTCATTAATGTTTGGGACATTGTTAATAGCTTATCAAAAATGCCATAATGTACGCAGAAACACTAATAATTAGGATTTAATGCTGATTTATTAGATGAAATGGAAGATGAAATTCATCAAAAAAATGCTGAATCGATTAACGGCAAAAATCATAGAAAAACTACCATTTGATCGTTGAAATGCATAAATGATTTAAAATATTAAATATCAGTTAGTTAGTGTGAAAAGTTTCTATTGCAGGAAGTGCTTTTAAGTCAAAATCAAATAGGCATTGATTTTCCCAAGCCGACCCTTCGCTTGAAGAATTTTCATTTCCATCAAAGGCTACCCAATCTGGAGCCCAATAACAAAACCCTATACCTCTGTTATTTGGGATGTTTTTAATAGTAGAAATAAGCCACTCAAAATAAGCCTTTTGTCCTTGAGGTGTAGGTGAGAACTCAGGGAGTGTCTGGTCTAATTGTCCTATGAAATTTCCCAGATTATCATTCCATTGTAAGGTAAAAGGATAGGCTACTTCTACCATTAAAATATCCTTTTCAAATGTCGTTGCGAGTTCATTGAGTTTTGAAGTAACAGTAGCGAGATTTTTAGTGTGAAATTGCGGATAATAGGACAAGCCAATAATATTATAATCCAAATTAAAAGTTTGGAGTTCGTTAAAAAATACGCCTGCAAATTCTATTCCAGCAAAGTGCAACATTATCTGAATCCTATTGTTGTTGTCGACGTCTCTAACAGCTCTTATTGCTTCAGCTACTAAGGCGGCATAATTATTCCAATTATCATTAAAGTTTCCCCAGACTTTTCCATAATTCCAGAGAAATCCACTATTGGTTTCATTGCCAATTTGAATAATTTCAGGTAGTGTATTCTGATTTTTTAGTTCGGTTACAACATCCTTTGTGTAATCATAAATGGCAATTTTAATTTCATCAATTGTCATATTCTGCCATGCTGCGGGAGGTGTTTGAACTCCTGGGTCTGCCCAAAAATCACTATAGTGGATATTTAGTAAAAAGTCCAGGTTTTTAGCACTGACTTTTTGAGCATAAGCTTTAACATCATCGAGTCCATTTTCACCATTTTGGGGGGTATGCCAAAGTTTTAGTCTAACAAGATTTGTTCCTTTAGATTTTACAAAATCTAAAAGTTCTACAGAATTTCCGTTAGAATCTTTATAATCGATATTAAAATCTTCCAATTCACTTTGGAAGGATAGATCCATGCCCTTATAAACTTGTTAGCCCTAGAATCTACGTTAGAATCATCATTTGATGTACACGAAACTAGAATAAACAGGAAAATGAAAGTTAGATATTTCATAAGCTCATTGTGTATTTTCAAGTCTTTAAATATAAAGAAATATCAAGATTTAACCCGCTTTAAAAACAATAAAACTTCTATCTTTGCAAGCGTTTCAAAAGCTAAAGTCTAAATAAAATATGAAGCTTCAGGATACCTTAGAATTACACGTTAAAGAGGCTGTTAAAGCACTATATCAATCAGAATTAGAATCTGTAGAATTTCAGGCAACGCGCAAAGAATTTGCTGGTGATATTACTGTAGTTGTTTTTCCGATGTTAAGGGTTATTAAGGGAAATCCTGTAGTAATTGGGGAGCAAATTGGAAACTACCTGTTAGAACATGTAGATTTAGTTAAGAGTTTCAATGTAGTTAAGGGGTTTCTTAATATTGTAATTGACGATGCTTATTACATTCAATTCTTTGATACTATAAAGAATAATCAAAATTATGGCTATGTAAATGAAACAGATCAAGAGGCTATAATGGTTGAATACTCATCCCCAAATACAAATAAGCCATTGCATTTGGGGCATGTTAGAAATGTCTTACTAGGCTATTCTGTTGCTGAGATATTAAAAGCTTCAGGCAAGACAGTCTATAAAACCCAGATTATCAATGATAGAGGAATCCATATTTGTAAAAGCATGCTAGCGTGGCAAAGATTTGGGAATGGAGAAACTCCGGAATCCACTGGATTAAAAGGTGATAAATTGGTAGGTAATTATTATGTTGCGTTTGATAAAGCCTACAAGGCAGAAATTTCAGATTTAATTTCTGAGGGACTTATAGAGGAAGAGGCAAAAAAGAAAGCACCTATTTTATTAGCAGCTCAAGACATGTTACGTAAATGGGAGGCTGGTGATAATGAAGTTGTTGACCTTTGGAAAAGGATGAATGGTTGGGTCTATGATGGGTTTGAGGAGACTTATAAAGCTATTGGAGTCGATTTTGATGAGTATTATTACGAGAGTCAAACCTATTTATTAGGAAAAGAGTTTATTGCAGAAGGTCTTAAAACAGGTGTTTTTGAAAAAGACCCTGATGGTTCTGTTTGGTGTGATTTAACAGACGAAGGACTTGATAGAAAAATTGTACTTAGAGCTGACGGTACTGCTGTATATATGACTCAAGATATTGGCACTGCCATACAACGTATTAAAGATTATCCAGATGTTGGTGGTATGGTATACACTGTTGGTAATGAGCAGGATTACCACTTTAAGGTCTTGTTCTTAATTCTCAAAAAATTAGGCTTTGATTGGGCCAAGAACTTATTTCATTTGAGCTATGGTATGGTAGATTTACCTAGCGGAAAAATGAAAAGTAGAGAAGGTACTGTTGTGGATGCAGATGACCTCATAGATGAAATGGCTGCAACTGCAGAAGAGATTTCAAAAGAGTTAGGGAAGCTTGATGATTATAGTGAAGAAGAGAAAAAAGTACTTTATAAAATTATTGGGCTAGGTGCACTCAAATATTACATTCTTAAAGTCGACCCTAAAAAACGCATACTGTTCGACCCAAAAGAATCGATTGATTTTCAAGGGAATACAGGTCCATTTATTCAATACACCTACGCCAGAATTCAGTCAATATTAAGAAAGGCTACAGATTCAAATACTACTATTAGAGGTATTGTGTTGCATGAAAAAGAAAAACAACTTTTAAAACAATTAGAAGTATTCCCAGAAGTGATTCAAAATGCTGCTGAGCAACATAGTCCTGCCTTAGTTGCAAATTACACCTATGATTTGGTGAAAGACTTTAATTCTTTCTATCAAAATGTATCAATTCTTGGTGCTGACTCAATAGCTGAAAAGTCTTTTAGGGTTCAACTTTCAAAAACCGTTGGACAGACCATTAAAAATGCATTCGCTGTTTTAGGGATTGATGTTCCAGAACGTATGTAAATTCTTTATAAATAATGTTAATAATCGATTTTTAACATTTTGGTTCATAAGCTATTCTGTGCTTTTCCGTATCTTAGTATAGGTTAAAGTTTTAATAATTATGCTATGAAAACTACTTATATTTTTAAATCTAATCTAAGCACTTGTATTGCATTATTACTTACGATTTTTACGCTAAATGCTCAGGTTGATTTCACCGAGTTCAGTGGAAAAGTATATGATGGAAAATCTAAAAGAGTACTAGAAGCAGTTAGTCTTAATGTTAACGAGACCAATATTAGTACCATAACTAATTCTGAAGGCGAATTTACTCTAAAGGTTCCAAATCAGTATTTGGACTCTAAGGTTGTTGTAAGTCTTTTAGGTTATAATACACGTGTTTTACCATTATCAGAATTATCTAAAGAAGGTAATAAGATAAAACTTTATGAAGCTGTAACAGAATTGACTGCTGTAAGCATTTCTGCTTATAAAGATGCTGAGAAGTTAGTCAGAACCGTTTTTAAAGAGAAAAATAGTACCGTTCAAGATGAGTCTGTTTATATGACAGCATTTTACCGTGAGACGATAAAACGCCGAAATAGAAATGTATCATTGACCGAAGCAGTTGTAAATATATTAAAGCAACCGCACACATCTCCTCAGCGCGATGCTATTCAATTAGGTAAAGCTAGAAAAAGTACAGATTATAAACGTTTAGATACTGTTTCTGTAAAGCTTCAAGGCGGCCCGTTTTCTACTATATATCTGGATATCATGAAATATCCTGAGTATATTTTTACAGACGAGACAATTAGCAGTTATAGATTCTCTTTTGACCAACCATCAACCATTAATAACCGAAATGTTTATGTGGTTAATTTCTCTCCAAGAAATAATGGTCTAAATCTAAGCTATAACGGGAAGCTATATATAGATACACAGTCTTTAGCATTAGTTAGTGCAGACTATTCATTAGACGTGAGTAATAAGAATAAGACTAAAAATTTACTTGTTAAAAAGAAACCTAGAGATGTTGTGGTTTATCCGCTAGAAGCAAATTATAAGGTAGATTATAAAGCAAAAAATGGAAAGTGGTATTACAGTTATTCTAACCTTAATTTAAAATTTAAAGTGAATAAGAAGCGACAGATTTTTAATAAGGTATATACCTTGTCAAGTGAAATGGCAGTAACGGATTGGGAAATAAATACTGCAAATCGGAAAATTAAGAATAAAGACCGTTTAAGGCCAACAGTTATAATTACAGATGCGATTTCTGGCTTTTCTGATCCAAATTTCTGGGGTCAGTATAACCTAATTGAACCTGATAAGTCCATTGAGTCTGCGATTGAAAAAATTAGAAAAAGTATAGAAAAACAGCGGCGTAAAGATAGCCAGCAATCTGCAAATGGGTTGCCGTAGAAATGCAATAATAAAAAAAGAGCCCTTTAACGAGGGCTCTTTTTAGTTATACTTATCTTTAAATTTTAAAGCTTGTTCAATATGAGCATAATGATGTTTACAGTGCCATGCATATACTCCAATAGTCTGTTCAATGGAAAATACCTTGCCATGTTCAGGGTGTACAAATTCACGTTTTAAATCAGATTGGTTAAAGCTTTTTAGCAATAGACCAAGCTTATTATGAACTCCTTTTAGAATCGCAATAGAATCATCTAAAGGTTCCTTGTAATCTACCAGACGAGCAAAGCGATCTTCAAAATAAGGTCTAATAGTGGGTTTATCTTCAGTTTTAGCAAGTTTAAATCTAACGATGCTATTGATATGGCTATCAGCACAGTGATGTACCACTTGTCTTATGGTCCAACCTTCAGGTCTGTATCTGTAACCAAGCTCTTTCTCACTAAGATCCTTGAGGATAGCTTTTAGGTACTTTGGAAAGGTTGTAATTGTACTAATCCACTCGTCAAGGTGTTCTTTTGTAATGCGCTCTGGTTTGTTAAAATCTCCAACAGGAAATTTAAGATGATACATTTCTTGGTCTGTCATAGTTCTAATAATTAGAGCTTAAAATTACCTATAATTCTTAAGATTAGAAATTAACTCTAAAGCTTAGATTAGGAGTGAATTTTAAAGAACGATTGTCAATTTCAATGATGTTATCGTCTGCATCGACAGTGTAGTATCTATTAATAATGTTTATCTGATTAAACATATTCCAAACAGACCCCCCAATTTCTGCATTAGTATTTTTTGAAAGATTAAATTTATAGGTTGCAGAGATGTCGGCTCTAAAATAATCTGGTAGCCTTGCATCATTCGGATTTTTGTATTCTATATTTGAATTGAAAGGGTTTTGGATTTCGGCAGGTTCTGAATAAGAGCGGCCAGAATGCCAATTTATTCCTAGACCAATTTTAAAATTG
>Ga0189289_10494_pt1 | contig 12136 bp, 15 predicted proteins | sample UW106minimetaG_FD_130313 | JGI IMG/M metagenome (GOLD analysis project Ga0189289, IMG submission 130313) | Marine microbial communities from the Costa Rica Dome - UW106 mini metaG | ecosystem: Environmental > Aquatic > Marine > Oceanic > Photic zone | place: Costa Rica: the Eastern Pacific...
GAGGGCAGCTCAATCCTTTCTGGCTGCAGCTGTAAGCGAGATCAACCTTCCACTCATCGATATAAAGCGGAACTCCCCCCAAGGACGTGACGGTATCGAGCAGCAGCAAGCAGTCGTGCTTGCGGCAGAGATCGCCAATGCCGTCCATGGGTTGGCAGACACCCGTGGAGGTTTCGGCATGAACTATCGCCAGGATCGCGGGCTTGTGCTCGATCAGGGCCGCTTCGAGTTCATCGAGAGAAAACCACTCTCCCCAGGGCTTATCAATGGTTTTGACATCAGCGCGGTAACGCCCCGCCATATCTGCCAGACGGAGGCCGAAATATCCCTTCACCGCAACAAGAACGGTGTCTCCAGGTTCCACGGTGTTGGCCAGGGTTGCCTCCATGGCGGCACTCCCGGTACCACTCATCGGAAGCGTGAGGCGGTTGTCCGTCTGCCAGGCGTAGCGCAGAAGTTCCTGCACCTCACCCATCAGCTCGACGTAAAGAGGATCAAGGTGACCGATGGGGGTTCGCGACAGAGCCTTCAGAACCGTCGGGTGCGCGTTCGAGGGGCCTGGTCCCAGAAGCAGTCGATCTGGAGTGCTGATCGGTGCAAAAGCTTTGCGATGACGATCGTCAACAGGAAGAAGAGAGTTCGTCGTCGCCAAAGCCCTGATCATTGGTTCGTGGTGATGAGCCTACGCAGTCATGCCCCTCGGAAGAGATGAGAGCTGCACGATTGCAATCTGTTCAAATCTTGCGCTGAACTTTTGAGTTCAACGTTGGCGCACATTGGTTTCAGCAAGGCCTTTGGCCAGGTGATCAAACGGCTGCAGAACAGTGGCGAGCTGCTCGGATGCCGCACCGTTGGCCAGAAGCATCTCGGCCACGACTTCCCCGAGCAAAACAATGCTACGGACAGTGGGGCCCGTAGGAACGCCAAGGCTCTTGTAGGTGTCGTCCAGCCCGTTGAGAACACGCTCATTGAGAATCGTGCTGTCGCCAGCAACCAGGGCATAGCTGGCGTAGCGCAGGAAGTAATCCATGTCCCGCAGACAGGCAGCGAGCCGACGGGTCGTGTAGGCGTTTCCGCCAGGAAGGAGCAGGTCCGGCTCATCCCGGAACAGCCGCTGGCTGGCCTCACGCACAATTTCGGCGGCGGAACCGTTGATCAGCTCAACAGCCTGAATCCGCAGCGTGGATTCATCCAGATACGCATTGATGCTGTCGATCGCTGGACGATCGAAATAACGACCCAGTTGGTCGTAGCGACCGATCAGACCGCTGATTGCATCGCGCATTTACCTGAATCTCCAGAGGATCCCCCGCGGACGCTAACACCGTTGAAGCGGGCAAATCCTTTGGCAGGCCTGCATTTCGGCCAAGTTGACAGAAACGGTTACGCAGTTGACTCCATGCAGCTGGAACGTACCTCTTGATACAAAATGGTGAGTTGTGGCTCTATACGGTCACATCACTGCACAATTCAGTCGAGCAGTCCTTTCTTATGTCGAAATCCCCCCAGGACGTCCTGCGCCAGATCAAGGACGAAGGCATCGAACTGATCGACCTCAAATTCACCGATCTGCACGGCAAGTGGCAGCACCTAACGGTCTGTACCGATCTGCTGGAGGAAGAATCCTTCACTGAGGGCCTGGCCTTTGACGGTTCATCCATCCGTGGATGGAAGGGCATCCAGGCCTCCGACATGGCCATGGTTCCCGACGCCAACACGGCCTGGGTTGATCCCTTCTATCGGCACAAAACCCTGAGCATGATCTGCTCGATTCAGGAGCCGCGCACCGGTCAGCCCTATGAGCGCTGTCCCCGCGCCCTGGCCCAGCGTGCTTTGAATCACCTCGCCAGCACGGGGCTGGCCGACATGGCCTTCTTCGGTCCTGAGCCTGAATTCTTCCTCTTCGACGACGTCCGCTACAACTCGGCCGAAGGTGGCTCCTTCTACAGCGTCGACACGATCGAGGCGGGTTGGAACACGGGTCGCATCGAGGAAGGCGGCAACCTCGCCTACAAAATTCAAGTGAAAGAGGGGTACTTCCCCGTTGCTCCCAACGACACAGCCCAGGACATCCGCTCAGAGATGCTTCTGCTGATGGGGCAACTGGGTATCCCCACCGAGAAGCACCACCACGAAGTTGCCGGCGCAGGCCAGCACGAGCTCGGCATGAAATTCGCTGAGCTAATCCAGGCAGCCGACAACGTCATGACGTACAAGTACGTCGTGCGCAACGTGGCCAAGAAGTACGGCAAGACAGCCACCTTCATGCCCAAGCCGGTGTTCAACGACAACGGCACAGGTATGCATGTGCACCAGAGCCTCTGGAAAGGTGGTCAGCCACTGTTTTTCGGCGAAGGCACCTACGCGAACCTGTCGCAGACCGCCCGCTGGTACATCGGCGGCATCCTCAAGCACGCTCCGGCCTTCCTGGCCTTCACCAACCCCACCACCAACAGCTACAAGCGTCTGGTGCCCGGCTTCGAAGCTCCAGTGAACCTGGTGTACTCGGAGGGCAACCGTTCCGCCGCTGTGCGAATTCCTCTCACCGGCCCAAGCCCCAAGGCCAAGCGCCTCGAATTCCGTTCCGGTGATGCCCTGGCCAATCCATATCTGGCCTTCAGCGCCATGATGATGGCTGGCCTGGATGGCATCAAGAACCAGATCGATCCCGGCGACGGCGAAGACCGCGATTTGTTCGAGCTTCCGGCTGAAGAGCTTTCGAAGATCGCAACGGTCCCGGCTTCCCTCAATGGTGCCTTGGAAGCTCTGAATGCCGATCGTGGCTTCCTCACCGCTGGCGGAGTGTTCAGCGACGACTTCATCGACAACTGGCTTGACCTCAAATACGAAGAGGTTCAGCAGCTGCGTCAGCGTCCTCACCCCCACGAATTCACCATGTACTACGACGCCTGATCAACACTCGTTGAGACCCACGACCCGCCTCGCAGGAGGCGGGTTTTTTTGTGGACTGCTTGGCACGCGGTTGCGCGTCACATCCGCTGGAATAGAGCTGTTGTCTGAATCCGCGATGGCGTCAACGCCCCTGAGCAAGCTTGCGTACCAAACGCTTCAGCAAGGCAAAAGCATCGCGGGCCTGGCTCACAAAGAGCTGAGCACCAAGCTGATGGAATGGGTGGCTCCCGATGCCGTTCCCAAAACGGAAGCAGTATCCACCGAGGTGCTCGGGGAACTGCGCCTGGATATGAACAAACTCCAGGAACAGGATTGGCAGGAGGCTCAATGGGGGATCTATCCGGAGCAACTGCTCTTTGATGCGCCCTGGCTCGACTGGGTCAGCCGTTATCCACAGGTGTGGATGGATCTCCCCTCCACCTGGGATCGACGCCGTGAGCGCAACGTTCGCGATCTGCCACGGGACACCGAAACAGCGCTTTACCCCGACTACTACCTTCAAAATTTTCACCATCAAACCGATGGATATCTGAGTGATCACTCCGCTGGTCTCTACGACTTACAGGTTGAGATCCTTTTCAACGGCACAGCCGATGCCATGCGTCGACGGGTCCTGGCTCCGCTCAAACGCGGCTTGAAGCATTTCGCTGACCGGGCTCCGGGCTCCCTGAAGATCCTTGATGTGGCCACCGGCACCGGTCGGACGCTGCACCAAATCCGAGCTGCTGTTCCTCACGCGCAACTCATCGGGACCGATCTCTCCGAGTCGTACCTCCGTCAGGCCAATCGCTGGTTGAATGCCGGGGACGCCTCGCTGGTTCAGCTGATCCGTGCCAATGGGGAATCACTCCCCTTGGCGAATGACTCGGTTCAAGCCGTGACCTGTGTGTTCCTGCTGCATGAACTGCCAGCAGAAGCTCGCCAAAACGTTCTCAACGAGGCTTGGAGGGTGCTCGAGCCAGGCGGCGTTTTGGTTCTTGCCGACTCTGTACAGATGGCAGATTCAGCCAAATTTGCCGCAGTGATGGAGAACTTCCGGCGTGTCTTCCATGAGCCTTACTACCGGGATTACATCGGTGATGACATCGACAAACGCTTAACAGCTGCAGGCTTCGAGGGAATCACAGCTGAATCCCATTTCATGACGCGGGTCTGGTCAGCACGCAAACCCACCAATGAAGAAACCTGATAAGCGGATTCCCTGACAGCGTCCCTTGCACGAACGCTTGCGAGCCATAGGGTAAAGGCGATTACGAAGGGAACTTCATGACCAATCCCTTCCGGCTGCGTTGGCTTCAGGGCTGGACGTTTCAAGTCGTGCTGATGGAAGGTCACGTGCAAGTCGAAGCCCTTGGTTTCGGCATATGCCTGCGCACAGCCTTGCTGCCTGGGGAGAGCCCCCAAGCAGCGGCAGATCGTCTTGTTCTCTCTGAGGATCGCCGGCGGCGGGCCCTGCACAATGCATGGCTTCGAGGTCAGCACATGCCAAAACCTTCGGGGGTTCCTTCCACCGAGGATGAAGCTCCCGCATCCAATTCTCTGGTTGTGGTTGCATAGGCCCATCGCCAACGGGTGGGCTGATCGGTTTAGAGCTGGGCCAGCAGCCAGGCCAGAGTGAAGCCCGCTCCAGCAAAGCGAAGTGCCTTCCAGAAACGCTGACCCGATTCCGTTGGTACATCCCACCCCGCAAGCGGCTGGCTAATCAGGTTTGTCGCAAGTTTGCGGCGCTGGATCCAGCGTCGAGCGGCAACACCCGACCCAACATGGGACTGCCTTTGCCCTTGCAGCAGCAAGCGTGAACCATGGTGCAACCACCGCAGTTCACTGCGAAGTCGTTTGCCTTTGCGCTCTTCCAAGGCATTGAACCCACGTGCTCCGAAACTAGAGCGATCTGCTGATCAAGGGATGACACCGCCCACCGCCCCATGGCCCGACTCCGCCAAAGGAAAGGCAGAGGAGCTCCATCAGCTGCTCCGCATTAGCGATCGCGATTGGCATCAACTGAAAAGCAATCGCAAGCGCCGTGGTGCCGAGTTATTGGCTGCAGCGTTGGTGCAATTGCTCCGCCAGGGAGACCACACGGATGTCGAGCAACTTACCCAGCAAGCGCTTGGCTGGATTAAGGGAGAACTGAAGGATCCGGGCTGTCCCCGTCACTGACCGGGCGCCGGCAGGCCAGTTGCAGTCGGTTTCCCCTCCGACTCCAGCGGACATCGTCAAAACATTGATGAATGAGGAACAGTCCGCGGCCACTGGCAGCATCAAGCGCCGTCGGGAGGGTCGCTGTGCGGGACTGCTGCGGCAAGCCGCAGCCTTCATCCTGAACCTGCCAGACCAACCAGTTGGGCGTCAGGATCCGACGAACGCGAAGCTTCTTGGCTGGATTTTCATCATTGCCGTGGCGGACGGCATTCACCAGAGCCTCATGTAAACCCAACTCGATGCGCTGACTGGTGAACACACAGCCCACCGGCTCGGTGAGCAGCTCCAGCAGAGGGGCCAGCTGCAACGTGGACGGCAGTGTGAACTCAGCCCAGCGAAACCTCTTGGACGGCACAGTGGAGCACGTTGACGTCGGTCTTTTGAACTTACCGTTGTTAGATCTCCCCGTCAGGGTCTGCGGGCCACAAGCGCTGGATGATTCAGAACTGAATCCATCAACCGAACGCCCCTCAGCTGATTGATCAACGGCATGTGGCCCTCGGGAGCCTCGATCGACCAAGTGAATGCACCTGGATACCGGGTCCAGACCCCATCGCGTTTCCAGCCAATTCGGGGCCACAGGCGTTCGTAACGACCATCGAGGGCGTCCAGTAGCTGGGACTGGACCGTAAAGCCAAAGCGGCCTTGGGAATAAACCGTCCAGAGCCGATCGAGACTGACCAGATCAATGCCCGACATCGGAGCCACTTCAGTGAAGTAGACGTAGCCCCGCTTCACAGCAGCATCCCCGGCCAAATCGCGCAGACACTGGCTTGTGATTCGATCCGCTTCCTCAAAGTTTTGGTTGAGCAGCTCCTGCTGCAGCGGGCCGTAATTCAGGCCAACTGCGGATTCCGCTGCCAGCCAGCCGGCATCTGGGGATTTGATCAGGGCGGCAATGGACTCAGGCTGGTGGCGCTGCAGCACCTGCAGAATCCAGCCTGCAGCCCAGTCATCACCGGCAGGATCGAAGCCAGAAAGAAGATCTGGCCCGACAGCAGCCAGGCCCTCAGATCGTGCTTCGACCTGCTTGATCAGAGGGCGTCGTTGGCGAGGTGTTCCCTTCGCGAAACGATCCAGCAGCTGGTCAACGCTGAGTTTGGTGACGGGTGTGGAACCGGAGAGCATGAGTCGCAACCGGCCCCAACTGGCTCGGTGTTGGCCACTATGTCAGGCATGGGCGAGACAAGTTCAATCGAGATCCAGCAGCTTCGCGAGCTGAAAGGTCCGCTGGTGGATGTGCGCAGCCCCAGCGAATTTGCGAAGGGGCACTGGCCCGGGGCCATCAACCTGCCCTTGTTCAACGATGAGGAGCGGGCCGAAGTCGGCATCGCGTACAAGCAGCAAGGACGAAGACCAGCGATTCATCTGGGTCTTGAACTCACCGGACCCAAGCTCAGCAGCTTGGCCCGTGATCTGGAGACCCTTCGCGAGCTGGGCAATCCACGGATCTACTGCTGGCGGGGAGGAATGCGCTCGGCCAGCATGGCCTGGCTCGCGCAGCAGATCGAACTCAGGCCAACACTTCTGCAAGGGGGGTACAAGAGCTACCGGCGCTGGGCCCAGAGCCGATTTGAACAGAGATGGCCCTTGCGCGTCATGGGGGGGCGAACGGGAACTGGAAAAACTGATTTGCTGTTGGCCATGGCGGCCTGCGGAGTAGCCGTTGTTGATCTGGAAGGGCTGGCCCACCACCGCGGCAGCAGTTTCGGCGGCCTGGGCCTGCCGGATCAACCCAGTACAGAGCACTACGAGAACAAATTGGCTGAAGCGTTGGATCAGCACCAACGCCAGCAGGCAACGGTGATTTGGTTGGAAGCCGAAAGCATCCAAGTAGGGAGCTGCCGCATTCCCAAACCTCTCTTCGATCAGATGCAGCAGGCCCCTGTGCTGGAGATTCAGCGCGACCTGAACGAACGGGTCGAACAGCTGGTGCAGGTGTACGGCCATCAAAGGGCGTCGGCTCTCGCTGAGGCGACCCAGCGAATCAGTCGACGACTCGGCCCGCAGCGCACCAAGGAAGCCCTCGAGGCGATTGCAAGGGAAGACTGGGCCAGCGCCTGCCGCGCCACACTCGACTATTACGACCGTTGTTACGACCACGAACTGGCGCGATCCCCCAAACGGGACAACATCGACCTATCGGGCCTGAGTGCTGATCAAGCCGCGCAGACGCTGATTAAGCACGGGTTTGTTGAAATCCCCGATTAAGATCGCTTCTACCGATAGTTCCAGAACGACGTGAGCGAAGCAGCGATTCAGTTCTTTCGGGGAATCAACGAGCCGGTGGTTCCCGATATTCGTCTGACGCGCAGCCGCGACGGTCGTACTGGTCAAGCAACCTTCCGTTTCGAGAAGCCTGCTGCGATTGCTCCAGAAACGATGGGCGACATCACTGGGATGTGGATGGTCGATGAAGAAGGTGAGATGGTCACCCGAGAAGTGAACGGCAAGTTTGTGAACGGCACAGCGAGTGCTCTTGAAGCCGTTTACTCCTGGAAATCCGAAGAGGATTTCGAGCGGTTCATGCGCTTTGCCCAGCGATATGCCGAGGCCAACGGCTTGGGTTATTCACAAAATCAGGATTCCGATCAGACTGACTCTGCCGACGATCAACAAGCTTGAGACTGCCCCACTGGCTGTCGTTAACAGCCTTGATCGCAGCGATGACCTTGCTGTGGTCCCTGCGTGAGCTTGTTCTGCTGCTCTTTGCTGCAGTCGTTCTGGCCATGGCTCTTTGCACACTTGTGGGCATCCTTCGAGAGCGCAGGCCGATGCAACGGCCTCTGGCCTTGATTCTCTGCATCGCCGGGTTGCTCTTGCTCGTGGCAGGGGCTGCAGGTGTTGTAGTGCCGCCATTCCTCGAGGAATTTTCTCTGCTGTTGCAGAAGCTGCCCGAAGCGGGTCAGACCCTCATTCGGATGGGTGTCGACTGGATCGACTCCATCAGCGAAGCCATCTATGGCGCGGATGCATTCCCCGACATCGATGAACTGGAATTGAATGGTCCGCGACAGCTTGTGCCCGATGGTTCATCACTGGCAGCAGGCGTGGGCAGCGGATTGCTAGGCCTGCTCGGTGTTGCGGGAAACCTCGGCAACGGGTTGCTGCGTCTGTTGTTCGTGCTGGCAGTCGCTTTGATGGTCAGCATTCAACCCCAGGCCTATCGGAGTGTGGGGCTTCAGCTGATTCCCTCCTTTTATCGACGCCGTGGACGGCGAATCCTTGATCAGTGCGGAGCCGCTTTGAGTAGCTGGATGGTCGGCGTGCTGATCAGCTCACTGGCGGTGTTTGTGCTGTGCAGCATCGCTCTCACATTGTTGGGCGTGAAACTCGTTCTGGCCAATGCACTGCTGGCAGGACTGTTGAACGTGATCCCCAATGTGGGACCAACGATGAGCACCATCTTCCCGATGGCAGTCGCCCTGCTGGATGCCCCCTGGAAAGCAGCGGCGGTATTAGGGGTCTATGTGGTGATCCAAAACATCGAGAGTTACGTGATCACGCCTTCGGTGATGCACCACCAAGTGAAGCTGCTGCCCGGGTTGACTCTGGCCGCGCAGTTTTTGTTCACGCTGCTGTTCGGACCTCTTGGCCTGCTGATGGCTCTGCCTCTAGCGGTGGTGCTGCAGGTGATCATCCGTGAGGTCCTGATCCACGATGTTTTGGATCGCTGGAAACGTCTGGAGCCCGCACGATGACAGCCGGCACGTTTCTTGTTGCTCTCACCCTGGTGGTGCTGGTGCTGCTGCTCTGGCACCTGCGCTGGGTGCTCCTGGTGCTGTTCGGCGCCGTGGTGGTTGCGGTGGCACTGGATGTGCTGATTGTTCAGGTTCAGAAGCGAACACGGCTGAAACGACCACAAGCCCTGGCTGCCGTGCTTGGGATTTTGCTGTTCGCAGGGGGGCTATTGGGACAACTGCTGGTACCGGAACTCATCAGCCAGTTCCAGCAATTGGGTCGTGATCTGCCGCAGTTATTCAGCAAGGTGTCTGATCTGCTGAGCAGCGAGCCACGCCTGGGACAGCTGAATGAAGCGCTGGGTGAGGGTCTCAACTTGAAAGGGCTTCAACCATTGCTGGGCTTTGCAGGCGGTGCGGCGAATTCGCTGATTCAGCTGTTCCTGATGTCCCTGCTCGCGATCTTGTTGGCCCTGGATCCAAGTTCCCATCGGCGCATGGTCGTCGCCGTGACGCCCCGCCCCGCCCGCCAGCAGATGGAACTGTTGCTGGATGAATGCCGTCAGGCGCTGGGGGGTTGGCTCAGCGGCATGACGCTTTCCGCCACCAGCGTTTTTTTGCTCACCTGGGGTGGACTGTTGCTGCTCAAGGCACCCCTTGCTCTGTTGAGCGCTCTGGTCTGCGGCCTGCTCACCTTCGTACCCACCATCGGCCCCACGGCGGCAACCCTTCTACCGACGGGCTTAGCACTGCTGCAATCGCCGCAATTGATGGTCTCGGTGCTCGTTTTCCGGCTGGTGCTGCAGAACCTCGAGGCATTTCTCCTCACGCCATTGCTGCTGCGCAAAACCGTGAATCTGCTTCCCACCGTGGCCCTGACAGCCCAGCTCAGCCTTGGCGCACTGCTGGGGCTTCCAGGCGTGCTACTCGCCCTTCCTCTGGTGGTGGTGATTCAGGTGCTGATGCAGCGCGTGGTGGTACAGCAGATCATGGATCGCTGGGCCTAAGACCAGAGGCCAGCCATGTATCGGGATGAACACCTTGTAGCAAGGGTCACACCTGAGACCAGTGCTGACTAAGTACTTTTACCGTGTCGTGAGAACGACGCGTCGAGCATTGGGGCTCTTGGGAGAGGGTCCCAATTTTTTTGAACATGCACCAAGGGCAAGCGCTTCAGGTCGAGCTTTCAATCCCCTAGAGCAGCTGACGTTTCTTCTTCTCACTTGAATCACGTTCCCGTTCTACCGCTTGCCAATAGGCCGCAGACACCGCAACCTCTTGGCCGCGTTCAATTTTGTTCAGCCGTGATTTCAGAGCCTCAACCTCGGCGCGCAACCCGAACACCTCTTCATTGAGACCAGGATTCAATTCCATGAGACCTGAGCAACCATTTGAGTCGTAGCTCAGGCGCAACACGCAATGACGTTCAGATTGATACCAACACCACCCCTTCAAGGCCAACGATCCAATAGCGTGTCCAACAGGTCTTGAGACGAATGGGATTGGACGTCATCTTCAATTTCTCTCGTTATGAGGAACTGAGGCAGGCCGTGAAGCAGCTGGTTCGAGAGAACCTCGATCCGGAATTACTGCACGAAGAAGCTCACGACCTGTTCGAATCGTGGTGGTCCTCGACCCACAGCCAGGGGCGTTGGAACACTGATGTGAAGCAACGCACCTGGGACTCAATCTGGCGAGAATTCGGCAGTGGCTCCAGCTAGCCGAAACGACGCCACAGGGACGGTGAACCCAACAGCACCACCACAGCCAACTGGTGATGTCGAATCGCGTAGCCCAAGCCTGTGAGTGTGAACTGATCACTCAGGAGCTGCACTTCGGTGCGCAGATCGCACAAGGCCAAGAGGATCAGAAGAATCGGAAACCACCGAGCAGGATGGCGTCGCCGTTGAGATTCGCCACTGCGATCAGTCACGGGAACGGTCCCAGAGCGTGAGCAGCGAGGGCGCCAGGGCGATGCTCGACCAGGAGCCCACCACAACCCCCAAAGCCAGAGCGATCGCAAACCAATAGAGCGTTGCTCCACCAAAGAACACCAGGGCCAACAGAGGAAGCAGGGTGGTTCCGCTTGTGTAGAGGGTGCGGGTCAATGTGGCCGACACCGCTTGATCCACCTGTAAAGAGAGAGGCAGATCAGCTGCATCCTTGCTTCGTTCACGGATGCGATCAAACACAACCACCGTGTCGTTCACCGAATATCCAGCAATCGTGAGCAGCGAGACAGCGAAGAGGCTGTCGACCTCCAGTTGCAGCACAACGCCAAGCCAAGCGAACACACCACAAACGATGGCGACGTCATGGGCAAGGGCCACCAGGGCCAGGAAGGCGTAGCGGCGGTCGTAGCGGAAGCTGATGTAGGCCGCGATGCCACTGAAGGCGACCAGCAGTGAAATCAGGCTGCTGCGCAACAGTTGCCGACCCAAGCTGGGACCAATGGTGTCGACCGATTGACCACCGGAGAGGAACGGACCCGCGACCGGTTCAACCGCCTGGATCACCGCTTGGCCCTGGGCAGCCGACAGGGTTGGCAGCCGCAACAACAATGACTGACCGCCATCCAACAGCTGAACCCGGGGCGCCCCCAGGTTGGGGAGAGGCTGCCCCTCCTCCACTGGCAGGTCCAGGCTGCGAATCACATCGGAGACCGCAATCGCCTTGAGCTCACCGCAGGAGTCATCACAACGGCGCTCCAACTGAATCTGCGTGCCGCCAGTGAAGTCCAGGCCCGGACGCAGGGGGGCCCGAATGGCGGGATCCAGCCAGCTGAGCAGCAACCCCAGCAGGCTCACAAACACCACAAGGCTAGAGATCAGCCAAACCCTGCGCCGCATGCTGCTGAGAGACCAGCGCAGATTGCGGAGCTCCCCCGCTGTTGCCGATGACGAAGGTTCAGTCATGGTTCAGGCGGTAGGAAAAGGAAGCTGCCGGGCGGGCAGGAAATTACTGGCACGACGAAGACCGGCGTAACCCATCAGGAAACGCAACAAGGTGCGGGTGCAGGTGAGGGCTGTGAACAGGCTCAGCAACACGCCGATGCCCAAAGTCGCCGCGAAGCCCTTGACCAGTCCCGTGCCAAGGAAAAAGAGAGCTGCACAGCTGATCAACGTGGTCAGGTGACCATCAACGATTGATGAAAAGGCCTCCGAGAAACCGGTATCAATCGAGCGAATCAGGGTGTTGCCCCGCCGCAGTTCATCTTTGATGCGCTCAAAGATCAGAACATTGGCGTCCACAGCCATACCAATCGAAAGGATGAATCCAGCGATTCCCGGCAGGGTGAGCGTGACTGGAATCAAGGCATACACCGCCAAGTTGAACAGGGC
>Ga0189289_10497_pt1 | contig 11920 bp, 11 predicted proteins | sample UW106minimetaG_FD_130313 | JGI IMG/M metagenome (GOLD analysis project Ga0189289, IMG submission 130313) | Marine microbial communities from the Costa Rica Dome - UW106 mini metaG | ecosystem: Environmental > Aquatic > Marine > Oceanic > Photic zone | place: Costa Rica: the Eastern Pacific...
CCAGCGATGGACCAGTGCATCGGCATCAAAGCCATGCAGCGTCACCCCTTCCCGGCGCCGCAGCCCCACCAACAATTGGTCATCCAGTGGAAGACCAACCTCGGCGACGTTTTCCTCAGGACCGCTGTCGAGCCATGCCGCGTAGGCAGCCCGTGTGCGTGGTCGCGCCAAGCGCTCCCCCCAGGGCGCTGATGTCGCTCCCATTCCAAATCCCCACCAACCGGCACCGCTCCAATACACCCGGTTGTGACGTGAGGCATGGCCAGGCCGGGCATGGTTGGAAATCTCGTAACGGCTGAGGCCTGCAGCAGCCAGCCGATGCGTGGTTAGGTCCATCAGCGCAACGGCGAGGTCGTCATCCGGAAGTTTCAGCGCGCCAAGCGTGCGTTGACGATCAAACACGGTGCCCGGTTCCACCGAAAGGTCGTAGATCGAGAGATGGGGGGCCTGACTGGCAATGGCCTGATCCAACTGCTCCTCCCACGCGGCCACGGTCTGACCTGGCAGGTTCTGAATGAGGTCGAGACTCCAGGACTGGAGGACTCCGTCGCGCCTGGCCTGCACCAGCCAGTCGATCGACGCCTGAAGGTCGTGCTGCCGATGCCGCCGCCCCAGCTGTTCGAGCACCGAGTCGTCAAAGCTCTGCCCTCCCAAGCTGATGCGATTCACCCCAAGGGAGAGAACCGCAGACAGCTGCGCGCAGTCAAAGGTGGCCGGATCCATTTCCAGGGTGATTTCCGCACCGGGCTGAAGCCCGAACTTTTCCGCCAAGGCGTCGAGCAATGCAGCGATCTGATCCGGACACAAGAGCGATGGCGTCCCGCCACCGATGTAGACCGTGGACAGGGGCGGACCGACTGGGGCAGAAGCGATTTCGCGATGTAGAAGGCTCAGGTACTCGCGGATGGAGCGACTGCCAGGCCCCTGGTCGGCACGGGCTTGATCCCCCAAGGGAACAACCGCGAAATCGCAGTAGAAACAGCGCCGGTGGCAGAAGGGAATATGGAGATAGGCGCTGCGGGGAGGGATGGGATAGGGCATGCTTCTGGCATCTGGATTGAGCTACCACGACCTGAACCCATGGTGGATCCGCTCATCCTTCTTCTGTTTGTGGTCTCCGGTGCAGCCGCCGGATGGATGGGAGTTCATCTGCTTCCGGACGGACTGGTCACCGAAACCACTGATGCCGAACGGCTCCGGCTGATTCTCAGCGGGTCGGGAGGCGGCATCGGAGTCATTGCCGGCTTGGTGTTTCAAAGGCTCCGGGTGCGCTTGATGCAGCAAGTGCGCACCATGCCCACCGATCTTTTGGTGAGCCGGGCTGTCGGCCTGATCCTCGGGCTACTGGTCGCCAATCTGCTGCTGTTGCCCGTTCTACTGCTTCCGTTCTCCGGGGGAATTGCCCTGCTCAAACCGCTGCTAGCAGTGGTGAGCAATGTCTTTTTCGGGATTCTGGGAAGCAACCTGGCGGAGGTGCATGGCCGCACGCTGCTGCGCCTGTTCAATCCCGCCAGCACGGAAGCCCTGCTGGTGGCCGATGGGGTGCTCACCCCAGCCACGGCCAAGATCCTCGATACCAGCGTGATCATCGATGGTCGGATCCGCGGAATGCTTGCGTGCGGCTTGCTGGAAGGGCAGGTGATCGTCGCTGAATCAGTCATCGATGAAATGCAGCAGCTGTCGGATTCCACCAATGTTGAGAAACGGGCCAAGGGCCGGCGCGGATTGAAGCTGCTGAAAGATCTACGGGAGACCTACGGGCGACGGCTTGTGATCAACAGCACCCGTTACGACGGGAAGGGAACGGACGACCGTCTGCTGCAACTGGCCTCTGACACGGGCGGAACCCTGGTAACCGCAGACTTCAACCTGGCGCAGGTCGCCCAGGTGAAAGAACTGAAGGTGATGAATCTGAGTGAGCTGGTGATCGCGTTGCGGCCTGAGGTGCAACCCGGCGATGAACTCAAACTCAAGATCGTGCGTGAGGGCAAGGAGGAGAGCCAGGGCGTCGGCTACCTCGACGACGGAACGATGGTGGTGGTCAACGATGCAAAATCGCTGATCGGCCAACGCAAGCCTGTGGTGGTGACCGGTGCCCTGCAAACGCCAACGGGTCGGATGGTGTTCGCCCGTCTGGACTCCAAAGATGCAACAACCGACACCAAGACTTCAACCAAATCGAAAAGTCAGGGAAAACCGGCCAAAACCAGCCACCGCAAGCCCGCTGACCCCGGCTAGGCTCGCCTCACCGCGATGGTGGAGATGACAACTTCGGCCCCGTACTACGGCGACAGCGCCGTGATGCGCACACCACCTCCCGACCTTCCGTCCCTCCTGCTCAAAGAGCGGATCGTGTACTTGGGCTTGCCCTTGTTCTCTGACGACGATGCGAAGCGTCAGATGGGAATCGATGTCACTGAGCTGATCATTGCGCAGCTGCTCTTTCTGGAATTCGACAACCCAGAAAAACCGATTTACTTCTATATCAACTCCACGGGAACCAGCTGGTACTCAGGAGAAGCGATCGGCTTTGAGACCGAAGCCTTCGCCATCTGCGACACCCTCCGCTATGTCAAACCCCCGGTGCACACCATCTGCATTGGTCAAGCCATGGGTACGGCAGCGGTGATCCTTTCAGCAGGAACAAAAGGCCAACGGGCTGCTCTGCCCCACTCCTCCATCGTTCTGCACCAGCCCCGCAGCGGTGCCCGCGGCCAAGCTACGGACATCCAGATCCGGGCCAAGGAAGTGCTGCACAACAAGCAGGCCATGCTTGAAATCCTTTCCACCAACACCGGAAGATCCGTGGAGGAGCTGAGTAAGGACTCCGACCGGATGAGCTACCTGACACCCCAACAAGCCGTCGAGTACGGACTCATCGACCGCGTGCTCAGTAGCCGCAAAGAACTGCCCGGCAATACCTCCGTCTAACCAGCGGCGTCTGACCAGCGGCGTCTGATCCGCCTCACTTGCACTTCTCTTTTCAACGTCCTGAACCATGCCGATCGGTACTCCCAGCGTTCCTTACCGCCTCCCAGGCAGCCAGATGGAGCGCTGGGTCGACATTTACACCCGTCTTGGGGTGGAGCGGATCCTCTTCCTTGGCTCTGAAGTCAATGACGGCATCGCCAACAGCCTCGTGGCCCAGATGCTCTATCTCGACTCGGAAGACAGCAGCAAGCCGATTTACCTGTACATCAACTCCCCCGGCGGCTCCGTCACAGCTGGACTAGCGATCTACGACACCATTCAGTACGTCAAAAGCGAAGTCGTCACCATCTGCGTCGGCCTCGCCGCATCCATGGGTGCCTTCCTCCTGGCGGCCGGAACGAAGGGCAAACGTGTCGCTTTGCCCCACAGCAGGATCATGATTCACCAGCCCCTTGGCGGCACCAGCCGGCGCCAGGCCAGTGACATCGAAATCGAGGCGCGCGAGATCCTGCGGATGAAGGAGATGCTCAACCAATCCTTGGCCGAGATGAGTGGGCAGAGTTTCGAAAAAATCGAAAAAGATACCGACAGGGACTACTTCCTCAGCGCCGAGGAAGCCAAGGAGTACGGGCTCATCGACCGCGTGATCTCACATCCCAACGAAGCCTGATTGGTACGGGGCAGGCCGCTGCGTAAGCTCGTCCACTGCACTGTTGCGCAAGCCCGCCCCGGATGGCCCAGCTTTTCTACGACTCCGACGCCGATCTCGGTCTGCTGAACGGCAAGACCGTGGCCATCATTGGTTATGGCTCCCAGGGTCATGCCCACGCCCTGAACTTGAAGGACTCAGGGGTCGATGTGGTTGTGGGCCTTTATGACGGCAGCCGGTCGGCCGAGAAAGCCAAAGCCGATGGACTTGAGGTTCTGAGCGTGGCCGATGCCTCGGCCAAGGCCGACTGGATCATGGTCTTGCTGCCTGACGAGTTCCAGAAGGACGTCTACGAGAAAGAAATCGCACCCCACCTCAATGCAGGCAAGGTGCTTAGCTTCGCTCACGGCTTCAACATCCGCTTCGAGCTGATCAAACCCCCTGCCGATGTGGACGTGGTGATGATCGCCCCGAAGGGCCCTGGACACACCGTGCGCTGGGAATATCAGAACGGTCAGGGCGTTCCTGCCCTGTTCGCGATCGAACAAGACGCGTCCGGTAACGCACGGGGCCTGGCCATGGCCTACGCCAAAGGCATCGGCGGGACCCGTGCCGGCATCCTGGAAACCAACTTCAAGGAAGAGACCGAAACAGATTTGTTCGGTGAGCAGGCTGTGCTCTGCGGCGGTCTGTCCGAGCTGGTCAAGGCAGGCTTCGAAACCCTTGTGGAAGCTGGATACCAGCCCGAACTGGCTTACTTCGAGTGCATGCACGAGGTGAAGCTGATCGTGGATCTGATGGTGAAGGGAGGACTGACCTCCATGCGCGATTCGATCTCCAACACCGCGGAATACGGCGACTACGTCAGCGGCCCCCGGCTGATCACCGCCGACACCAAAGCCGAGATGAAACGCGTTTTGGCTGACATCCAGGACGGCACCTTCGCCAAGAACTTCGTGGCTGAGTGCGAAGCCGGCAAGCCCGAAATGAAAAAGGTGCGCGACCGTGATGCACAGCATCCGATTGAGAAAGTGGGCAAGGGACTCCGCTCGATGTTCAGCTGGTTGAAGGACGCCTGATTCAGCGCGAACACTGAACGCCCGGTGGGATCTCACTCCAGCACTCACCACACCCCCCGCTCTGCTGCCTTTTCGGTAGTGAGCGGGGATTTTTGTTGGCTCCTGAGCGGTCCCCTCCAATGAACTCAGGAGCGATGGGAAGCCTGCTGATCCTCGGGGCAGCCCTCTTGGATCAGCTGATCGGTGACCCGAGCCGGATGCTCCATCCCGTGGTTGTGATGGGCTGGTGCATCCGGCAGCTGCGGTGCAGGGTCGAGCAATGGGCGGGGGAGCATCCCATCAAGCTGCGCTTCGGGGGAGGACTGATCACCTTGATCCTGGTGCCTGGCAGCGCCCTTGCGGGCTGGTGCGTGGAGCGCCTGCTCTGGCTTCCCTCCCCATGGCAGTGGCTTGGCATCGCAGTTGTGACCCTGAGCCTTGCCAGCGCCCTGGCGGCCCGCAGCCTGACGGACAGCGTGCTGGCGGTGCTGAACGCCCTTCCGCCATCGGCAGATGGCAACCTCGAACCGGCACGCCAGAAGTTGGGCTGGATCGTTGGACGAGACGTGCAGAACTTGGATCAAACTGGGCTGCTCCGAGCTGCAGCCGAAACAGCTTCAGAAAATGCGGTGGATGGCGTGTTCGCACCGTTGTTCTGGATGGGCATTGGTGCGTTGCTCTGGATGGGCATGCCCTCAGGCCCAGGACCACTTGCTCTGGCCTGGGCCTTCAAGGCCAGCAGCACGCTCGATTCCATGCTCGGCTATCGCACGGGTCGCCTGCGCTGGCTGGGAACGGCGGGCGCACGCCTTGATGATCTGCTCACCTGGCTGCCCTGCCGTCTGGTCATGCTGACGTTGCCCCTCGTCTGTCCTCCATGGACGCGCTGGGCGCAACGGGTGCAGTTAGCAGAACTGGATGGAGCGGCAGACCCATCACCCAATGCAGGTCGCTCAGAAGCGATTTATGCCCACTGCATCGGGATCCAACTTGGCGGGGAAAACCGTTATGGAGAGCGCCGGGTTCTGAAACCGGTGCTTGGGGCTGGCCAGCCAACGGCCAAGGTGCACCTCGTCAGATGTGTGCTCAACGCATCAGGGCGTCTTGAAACCCTCTGGCTGAGTGCTTTTGTGATCAGCCAGCTGGTGATCACTCTCTAAACCCCTTTCAGCAGGAATCAATCAATAAGCGCCCCGATCCATCGGCAGAAGCAACACACCAAACGTGCGCAGGATGATGGCGAGATCCAGGCTGAACGAACGACCACGCGCATAGGCAAGGTCGAGCTTGACGCGTTTCTTGTAGCTCAGATTGTTACGACCGCTCACCTGCCACAGCCCCGTCAAGCCTGGACGAACTGAAGCAACTTCATCCATGTATGGGCCATAACGGCCGAGTTCCTGATCAACGATGGGGCGAGGGCCAACCACACTCATCTCACCGCACAGGACATTCAGAAACTGCGGCAGCTCATCGAGACTCGAACGGCGCAGGAAACGACCCAAGGGAGTAATCCGGGGATCACGCTTCAGCTTGAAGTCACGCTCAAACTCAGCCCGCAGCGATGGATCCGCCTCCAGAACGCGGGCCAAAACAGCATCGGCATCGGCGCGCATGGTGCGGAACTTGATGCAACCGAAACGTTGGTAACCCCGGCCCACCCGACGCTGGGTGTAGAACACCGGGCCGGGCGAACTGAGCTTGACCAAGCCAGCCAGGAGCAGCAGCACTGGGGAGCCAAGGCCGAGAACGGCCAGAGAAAAAACGATGTCTCCAGTGCGCTTGAACACTCGGCCCCACCGGTTCTGATGGCGAATCAGAGCGACAGCCGGCAGAGCCGAGGGGGGAGCTGAGATCAGCGCAAGATGGGGCTTGTACTTGCCGCGGCGCGCAGTACGTCCTGCTGTCTGAAGCAAAGAGGGCCGAGAGGCCGAGGTCAAAGGCTCAACCTGGGACTCACCACACTCAACGTCACAGGCGCAGTCCTGGCATCTCCGCGGGGTCACTCGCTGCAACGTCACAGCCACGTCGATGGGCCCGCCAGGCCGTTTGCAGAGCAGATTCAAAACGTGCGGCGAATGCTTCTGGCCTAAAGCGCTCGGCCCACTGACGGATGGCTTCCGAATCGAGAGAACGCCAGATCCGATCTTGCTCAAACCATTCCACGGCCTCTACCAGCGACTCGACGGTCTGCTCGGGGAAGAGCACCCCTGTGGGCTCCCTCACCCCGGCCGCTGCACAACGCACCGTGTCCAACAAACCACCACGCCCCAAGCCGATCACCGGAGCGCCAGCGGCCATCGCTTCAACAGGAGCAATACCGAAATCCTCAAGCCCGGCATAGACAAACCCGCGACATCGAGACATGAGCTCCTCAACCTGTGGCCCGGACTGGCGGCCCAGCAAGGTGACGGTTGGCCCTGCCAGGGCCTCCAGCCGCGCACGCTCCGGCCCGTCCCCGACCACAAGGAGCGGCAGCCCCAACCGGTTAAAGGCTTCCACCACCAAATCCACCCGCTTGTAAGGGACCAAACGGCACAAGCAGAGGTAAACATCGTCCCGAGCTGCATCCCAGCGAAAACGATTCACCTCCACGGGGGGATGGATCACGCTGGCTTCCCGCCCCCAATACTTGCGAATGCGGCGTGCTGTGAAACGGGAATTGGCAATCAGGTGATCCACACGCTGAGCACTGAGTTGATCCCACTGGCGCAGGGCATGCAGCTGCCAGCGAATCAAGGGCCCGAGGCCGCGCCGCGCCAGCGCCGAGCGCTGCAGATAAGCGTGCATCTGATCCCAGGCGTAACGAACCGGTGTATGCACATAACTGATGTGCAACTGCTCCGGCCCGGTCAGCACACCTTTGGCCACCAGGTGACTGCTGCTGATCACCAGCTCAGCTGCGCCGAGATCGATCTGTTCCACAGCAAAAGGCAACAGAGGCAGGTACTGCTGCACATGGCTGCGACCCCAGGGAAGGCCTTGAATCGGGCTAGTCAAGACAGATCGGCCGTGCAACCAACTGCCAGACCGGCAGGATTCGGCATCAATGAGGGCGGCCAGCTGTGGCTCGCAACCGCGGCTTTGCAGCAGGGAATCGATCGCCTCAACAACACGCTCAGCTCCACCGACCGAGCGTGGTGAGAACCACTCGTGAACCAGAGCGATCCGCTGCGGGAATTGGTCTGAAGCCGAGGGCATCCAGCCGGAATGATGCGAACGATACGAAGTCTCTCAGCTGATTGCAGGACCCTGCCGAGGTCACGATGCTGGTCCACATGTCCAGGTCCAGCACGAACCTCACCATCAACATCCTCCTGGAGGAGGCGTTGAACGAACCGGACATCGGCACGACGAGCCGGTTCCGTTGGCATGCAACAGCAGTGGGGATCGCTGCGCTCTGCATTGACAGTGCTCCACCATCAACACCCCCATTTGAGGATGCACTCAAGGAGGGGCTCAATGTGGGCCTCGATCTCAGCCGAGAGGAACGAGAGTTCCATCAAGTGGAACAGGGATTGGTGCTCTTGTTCCACTCCTAGAAAGACCAACTGGAGCCATCTCGAGGAGTTGCAGCAAAGCAACGCCAAATTCACCGGAAGTCTTCAGAGAGGGAAAGACAGCCTCAGACATGCAGAATTGCAGCCGGCGAGAGGGCATAGGACGCCATGAGACCTAAGACCAAGGGGCGGCGCGCTCGTCACGTGATCGTGATCGCAGGTGCATCGGGCTCCGGCAAAACGCAGTTGATCCGAAAGATGAGCCAGCCGCCACATGATCCATTCACTTTAAAGGTGCTGAAACACCTGGACTGCGATCCAAATCAACGCCTAAAACGCTCCACCGTTGAACGCATGCAGCGGCTGATGAATCCAGACAATTTCAAGAAACAAAAAACACGAAAGTTGAAATACTGCCTACTGCTTCACATCGACCTGACCAGCGTTAACCACGACAGCAACTTGAAGCTATTGCGGCAGATTTCAACGCGCGCCAAACGCCTCGACATCATCACTCTCTACACCTCACCCAAAGAATGGCGCCAACGAATCCTTGATCGCCTCCACACCGATAACGAGCCATCCTTGCGAGCAGCATTGATAGCTCTTTTAGGGAAACTAAGCAGCAATTTATCTGATTTCTTGTATCACAGGGAATACAAGAAGTGGCTCAAAACGATCCAAGAATACGACATCCAGATGAACTGCATTGCCAATACATTTGAAGAATCTCTTTTAGAATCCATACCGCCTCATTGAAAAATATTTTTTAAGATATAGAGCGATTCACAAATTTCACAACTGCTCTACGACAACCAATAAAAACGGAGAGGGTGGGATTCGAACCCACGAGGGTGTTACCCCTACACGATTTCGAGTCGTGCGCGATCAACCGGACTCTGCCACCTCTCCACACGTCCGAGGACGTGCAGGAACTTTAAAGGCCAATGAACCGCGAGCCAGCCCAATGCTGCAGAAGCCAACGGCGCTGCGGTGCAGAAGGCTTGAAGCCAAGCCATATGCCGGTGAAAACGTGCTGGGGGCCTGAACGCTGTTGCCCCTGCTGACCCCACAACGCCTGAGGCCTGGGCAGCAACTGCCAGCGCTGCCATCCCGCCCGCAACACCAGTGATCCAATGCGGTGCTGCGAGCGGTGCACCGACAAGCCATCACTCCGCAGCATCTTGCCTTTAGCGATTGGAGGGCGACCCTGCTGAGGAGCCTCGACGCGGTGTGCCAGCTGTTGCCAACAGGGGAGCACATCCGTGGCCACGGGATCCAACAACATCACCCAATCCAGGCGGGAGTGACCATGCACCGTGGCCATCCGTTGCGCCATCCGGCAACTCCGATCATCGCCATGGGTGCTCACCAAAGCAGCACGCCCGCGATGTCGAGCCAGCAACCAGTGGCGACCAAAATGCTCGACCGCCACGAGGCCATCGGAGAGCTGCAACGAGCCGTGGGCCAGCAAGGCAGTTGCCATTGGGAGCAGGGCCCAGCGCCGGCTCCAAGCACTTGCCCTCAGCAGCCAGGGCAACAAGCCCACAACCAGCAGCGCAACAACCCACCCCTGGGGGCGCCCAGTGAGCAGTTGGGCTCCAGGCCATTGACTGATCCAAATCGAGATGGCCATCACCAGCCCCGCCATCTGCTGCACCGGCCACAGCAGCAGGGGCAGAACGGACGGAGGCAACACCAACGCCAACAGCGCCGACAACATGGCCAGCAATGTCAGAGGTGCCAGCAGCGGAGCAACCAGAAGATTGGCGAGCAAGGCGTAAAGCGGCATCGCACCGAAGTGCAGCAACTGCAGGGGCAGCGTCCAGAGAAGAGCCGCGATGGGGATGGAGAGCGCCGAGGCCACGCCGCGACAGTGATCAGGCAGGCAACCTTGAACAGCCTGCTCCAGGCGTGGAGCCGTAAGGATCAATCCAGCGGTTGCTGCTGCACTGAGTTGAAAGCCGATTGACAGGGCCCAGCCAGGCCGAAACAGCAGCATGCCGCTGAGTGTCAGCAGAAGCACGCCGAGCGGACGGCTGTGATGGCCTGACTCGCGAATCAGCAAGGCGATCGCAGCCATCAGCACCGCCCGCACCACTGATGGCTGGGCCCCGGCAAGACAGACAAACAGCAGCAGCGAAAGGCCAGCCAAAGGAAGCCTCAGGCAAGGGGCCCAATGGCGGGCAAGCATCAGGACACTGCCCAGCAGCACTGACAAGTGAAAACCCGATGCAGCGAGCGCATGGGACAAGCCGGCAACGCGGAACGCTTGTCGCACGTCTTCGGGGAGCTGCACCTGGGCGCTGCCTAGAACCAGGGCGGACAGGAAGCCGCCCCGCCACGGCCCTACGGCCTGCTGAAGCCGCTGGGCAACATCACGCCTCAGATCAACCAAAGGTGTCGATGGACGCCGCAGGACCTCGATGCTGTCGAGCCTGAGTCGACTCCAACTGCCTTGGCGGGCCAGACGCTCCGCCGATCCCGGCAACAATGGGTGCGCACCAGGTATCGGACGCCGCAGAACCCCAGTTGCATGGACGTGCCAGCCCTGGAGCAACGGAGAAGCGCAGTTAGGGAGCTGCAACTCAGTGCGACCCCTGGCCCGGTGGCCCTCAACCCGATCCACCTCCAGCAGAACAGCACACCCCCAGCTGAAACGCCGCACGTCGGCGACCAATCGACCACTGATCACCACCGCTGCTGGCGGCGTCTGAATCAGGCGAGACGGATCAGATGGACTCGGCGTCGGCGCTCCCCACAGCACTCCTCGAAGCACGAGGAGTACCAGAAGGCAGAGGGCAACGCCATCAACGGAAAGACGTCGACTCAGAAACCATTACGCCGCTGTCTCGAGAGTTCCCCCCTCCAACAACGGAAAGCCCAGGGCCTCCCGTTCCGCCAGCCAGCCCTCGGCCACCTTGCGGGCCAGGTTGCGGATACGACCGATGGTGGCCGTGCGTTCGGTCACGGAAATCACGCCACGGGCTTCCAGCAGGTTGAAGGTGTGGCTGCACTTCAGGACGAAATCCAGAGCCGGTGCCGGCAACTCCTTCTCGATCAGATCGGCGGCTTCAGCCTCATAGATGGCAAACAACTGCTTTAGCCGCTCCGGGTTGGAAGCCTCAAAGTTGAAATGGCACTGGCCCTTTTCAAACGGCAACCAGATTTCGCCATAGCTGCGCTTGCCGTTCCAGCTCAGATCCCAGATGCTTTCAACGTCCTGGAGGTACATGGCCAGCCGTTCCAGGCCGTAGGTGATCTCAATCGAAACCGGCTTGCAGTCAATGCCGCCGCATTGCTGGAAATAGGTGAACTGGGTGACCTCCATGCCATCGAGCCAGACTTCCCAGCCCACGCCCCATGCCCCGAGGGTGGGGGATTCCCAGTTGTCTTCGACGAAACGGATGTCGTGATCAGCAGCCTTGATTCCCAGAGCCTCGAGCGACGCCAGATAGATCTCCTGAATGCCATCAGGAGACGGCTTGATCAGCACCTGGTACTGGAAGTAGTGCTGAGCCCGGTTGGGGTTGTCGCCATATCGGCCGTCGGTGGGGCGGCGACAGGGTTCGGGATAGGCCACGGACCAGGGTTCGGGGCCAATGGCACGAAGCACCGTGTGGGGGCTCATGGTGCCGGCCCCCTTCTCCGTGTCGTAGGGCTGCAACAGCAAACACCCCTGGTCCGCCCAGAACCGATTGAGCGTGCTGATGATGTCCTGGAAATGCACTAGTGACTCCTGTTCCCGTACTGACTGGGTTTTGGGTGGTTAGGTGCGTTGA
>Ga0189289_10498_pt1 | contig 11919 bp, 10 predicted proteins | sample UW106minimetaG_FD_130313 | JGI IMG/M metagenome (GOLD analysis project Ga0189289, IMG submission 130313) | Marine microbial communities from the Costa Rica Dome - UW106 mini metaG | ecosystem: Environmental > Aquatic > Marine > Oceanic > Photic zone | place: Costa Rica: the Eastern Pacific...
GGGGCTCACCTCTTACCATTCCGAACAGAGAAGTTAAGCCCGTTTGCGCCGATGGTACTACTATCTGTGGAAGAGTAGGTCGCCGCCTTTTTTAAACCCAGTTCTTTAAGAACTGGGTTTTTTTTGTTTATAGCTCTAAAAATATTTTAGTTGGATACTAAACAGTAAAAAGCCAATAAACTAGTAGATTATCGGCTCAATAACAAACTTTATATTCTTTTTAAACTCTTAATACTCCTCGAGAAATAACAATTTTTTGAATTTCGGAAGTACCTTCGTAAATCTGTGTAATTTTTGCATCCCGCATCAAACGTTCAACGTGATATTCTTTTACAAATCCGTTACCACCGTGAATTTGAACGGCTTCTACTGTTTGTTCCATAGCTACTTTACTGGCATAAAGTTTAGCCATAGCACTTGACATATCGTAATTATTGCCATTATCTTTATCCCAAGCAGATTTCATAACCAGCATACGAGCAGCTTCAATTTCTGTATACATGTCTGCTAGTTTAAATGCGATGGCTTGATGGTTCGATATTTCAGTACCAAATGCCTTACGTTCCTTAGAATACTTTAATGCTAATTCATAAGCACCTGAAGCAATACCTAAAGCTTGAGCGGCAATTCCTATTCTACCACCGGAAAGTGTTTTCATGGCAAATTTAAATCCAAATCCATCTTCACCTATTCTATTTTCTTTAGGAACCTTAACATCATTAAATTGTAAAGTATGCGTGTCGCTTCCTCGAATTCCAAGTTTATCTTCTTTTGGACCAATATCAAATCCAGGCATTCCTTTTTCAACAATAAATGCATTAATTCCTCTATGTCCTTTTTCTCTGTCTGTTTGTGCAATAACTAAATATACATCTGAACGACCACCATTGGTAATCCAATTCTTGGTGCCATTTATGACATAATGGTCTCCCATATCAATAGCCGTCGTTTTTTGAGAAGTAGCATCACTACCTGCTTCGGGTTCACTTAGACAGAATGCACCAATTTGTTCTCCACTAGCCAATTTGGTAAGATATTTCTCTTTTTGCTCTTCCGTTCCAAAAGCTTCTAAACCATAACACACCAACGAGTTATTTACTGAAACCATAACTGATGCTGACGCGTCAATTTTAGATAATTCTTCCATTATTAATACATAAGAAATGGCGTCCATTCCGCTTCCTCCATACTTAGGGTCAACCATTATTCCCATAAATCCAAGTTCTCCCATTTTTCTCACTAGCTCGTCAGGAAATGTCTGTGTGTTATCTCGTTCTATAACACCTGGAAGTAATTCTGTCTTTGCAAAATCTCTGGCTGCATCACGTATCATTAAGTGCTCTTCGGTTAAGCTAAATTCCATAAATAAAATTAATTATTGATTTGTTAAAAAATGTATGCAAAGATAACTTATTCTTGCTGTATTTTCAATAAGTAATATTATTTTTACTAATATGGTAATGTCTAAATATAAAGTCATTGGTGTCATGTCTGGAACATCTTTAGATGGGATAGATTTGGTCTATGCAGAATTTGATTATAATGATACTTGGGAGTTTGAAATTATTTTTGCAGAGACAATACCGTATACGTCAGATTGGGTAATTAGACTGAAAGGTTTAATAAACTATTCAATTCAAGATTTACAGGTCTTAGATATAAAGTATACCGAGTATTTAAGTTCTGTTATTTCAAAATTTATGCATGATAATAAAATTGAGACTATTGATTTTATTTCCTCTCATGGGCACACAGCACTTCACCAACCTGAACTAGGTCTAACATATCAAATAGGTAATCTTCAGATTATGTCTGACGTTTTAAGACAAAAAGTGATATGTGATTTTAGAATTCAAGATGTTGACTTTGGAGGCCAAGGAGCACCTCTTGTTCCTGTTGGAGACCACCTACTATTTAGCGAATATGACTATTGTTTGAATTTAGGAGGGTTTGCAAACATTTCTTTTGAAAAAAATAATACTCGAATAGCCTTTGATATTTGCCCTGTAAATATCGTCTTAAATCATTATGTCTCATTCTTAGATTTGGAGTATGATGATAGAGGGATACAAGCTAATGGAGGAAAAGTTTCAATAGGGTTACTTGATGATCTAAATAGATTAGATTTTTATAATCTAACACCTCCTAAATCATTAGGATTAGAATGGGTGAAAAAGAATATTTTTCCTGTAATAGACGCTTATAAACTGAGTGTTCAGTCTGTTTTAAGAACGTTTGTAGAACACATTGCTTTCCAAATCTCAACTATTCTGTCTGAAGGAAATGGAACCGTCTTAATTACAGGTGGGGGAGCTTACAATGATTTCTTAATCAGTAGGATATCTTCACGTTCAAAATGTGAGATTGTTATACCTCAATCGAATTTGATTGAATTCAAAGAAGCACTTATTTTTGGGTTTTTAGGTGTTTTAAAAGACCGAAATGAAGTGAATTGTTTAAGGGATGTAACAGGTGCAAAAACGGATCATTCTTCTGGGAAAATTTTGCTTCCAAACACTTAAAATTAATCTTAATTTCACTTTCAAGGATTGAGAGTTTTTTATATTTGTTGAACTAACTAAATAGATTACAATTGATTAAAAAATTACTTCAGAAATACGAAAATAGGGAGCCAGAAATTGTCTTTCATTGGAATGATCCAGAAACAGAAGCTCAAGGTTGGACTGTAATAAATTCTCTAAGAGGTGGTGCAGCAGGTGGCGGAACACGAATGCGTAAAGGACTGGATAAAAATGAAGTTTTGTCCCTTGCTAAAACTATGGAGGTAAAATTTACCGTATCAGGACCATCAATTGGAGGTGCTAAATCAGGAATAAATTTTGACCCAGATGATGAGAGAAAAAAAGGTGTTTTGGAGCGTTGGTATGCCGCAGTTTCTCCCTTGTTGAAAAGCTATTATGGAACAGGTGGCGATTTAAATGTTGATGAAATTCATGAAGTTATTCCAATTACAGAAGAGAGTGGAGTATGGCACCCTCAAGAAGGCGTTTTTGAAGGACATTTTAAACCTACTCAAGCCGATAAAATAAACAGAATAGGGCAATTACGTCAAGGTGTTATTAAAGTCATTGAAAACCCTAATTATTCTCCAAATGTATCTAAGAAGTATACTGTTGCTGATATGATTACGGGATATGGTGTGGCGGTTGCAGCAAAACATTTTTATGATCTTCAAGAGGATTCAATAGAAGGTAAGCGCGTTGTTGTACAAGGTTTTGGAAATGTAGGAGCGGCAGCAGCTTTTTATTTCTCTCAAATGGGAGCTAGAATAGTAGGTATAATAGATCGTGTCGGTGGACTTATTAATTCAGATGGATTTTCATTCGAAGATATTACAGATTTATACTTAAATAAAAAAGGCAATACTCTTGTAGCTAATAGTTTAATTCCATTCGATGAAATTAATGAAAGAATTTGGTCCTTGGAAACTGAAGTATTTGCCCCATGTGCTGCCTCAAGATTAATTACACAAGGTCAAATAGATCAAATGATTTCTACTGGATTAGAGGTTATTAGTTGTGGTGCCAATGTACCATTTGCCGATAAAGAAATCTTTTTTGGCCCAATAATGGAACATACTGATCAAAAAGTTAGTTTAATTCCAGATTTTATTTCAAATTGTGGAATGGCCAGAGTTTTTGCTTACTTTATGGAACGTAAAGTTCAAATGACTGATGAGGCAATTTTCCAAGATACATCGGATGTTATACGACAAGCCTTATCAAAAGTTAAAGACAATAATCCATCGAAAACTGGAATTAGTGCAACTGCTTTTGAAATTGCACTAAAACAGTTGATTTAAAAAGCATACATTATTATGGAAACCGTTATCATCCTTGTATTTGTTTTTGGTTATTTAGCAATAACCCTTGAACACAATATTAAAATCGACAAATTAATCCCAGCATTAGTGATGATGGCAATAAGTTGGGCTTTAATTTCATTAGGGATTGATGATTTTTCGCAATGGTTTGACTCTGCTAAGCATAGTTTAATGGAGAATTTTGATGGATTAGGTCATGAAGAAAAAATGCACTTAATGGAAGAAACTCTTCTTCATCATCTAGGAAAAACTGCTGAAATATTGGTGTTTTTGCTTGGTGCTATGACCATTGTTGAAATCATAGATTATTTTGATGGGTTTTCTACTATTAAGTCTGCAGTTAAATTTAATAGCCGAAAAAAGTTGCTTTGGATGTTTTGTGGTTTGGCATTTGGTTTGTCTGCAATCATAGATAATCTGACGGCAACAATTGTTTTAATTTCCATACTTCAGAAAATAGTTAAAGATAGAGATATAAGAATTTGGTACGCTGGATTGATTATTATCGCTGCCAATGCTGGTGGTGCGTTCTCACCAATTGGCGATGTTACAACGACGATGCTTTGGATAGGCGATAAGGTTTCGACAGGAAAGCTATTTGTTTACTTATTTATTCCATCTCTTTTATGTATGGTTATTCCAACTTTTATCGCATCCCTTTTAAAACCATTTAAGGGAGAGTTAGAGTTACAACCTGATGATGGTAAACCAAGAAATAAGTATAGTTCTACAATGTTATTCTTAGGTTTAGGCGCTATAATTTTTGTTCCAATTTTTAAAGTTATTACCCATTTACCACCTTATGTAGGCATGATGTTATCACTTGGGGTTGTAGCTATTTTTGCCGAAATTTACAGTAATTCAAAGTTCGCAATTTCAGCAACAGATTATGGTGAACACGATGTGCACGCAAGTCATAGTCCAGTTCATTATTCATTATCTAAAATTGAGTTACCAAGTATTTTATTTTTCCTTGGAATTTTAATGGCTGTGGCAGCGTTAGAATCGCTGGGCATACTTTTCGGTTTTGCAGATAGTTTAAAAGAAAACGTGGGATTAATAGGTACAGAACCAGCAGGAACCGTTGTGTCTGATTTGGTCGTATTATTACTTGGTGTAGGATCTGCGGTGATTGATAATGTTCCGCTGGTTGCAGCAAGTTTAGGGATGTTCTCTGAACCTTTAGATAATCAATTATGGCACTTCATTGCATATTCTGCTGGTACTGGTGGAAGTATGCTAATTATAGGTTCTGCTGCAGGCGTTGTAGCTATGGGTATGGAAAAAATTGACTTTTTCTGGTACCTTAAAAAAATCGCTTGGCTCGCTCTAGTTGGATTTTTGGCTGGTGCACTTGCATTTATGGCAACAAGAGCAATTTTCTAATATACTTAAGTTAGAAATGCAGCGTTATAACTAACAGAAACTTTTAAAACTTAAAACTTATTATATGATATTACTAAGTAATATTCAAGAAGTAACCGATATGGTTACTGATGGTGAACAAGTTGAAAAGACACTATCGATTATTGAATTAATAACTAGTGGTGGTACGTCTGGAATGGTCATTATTTTAATTTTATTCCTATTACTTATTATAGCTACTTATATCTATTTTGAGCGCATTTTTGCAATTAAAGCAGCATCAAAGGTGGATTCAAATTTTATGAATCAAATTAAAGATCATGTAAGTAATGGTAAAATTGATTCAGCTCAAATGTTATGTGCACAGCAGAATTCACCAGTATCCCGATTAATAGCTAAGGGCATTACTAGAATAGGTAAGCCACTTGAGGATATTAATACTGCGATTGAAAATGCAGGTCGTCTTGAGATTTATAGTTTGGAAAAAAACGTCAGTATTTTAGCAACAATTTCTGGAGTTGCTCCTATGATTGGATTCTTAGGAACTGTAGTTGGAATGATCTTATCAATTTTTGAATTGGCCAATGCAGGTGGTACCATTCAAATGGATGTTCTAGCTAGTGGTTTATATACTGCAATGACAACGACAGTTGGAGGATTAATAGTTGGTATTGTAGCTTATGTTGCTTACAACCATATTGTTGTTAAAACAGATAAAGTGGTTCATCAAATGGAAGCTAATTCAACAGAGTTTCTGGATTTATTAAACGAACCGATCTAATATGAATATTAGAGGACGAAATAAAGTAAAACCAGAATTCAATATGGCTTCAATGACTGATATTGTATTCTTGTTACTTATCTTTTTCATGATTGCGTCTACCTTAGTAACGACCAATGCCATTGATATTATTTTACCTAAGGCAAGTGGTAAAACTGAGAATAAGAAATCCACAGCAGTAAGTATAAAAAAAGATTTGACCTATTATATTGATCAAAACCGTGTTGGAGAAAGCGTATTAGAGGATCAATTAATATCTATATTATCTAAACAAAAAGAGCCTACTATTGTGCTAAGAGCAGAAAAATCTGTTCCAGTAGAGAATGTAGTTAAGGTAATGGACATAGCCAATAGAAATAAGTTTAAGGTAATTCTTGCAGTTAAACCAAATTAAACGGCATCATTTTTGAAATTACATTATTAAAATGTATTCAGTATGAAATATTTTGAGACCAAACATCAACGTAATTCGGCACGGATCACAGCACTAATTGCTTTGATCTTGTTCTTGTTACTGTTCTTTATGGGGCCTCAATATTTAGATCCACCTGATGAATATGGTGTCGCTGTCAATTTTGGAAACACAGATTTTGGAAGTGGAAATAAGCCATTATCTCAACCGAGACAGGCTGTTGAAGAGAAAGTGGTAGACGATCCACAACCTGTGACCTCGAAATCGGAGCCAACGAAAACGACCACAAAAACTGAAGAGGTAATGACTGAAGAAAATGCGGAAGCCATTGCCATTAAAAAACAAAAGGAAGCAGAAGCTAAAGCAAAGGTCGAAGCAGAGCGTATTGAACGTGAAAAACGTAAAGCAGAAGAGCGTGAGCGTCGAGAAAAAGCAGAAAAAGCTAAAAAGCTTGATGACCTAATCGGTGGCGTTAAAAACTCCAATGGTAATGATGATGGTGGTGAAGGCATAGATAGTCAAGGAGGTAATAAAGGTGATTTGGATGGTAATCCATATGCGCCTTACAATGGAATTCCAGGAGCTGGCGAAGGTGGTATCGGAGTGGGACTAAACGGAAGAGGGAAAGCCACATTTAAAAAAGAAGAAGGCTGTGAAAATGAATATGGGACTATAATTGTACAAATTGTAGTAAATAGAGAAGGACGGGTAATTGAAGCTACTCCTGGCGTGAGAGGTAGTAATAATATAACTGCTTGTCTAAAAGATGTTGCAAAAAAAATTGCATTATCTTATAAATGGCCACCTGATTCTAAAGCACCAGCTAGACAATATGGCAAGGTAAGAATCAACTTTACACCTAATTAAATTTCAATGAATTACACTGATACTGTTCAATGGATGTTTAAACAACTTCCTATGTATCAAAATAAGGGTAAGTCAGCTTACAAGGAAGATTTATCAAATACCTTAAAGCTTGCCCATCATTTACAAAATCCAGAACGTAGATTTAAATCCATCCATGTGGCTGGTACCAATGGTAAAGGTTCAACAAGTCATATGTTGGCCTCTGTTCTCCAGAAAGCCGGTTATAAAGTTGGATTATATACGTCTCCACATCTCAAAGATTTTAGAGAACGGATACGAATTAATGGTAAAGTTATAAGTAAACAATTTGTAATTGGTTTTGTAAAGCGGAATAAGATATTCTTTGAAACTGAGCAGTTGTCTTTTTTTGAGATGACAGTGGGAATGGCATTTGATTATTTTTCTAAGCAAAAGGTGGATGTTGCTGTAATAGAAGTTGGCCTCGGAGGACGTTTAGACTCAACAAATATTATAATACCCGAGTTGTCAGTAATTACAAATATTGGTTTTGACCACATGCAATTTTTGGGAGATACCCTAGAGAAGATTGCGGGTGAAAAAGCAGAAATTATTAAAGAAGGTGTTCCTGTAGTAATCAGCGAAACACAACCTGAAACTCAATCTGTTTTTAATGAAAAGGCACAGTCTAAAGGATCTCAAATATATTTTGCAGATCAATTAGTAAATAGGGCGTTCGAGAGTGATTTAAAAGGAACCTACCAAAGGCATAATATAAAAGCAGTGATGCAATCGGTTAAGATTTTAAATAATTTAGGGTTTTTAATAAATCGTAACGCGCTTAAAGGGGGACTTCTAAATGTTATAAAGAATACAGGCCTACAAGGACGCTGGCAGACAATACAAGAGAAACCAAAAATTATATGTGATACTGCTCACAACAAAGAAGGACTTGCTTACACAATGAATCAAGTAAAGACAGAGTCCTATAATGCATTACATATTATTTTTGGTGTTGTTAGTGATAAAGATTTAGATTCTATACATAACTTGTTACCGAAAAATGCTATCTATTACTTTTGTAAACCCAATGTAAAACGTGGTTTAAGTGAAACACAACTTAAGAATTATTTTTTGAAAAAGGGTTACAAAGGTGATGCCTATGAAAGTGTTGCATTGGCTCTAAAATCTGCAAAACAATGTGCTAAAAAAGAGGATTTAATTTATGTAGGAGGGAGCACTTTTGTCGTAGCTGAAATAATTTAATTTTTTTATAAAATTCCTTTTGAGATTTTAAAAACTAGTCTATATTTGCAGTCCTAATATTTAGGGCGCGTAGCTCAGTTGGTTCAGAGCACTTGGTTTACACCCAAGGGGTCAGGGGTTCGAATCCCTTCGCGCCCACAAAAAGTTCACAGAAATGTGGACTTTTTCGTTTTAAACTAGGGTCATTAACTCAGTTGGTTTAGAGTGTTACCTTGACAGGGTAGAAGTCACTGGTTCGAATCCAGTATGACCCACAAAAACGTTTTATAATTCTTCTAAAATACGCTCAAGGGCCATTCCTCTTGAGCCTTTTATTAAGACCGTTGCATTTTCTATTTTCAAAGTTTTTAAAATGGGCTTTAAATCTTCGAAGCTGTTGAACTTAGTGGTTGTTTTTCTAATTATAGTTTTATAAAAGTTATTACCAATTAAGTAAATATTTTCATCAAAATTTCCCTCAGCAAAGTCCACTATAGATTGATGTTCTATTGCTGCTGATTCACCCAATTCAAACATATCTCCCAAAAATATAAATTTGTTATCGGTGTCAAGTTGTAAGAGATTCTTCAATGCTGCTAGCATACTTGTGGGATTGGCATTGTAGGCATCTAAAATGATTTTATTGTTGCTCTTTTCTATAATTTCTGAGCGATTATTATTTGGGTGGTAAGATTCAATTCCTTTTTTAATTTTAGGGGTAGTAACATTAAAATAATTACCAATGGCAATTGCAACAGCAATATTTCCGTAATTATATTCTCCTATTAATGCCGTATTAATTTCTATGGTATCATAAGACAAACTAACAAACGGGTTCGCCTTTTTAAAGTTAATTGTACAGTTGTTTGTCTGATCAGAACCAAATGAAATTATATTTGAGTAATTGCCAATCTGCTCAATTTGTTTGTCATCGTCATTATTAATAAATACATACTTATTGTGAAGTTTGAGATGGTCATATAATTCAGACTTACCTTTAATAACTCCTTCAACACCACCAAAACCTTCTAAATGTGCCTTGCCGAAATTGGTAATTAAGCCATAATCTGGAAGTGCGATGTTACTTAAAAATTCTATCTCTTTTTGATGGTTCGCGCCCATTTCAACAATACCAAAATCTAATTCGTTTGAGAAGGATAATAACGTTAAAGGTACACCAATATGATTGTTTAAATTACCAATAGTAGCCTTTACCTTATAGCTTGAAGACAACACTGATTTTATGAGTTCTTTTGTTGTTGTTTTTCCATTGCTGCCGGTTAATGAAATGATTGTTATATCTAACATTTTTCTATGATGAGTGGCTAATGCTTGGAGGCTAGATAAGACATCAGGTACTAAGAGACAGTTTTGGTTAATTGCAGCATGTACATTATCAACAACACAATATTTTGCACCGTTTTTAAACGCTTTATCTACGAAATCATTTCCATCGAAATTACCCCCTTTTAAAGCAAAATACATATCACCAGATTCTATTTTGCGGGTATCCTTGGATATCCGTTTACATTCTTTAAATTTCTGATATAATAGTTGTATGTCCATGAGGCTAAAATTAAAAAAGTCCTGATGAAATTCATCAGGACTTTTTTAATTTATTAAAACGACTTTATTAATTGCGTTTTTTCTGATTTTTTACAGATTTTGAACCAACTCTTGATACAGCGCATCTAAAACCAATGTAATCTGTGGCCATATCTTGAGGGAAATAACGACGTTGAGCCGGATCGATCCAATAAGCTCTATCTCTCCAAGAACCACCCTTGAATACTCTTACTTCGTCGTTAATTAAAGATGTTCTGTTATTAGATTTATCGTATGATCTCAATATTTTTCCTTCAACTGAATCCATTTCTACACGGTGCTTAGGAGAATTATACATCTTCCCAGTTGCATCATGTCTGTCGTCTCCTTCATCAAAACTTTCTCTGTAGTATCGCGAAGAACGTTTATCACCATCTCTAAAGTTTCTGTTATCACTCTTATCAAATTGAGTTCTTAAATAGGTGTCCTTGTCATCTACAGGGATCTTTGCGATTTCACCAGGGAGGTTTCTAGCGATCACTTTACCATTACTCAAAGTATCGTATACAATTTCATCAACAGTAACTACTTTCACGGTACCATCTTCGTTTAAGGCATTCTTAGTGTAAACGTTACCTCTGTAATAGTTAAAATCATTGAATTCATCATCAACAATTGGTCTGTATACATCAGCCACCCATTCAGCAACATTTCCAGCCATGTCGTATAATCCATAATCATTTGGTTGATAAGACTTAACTTCAGCTGTAATATCTGCACCATCATCAGACCATCCTGCAATTCCACCATAATCACCTTTACCTTGCTTAAAGTTAGCAAGTTGATCACCACGGTTTACACGCTTTCCAGATCTAGTGTATTGACCATCCCAAGGATATTTTTTACGACCTCTATATACATTGTAGCTTCTTAATTCACTCATGCCTAGGGCAGCATATTCCCATTCTGCTTCTGTTGGAAGTCTATATTTTACAGGAATTAAACCAGATTCTTTATTAGCATAAACATTAATTGGGTTTCCATCTGCATCAGTTTGTTGTCTGCGCTTTCCACCTTCCAAAACCTCTGAACTTCCGCCATAAGTTTGTGTTGGGGCATTTATGTAAGTGTCCACATCAAAAGTGCTTTCAGCATTTAAATCTGTTAAATGTGCGTCTCTCTTAATATAACCAGCTTCTTGTAATGACAACTCTGCAACTCTATTTGATCTCCAGTTTGCATATTCAACTGCTTGAATCCAGCTCACACCAACCACTGGGTAATTTGCATATCCAGGATGGCGCAAGTAGTTTTCAGTCATCATTTCATTGTAACCTAAACGATTTCTCCAAACCAAAGTGTCTGGTAAGGCACCTTTATAGATAAGTGCATAATTTGGATCATCCGGAGGATATACGCTCTTAAGATAATGTAAATAGTATAAATAATTCACATTAGTAACTTCATTTTCATCCATGTAAAAGGATTGAATGTGCTGCTGATTAGGTGTATTGTTCCAATCGTGCATTGGATCATCTTGAACTTTACCCATGGTAAATGTACCTCCTTCAACGAAAGCAGTACCTGGTGGGGTTTCTTGTTCTTTAAAATTGGTGTTGTATTGAAAGCCACCATTTTTATCATTAATTTTCCAACCTGTAGCGCTATCTACGTTACTGGAATTAGATGATCGTTTACAACTGGCAATGCTAATGCAAAGCACGGCAACGACTAAAAATTTGAGGTTTGAGACATTTTTCATATCCATATGTTTAAGTAAGCTCGTTTAATTATAGTTCTGCAATATAAGAATTAAAGGTAAACTGACAACTTTTTTTTGCTTGAAAATTCAAAAAAATGTGCATTTCATCCTTTTTTTTTGACACAATAACGGATTTTTAA
>Ga0189289_10499_pt1 | contig 11889 bp, 12 predicted proteins | sample UW106minimetaG_FD_130313 | JGI IMG/M metagenome (GOLD analysis project Ga0189289, IMG submission 130313) | Marine microbial communities from the Costa Rica Dome - UW106 mini metaG | ecosystem: Environmental > Aquatic > Marine > Oceanic > Photic zone | place: Costa Rica: the Eastern Pacific...
ACATATCTCTCTGAAAAAATCGGCTATTGGCGCTACATCGCCATTTTCCGCCATCTCGAAAAGAATCCCGACAGCAAGATTTTCCCGATCTTTAACTTCTTCGAGAACTGGTGTCAGGACGAAAACCGCCACGGCGATTTCTTCGATGCCCTGATGAAGGCACAACCCGATACGGTCCGTGGTCCGATCGCCAAACTTTGGTGTCGCTTCTTCCTTCTGGCGGTATTCGCAACCATGTACGTGCGTGACGTTGCCCGCAAGGAGTTCTACGAGGCCCTTGGCCTTGATGCGCGCACCTACGACAAAATGGTGATCGAGAAAACCAACGAGACATCTGCTCGCGTCTTCCCCGTCGTGCTCGACGTCAAGAACGAAAAGTTCTGGACTCGCCTCGAGCGCCTTGTTGCCAACAACAATGCCTTGGAGCAGGCCGACGCCAGCAATTCCATTGCTCCCGTCAAGTTGCTGCGGAAGCTGCCTTTCTGGATCGGTAACGGTGCCGAAATGGCAAAGCTATTTCTGATGCCAGCGATCGACAGCGAGCGTTTTCAACCAGCCGTGCGCTGAGGGTTATTCCCCAGCCAAATTCAGGAGTTTCCTTGACCAACGCCTTTTCCAATCAGTGGCGCGGACTTATGGAGTCCCTCTTGCATCGCGGCAGTGCTGCAGGTGCCGATCTGGTGGAAGTATTCCTCGAGCGAACAGATCACATCGGTTTGCTCGCTGAACAGGATCGAATCACCAGTGTCAATCCATCCTTTGCGCGTGGGGCAGGACTGCGGGTGTTCCGTGAAGGCCGTGATGGCTTTGTCAGCACCAATGACCTCAGCGAAGCGGGACTGAAGCGTGCTCTTGATCAGGCCCTGGCGATGCTGGGGCTGGAGCCTCAGCACCTCAGCACCTCTGCAGGTTTTGAAGGATTGAAGGCCCTGACGGACCATGGCTTGGCGAAAGCGGATTGGCTTGATCGCTGCCCATCCCTGGATCTAGCCAGCCAATGCCTGCTGCAGGGAACTGCTCATCTCGAGCGCTTGGGCCAGTACCTACAGGTTCGCCGTGGCAGTTACGCCCGCGATTGGCAGGAAGTGCTGGTCGCAGCCTCCGACGGTACCTTCGCGAGAGACATTCGATTGCACCAGTCGTCGGGCTTATCTGTCCTAGCGGCTGACGGAGAGCACCGATCCAGCATTGGCCGCCGCTACGGCAGTTCCGACCGCCCAGATGACCTTCGTGACTGGGATTCCGAAGCCAGTGCAGCCGAGGTCTGCAACAGCGCCGGCACGATGTTGCGTGCCGACTACGTGGATGCTGGACAAATGCCAGCTGTGCTGGCCAATCGTTTCGGCGGTGTGATCTTCCACGAAGCCTGTGGACATCTTCTCGAAACAACTCAGATCGAACGCGGCACAACCCCCTTCGCTGACCGTGTGGGTGAACTCATTGCTCACCCGGCCGTCACCGCAATCGACGAAGGCTTGAGTGGTGGATCCTTCGGTTCGTTGTCCATGGACGATGAGGGAATGGAACCGGAGCGCACCGTCTTGATCAAGGACGGTGTGCTGCAGCGCTTTATCAGCGACCGTGCTGGTGAACTGCGCACCGGCCACAAACGCACGGGAAGCGGTCGACGTCAGAGCCATGCGTTTGCAGCTGCCAGCCGGATGCGAAACACTTTTATCGATGCGGGATCCCATTCGCCTGAACAACTGATTGAATCCGTGGATAGGGGTCTTTATTGCAAGGCCATGGGAGGCGGCAGCGTTGGTCCAACTGGCCAGTTCAACTTCTCCGTTGAAGAGGGCTATCTGATTGAGAACGGCAAACTCACCAAACCCGTAAAAGGAGCCACGCTGATCGGTGATGCCAAAGAGGTCATGCCACGGATTTCTATGTGTGCCAATGACCTTGAACTGGCTGCAGGGTTCTGCGGTTCCGTAAGCGGCAGTGTGTTTGTCACCGTCGGACAACCCCACATCAAGGTTGACTCGATCACAGTTGGGGGCCGCTGAGGATGACCAGCAACAACAGCCTCAACGCCACACATCTGAGAGATCGACTCCAGACTCTCGCCTCGCGAGAAGGGATTCGCTGTTGGGACCTCGGTGCTGCATGCAGCGACGATTGCTCTGTTCAGGTTGACCGGGGTGAAGCAAAGCAACTCAAGGCATCACAGCGGAGTTCCATCACAGTTCGCGTCTGGAACAGCGATGGCCTGGTCGGCATCACCAGCACCACCGACCTCTCCGATGGAGGACTAGAGCAAGCTCTGGTCGGGGCCCATGCGGCCAGTCGTTTTGGAAACCCCGACGAAATTCCTCAGTTTTCACCTCTGGCCACGGCACCACTGCCTGAACTGGATCGACCACTGCAACCCCGCCAGGGAATTCTCCCCCTGTTGGACACCCTTCGGGATGCAGAAGCAGACCTCTTGAGCCGCCACCGGGCCATTGAAACTGTGCCCTACAACGGCCTGGCGGAATCTCTATCCCAGAGCCTCTATCTCAACAGTGATGGGGCTCTGCGCCAGATGGAGCGCACCCAAGCCAGCCTCTATCTTTATGCCCGAGCCGAAGAGGCCGGCCGCAAGCCGCGAAGTGGAGGAGCCGTCCGTCTTGGGCTCGGCAGCAGCGAACTTGATGTAGAAGGCTGCATCAGCGAAGCGGTTGACCGAACGATTAGTCATCTCGACTATCGCCCTATCGACACCGGCAGTTACCGGGTCTGCTTTACACCGGAGGCTTTTCTTTCCCTACTTGGCGCCTTCAGCAGCATGTTCAATGCTCGTTCGGTGCTCGACGGTGTGAGCCTGAGCCAGCGTGATTCGATCGGTTCCAACGTGGCAGTTCCGTTCTTGAATCTGCACGATGACGGACTTCATCCTGGCCATATCAGTGCTGCAGCCTTCGATGGCGAAGGTACGCCGACCCGTCGTCTTTCCTTGATTGAAGGAGGAACACTGAAGAACTTTCTGCACTCTGAAGCCACGGCACGAGCATTCGGCGTTGAGCCCACCGGCCACGCGGGGCTAGGAGCCAAGGTCTCGGTAGGTCCGGACTGGTTCGTGGTCGGCTCCGATCCAGAGGTTATGAGCGGCAGCAGCCTGAATCACCGCACAGAATCCGGGCCTTTCGTTTTGATCGAAGATCTTTCTGCACTGCATGCCGGTGTAAAGGCCACTCAGGGATCCTTCTCTCTGCCGTTTGATGGTTGGTTGGTCAAGAACGGCGAAAGGGTTTCGGTTGAAGCTGCAACGGTTGCTGGCGATATCCGCACTGTTCTCAACGGTATTGCGCACCTTGAATCCGAGGCTGAAGTCACCCACCGCGGTGTGAGCCCTCACGTTTGGGTGGATGGTTTGTCCATCACCGGCGAAGCCTGACGTTGAGGATTCTGTTCTGGGGAACACCGGCCTATGCGGTTCCCACCCTTGATGCGTTGCACAAGGCTGGTCACACGATTGTGGGAGTCGTGACACAGCCGGATCGACGGCGTGGTCGCGGGAAGCAACTGGTTGCATCACCGGTTAAAGCGAGGGCTGAACAGCTGTCACTTCCGGTATTCACCCCGGTACGGATTCGACGGGATGAAGATTGCAAGGAGGAACTTGCTGCTCTCGGAGCCGATGCATCAGTGGTGGTCGCCTTCGGACAAATTCTCCCTAAGGATGTTTTGCAGCAACCTCGCTTGGGTTGCTGGAACGGCCACGGATCACTTCTGCCCCGTTGGCGGGGTGCTGGTCCAATTCAATGGGCCCTGCTTGAGGGTGACGAGGAGACAGGTGTTGGGATCATGGCCATGGAAGAAGGCCTCGACACCGGACCTGTACTCCTCGAGCAGAGGATTCCGATCCAGCTGCTGGATACCTCCATCGATCTGGCTGAACGGCTGAGTTCCCTCACTGCAGAGCTGATGGTGCAGGCCATGCCTTTGATCGAAGCGGCAGGTTCAGGAAGCGAGGCAGAGAGATTGGGAAGGCTGAAGGTACGTGCTCAGGCAGAGGAATCGAGCTATGCACGCATGCTGGAGAAGCAGGATTTCAGGTTGGATTGGTCAGCCCCTGCTCTAAGCATTCATCGCAAGGTGATGGGGCTTTATCCCGGAGCCTTCACCTATTGGCAAGGCAAACGGCTGAAGGTGTTGCAGAGTGAACCATTGATCGAGCGCCTGAAGGATCAACTCAGCACGGCCAGCCGCCAGCTCGTGGGCCAATGGCCCACCGGTGGTCATGCACCAGGGACAATCCTGGCGGTGCTTGAGGATCAGGGCCTGGTGGTCAGCAGTTCCGGCTGTCCTCTTTTGATTCGCGAGGCTCAGCTGGAAGGCAAGGCACGCAGCACAGCGCCAGTTTTATTGCAGCAACTCAAGGCCACAAGCGGAGATCGCTTCGACGTGGATTGATTCAGGATTCCGTGTACAACGAACGCGCTTGAGTCCAGACCTGATCGAGATCCTGTTCGGAAAGTTGAAGGGCTTCGGGGTACATGCTGGAGAGCCATTGCTGGCGTTTCAAAAGGCTGTCGGCCTCAAAGAATGTTTGCTGAGACGCGAGAACTCTAAATTTGAGAAATTCAAGCAACCGTGCACGAAGCCGGATCGTGTTCACAAGTTTGATACGTCCGCGTTCATCGTGAAGATGAATTGTGCAGCCTTCATTCACGTCAGTCAATCGAGGTGCAATCAGCTCCAATGATGTTGGAGGTTGCCAGTGGCGTTGTTTTGTTTCGGGATGGGGGTAATAAATCCATCCCTCGACCAACTCAGCTTCTCTTGCCTTGATTTGCACACTCCAGAACGAGAACGTTTCAGGAGGATGGAGCTCTGTCCACCGCACTTTCTCGAACAGGTAATCTGGACTCGAAAGTGACACTTCTAGGGGTGAAAAGTCAACATTCAGCGTGCCGAAGTAACAGTCAGTCAGGTCGAGACCTAATTCCAAGAATACAGGAGTTTGCATTCGAATCGTTCCATCCGGATAAGGAGATTCGTTGCTTTTTCCGGAAGCAACACCATGGCCAGCGCAGAGACGCCCAGTGAGCCATTCAGCATTCATTGGTCAACGAAGTTCATGATGACTGCAGGTTTCACATGGTCCCTCTGGCCACACAGCACAGCGCAACAAAGGGCTGCGGGCGTTGAAACGACAGTTCGGGTCGCCGATGACCCAGCCGTGTCGCCAGGGCGTTGCATCAGCAGGGCGAGCTTGAGGTTTGACCATTAAGGCCACTGACGCCATGACATAGCGACCATTGCGCAGGGCATAGCGGTGGCGACATTGCATCACTAGGAATGATTCATCCTTGACAAGGAGCCATCGTCCAGGATGTGGTGGGTCCTCAAGATCAATGCGGTTGATTAAATAATCACCACTTACGTGCCGAAGTTCAACAAGCATGGCTTTCGTCTTGATCGTGATCACTGGTTCGAATTGACATTCCCCAAGCAAACAAAACCAACACAACCAGCAACGTTAACCAATCGGGTTGATTCAAGTCTGGAACGATGACGTGAACGATTAACCTAAAGGCAACGAAAGCAACGGCAAGGAAACCAGCTGTTTCAAGACGTGGGTACAGGTCAAGCCAGCGAATGAATAGGGCGGACGTGAAGCGCAATGCCACGATCCCAATAAAGGCGCCTGCACTGATCAGCAGGATTTGATCGCTGATTGCCACCGCTGCGGCGACACTATCGATGGAGAAGGCAAGATCAGTGAAGGCCAGTAGCAGAACAGTCTTGAAAAAGGGACGTTGACTGCGATCAGATCCATCGGCATCCAAAGCAGAAGCCGAATCGTCCGACCGGCTTTTGAAGTGATCCACCACAAGCCAAACGAGATAGGCAGCGGCGAAGAGCTGAACCCACGTATTTTGCAAAACCCATTGGGCGACAACGATCAGGGCGATTCGCAACACCAGAGCCATGCCGATACCCAAGTTGAGCGCCAGTCGCTCTTGCTCTGGCTGACGACTACTACGGGCAATGGCAGCAAGAGCGACGGCATTGTCAGCCGAAAGAATCACCTCTAGGAGCACCAGCACGGGGAGTAGAGCAAAAATTTCTCCCCACTGGTCGGCACCTTCAAAGAAATCCGAAAGCGAGGGGAGCGAAGTGATGTCCATGCCGGCAGCCTAGAAAGTGCAAGCGCTGTTCCATTGCGATGCAGATCCGGGCCGAGCTGTGTCACGTCGATACTCTGCGATGCATCGTGAGGGTTGAGGCATCGACTGACGGGGCTGTTTTGGGCAGCGCCCTTGGCGAAGCAGCCACTGCTGAAGAAGCAGAGGAAAGGGCGTTACAACGTCTCAACACCAGGCTTCAGATCAGTCCTCCACAACGGCTGGGACAGGTTGCTGTCAGTCCCCAAGACAACGAAAGCTCAAAGGCAGCAGAGCATGTCGCAGTAGAGCGGCCACGGAAGATTGAGACGCACGAGCCAGTTGCTCCTGCCCACTCTGCTACTCCACAGACTTCCAACACCCAAGCTCCACCTTCGGAAACACCGACGGATCCTGATGATTGGAGCGACGAGCTCACCGCCATCGACCTCGAAATTAGACGCATCGGTTGGACGCGAGAGCAAGAACAGGCGTACCTCACGCGAGCATTTGGCCTTGGCAGCCGCCACAAACTCACGCGCTACGCCGATTTGGTGGCCTATTTGCGACAGCTCAAGTTGATTCAAGCTAACGATGATGCCTCCACCGCCCCAGCGCCAATCCGCCGTGGAGACTTGCTCAACCAGGGAGATTCAATGTTGAAGCAGCTTGGCTGGAACTCAGATCAGGCCCGTGCATTTCTACAACAACATCTCGGCTCGACAAGTCGCCAACAGCTCAGTGATGAACAGCTGCTTCAATTCAACATGCTCTTGGAGGAGCAGACACTCAAGTCATCGTAATTAGCGAGTTTTCAGCCTTCTACTGCAAGCTATCACTAACTTTTGAGAGCCTTCTGCTCCACCGGTGTTAGGGATGGGTAGAGCGCTGCTATGGGCTCAACACTGCTGAGGTGGATCATCCGGCTTGGCCCTAACTGCCTGAAACGCTGTGGGTGAAAAGATCGGAGCGGATGTCCATCATTCCTGCTTTCACAGACAGGAAACGGATACTGATTTTTGCTCTGGATAATAAAATCTGACAACGAAATTATACACCGACACGACTATTTCGTTAGTTCATACGTGCTGGCAGCAGCAAAGAGTGCTAGACAACCGATGAGCTCAAAAGAAGCAACCGCCCAATCCACACGGGAAATTAGACGGTTCAACACTTCTCGTCGGGCCTCGCTCTACCCGGCTTTCAGGACAACGTGCTCCTGACAATCAAATAATGACGGCCAAGGGCCTTTTTGAGAGAACATTTGCGAGGAGTATGCGAAATCCGCATTAACAGGTTGGCTAATGAATGAAACCAAGCTTTGAAAAACGTTTTGATTAAAGATTAAATTCTCCTAAGCCGCTTTGTTGAAACTCCCCAATCTCTTCGCACGCATACACAGGTAATATTGCACTGTGTTTGAGAAGCACTAAAGCAGGCGATTGACACATTGTGACTCAATAGATGCACTTAATGATTACAAGCTGTTAGCGACAGCCACTTACAGGAAACGACTGGCTGCTTTGGAAACCGACGCTCAGCTCATCGAAACAATTGACTCATCAGCCTCCGAGTTCACACAGAAGCACGCTTAGGAACCACGATTGACTCGTCCCTGGGTCGCCGACGTGGAGCACACGTTGATGACCGCTATCCAACACCCAGCCTGGAGCTCGACGATCTACTCCAACAACGTCAAGGATGTCATCCGTTGTGTGAGTCGTTATCTACAGAGTGACTGGCATGCCTTTCTGCACTCATCGACAGGAACTGAGGTGCTGATGTTCATCACGAATGGTCCGGTCGACAGGTCAAGCATTGGTCGGCTGACATCGCAAAGGTATTCGTTCACCTAAAAGCTGGAACACGCATGGTTTGGACACTGACAACAGAGTTAGACCTGAGCAGGGTGGGAACAATTGATTCCAACCGCATGCTTGGAAGACGTTCAGTATTCCTGGCCGCCTTGGCAGCAGTTCAAGCTGTTTCAATCGGATCTCAACCTGCCCATGCCGCTCAAAATTGCGGTTCGGGGGGGCATTGGGTTCAGACAGGACCAGCACTTGGCGCTGGCTATTGCAAGCAACACCACAAGCACAAGCACAAGCATGATCACTACGTGTGTGCCATTGGTTATCACTTCGCAGGGAAGGGTCGCTGCGTCAGGAATGGGACGTGGTGGACAGGCCGCAGACCCGTCGAATGGGGCCCCTACTACGAACCTCGGAACAAGTCAGGGAGTGTCTCCTTCCAGGGGCCGCAAGGAGGAGAGATCAAGTTGACGTGGTGAAGACACGTCAGCAATAGAACGCCCCTACCGACTAGGCCTACCAGAAAACTCGGAACAACCGAACATTTTGTGGATGTCGGGATAGTGCTCATTAAGGCATTACACCCACACACTTTTCGGCCCATCATCGAGTCGTCGGGTCGTTAAGTGGACCCGAAAGACGGGCAGAGCGATGCCCGACGAGAGCAGCGATTTGGCGTCGGCTTCGGCCGGGGTCAAGTCCGTTCTTCCTTAAGAAATTTGGTGGTGTATCGCAAGACACTGCCTTGGCGATCAAGCTATGAAAGTGGCCGAATCGCTCCGGTGATCCATCACCGTCGGCCACACAACATGCACTGATGCTCGGCCGAGACCGAATCAAATTTGAAAGCTGAACTCTCAGCCATCGCTCACGAAATACATGCAGAGCGGTTTTAAAACTAAGAGGTTCCAACCACCCCAGACCCAGGCCATCGCTCAAAGCCTGGGTTTTTTATTTCGTGTTCACAGCCAATCAATGCAAAACCAACTGCCAAACAGGTTGAAGCCCTCGTTCTGCTATCGGCAACGCGCTGCGCTGCGACGCTTTGTATGAGCGCTAAGCGCGCGACAAGCCATAGCAGCCTCCATATAGCCTCGGCGTTTCAGCAAAACAAATGCTCCAGCCTTCACTAGGTCAGTATTTCACTGAGATTAATGTAAAACGACAGGCTTCTGGACGAGCACACTCTTGGATCACTCAAATATCAAGGCTTCGTCCAATAAAAAATGAGCAATTGGACTCAGGAATGCTCCAATTCACTGACTTAAAACAGGTTTGCGGCAGGGACAGTTACGGCGTCCATGCCGATTGCTGCAGAGTAAATCGTCTAAAACTCTGCGCATTCCGGCCATTTCCCCTGCTTCGTTCCTGAAGGAGGAGATGGCCCCTGTAAGTGGTCAGTGGCCCAAGACACAGGGCTTGATTCATATCATAAATATGGAGCTTATTTTTGACGAAAACTCAAGAGACATTTCTGATTTACAAGAGATTCAATAAAACATACAAAGTTTGCATGTTGAATAGCATTACTTGAATTAATTTCTACGTGTCAATACTTCGACTGAAGACAGGACAAATCTGTCGATACATGCAATCTAAGCCCAATTTTCATTCAGCAATCTCGATCGTTGCGGAGAGCTGCTGATAATAGAGATTCAGCAGCATGGCAGCGACTCCTTTGATCTGATCAAGATCGGAAGCTGGTTCAATTGCCGCAGTAAATTTCTGCTTTTCAAATTGCTGGTGAAGCGAAAGCGTCAAGGTGGATCGACATCTATGTCAAAACTTACATCAAAACGAACTCCTATGACGGCATCAGTTGATACGTCAAGCATTTGACTCCCTCTGTAATATTTGGAAAAGCTTGAGTCCTATGGATCATGCGATTGCGCACTTCTCCTATGACCTCACCGCATTGCGTTTGGAATACAAAACCACATGTGATGCACTGATGTACTGGCGTGGCGGTGACCCTGCAGAACAGCAGTTCCTTTTGGACAAAAAGCAAGAAGTTTTTCGTGCTTTAGCTGAAGCCAGCTTTAGTGATCAGATCTGGCGCTGAAGCAATTCTATTGTAAGCAATTTCTTTACGATGTAGTTACTGAGGAAGATCCTCATGAAAAATCCTGCTGGAAAGCAGATGTCAACTGCGAAAACTGAACTCAAGCTTGGTTTTAGGTTTCTGATACTTAATAACGTTCATGACCTGTAGACCGGTATTTGCAGACTTCCTTTCTTCAGCAAGAGCCTTGAGAATCATAGATCCGCATGACTGCCAGTCTTCATTCACTTCGATCAAGTCTTTAGCCCGAAGATAGTACTCGGCAGCCTTCTCGAGGTGCTTGGATTTCTGGTCAATCGCTTTTGTCACTGACGAATCTGTGATGGTCCTTATGATGTCTGGTCTTATTATACCTCATGCATTGACTAAAAGAAATCCCGTTCAGCACCCCGCACGGAACTCATCAGCGCAGAATATTTAAAGTGGTCAGCTCATGCCTTCATCTCAACTGAAGATCAAAGCATAAGAGCACATATGTCTTGAAATTTTTGTGGCCAACTGATCAGGCCTGTATCAACCTAGTTTTGTTGACTGATGCAATCTGATTCAGGACATGAAGATTGGCGCTTAAGCCTAGGAGGCATTATCGACGAGTTGTCTTATAAAGAGCACGATGAACGAGTGGGAAAGCGTAAGGCATTTGTTTAATTTCTTGCTTGATTTTCGAAAAACATGCTGCAGATCCATCTGAGTAATCCTGCTCAATAACACTTGCTTTTGCTTGCTCTATCGAAAATCCTTCACGTAGTTTTTCCTCAAGGCTGTAAGCCGCTTCATAACTTTGACAGGGCCCTGCATGGACCAGAGATTGATCACTGAACAGTATCAGCGATAAAAGAAGAACATTCGAGAAGTGACGACTGAATCCAACTGAAGCACGCATATCGGAATACAATCGAAGGAGCCAATAATCAGTGATGGCAGGCTATTGGGGGGTTGCAATGAAGCTGATTAAATTGCTCGTTGTCATCAGCGCCAAGAGCTGTATCAGCAGTCACTTTTGGAAGTTGTTTGCTAAATCATATTCTGCCCTAACTATTGACTCAAGATCTTAATGTTTTTAATCGTTACCTTATTGACGCTTCAAGGAGTGTTTTGCGTTACGGTTAGTCATGGAAGATCACAACCGTCTTGTCCGGCAGTTGATAAATGCCCTTCGGGACGATATGTCCGAAGCAGGTCGCGAACTCAGGAATCGAAGTGCTTGGGATCTTCAGTGCCCTGTCGTCATTATCGACGCCCGTACCAACCCGCATCGCATCGTCCGAACATCTGTTCGGGGCGTTACCGGTGCAATAGCCACAAGCAACGTCATCGACGATCCATTGATTCGCTCATTTCTTGAGCGTTTCCATGAGGTTGGTGCAGATGCAGCTCTTGATGAGTTTATGCATGGTTCTGAAGCAGAACGTTTCGCCGAACTTTGGGACATTTACAACGATGAAGCACAACAACAGGGCTTAGCGGTTTGGTCCCATAGTGACGCCGCAAAATTTGTGCTCAAGTCGAAATCGTGCTTTTACGATGGCCAATTGGCCTGCATTGCGATCACAAAGGCTGATGATCGTGATGCCCACGACGTTCTGACCTTCTCAGTCGACGCTTGCTGGTTGTCTTGAGTGCAGCGAAACTCTGTACTCAAGCCAGTGCTCGGAAGGTTCCTCCAACGCTGCCTGGCAGTTTCTTAGATGACCAAGGGGCTCCTGCAAGTCAGGAGCGGATCAGTTGCAAAACAACCAACAGTGCAGAAGCTCCAAGAACCCAATAAAGCCAGCTCAGCTGGGGAATTGTGAACGCGAACACAAGCCCGATCACAAAAAAGATCAGAAAACGGCCGAGGGTCATGAATTCACCATTACTTCCGTATTGAACCGAAAACCAGGCGCTAGGCCAGCTTCTCTGATTTTGATCTCGGAGGTGG
>Ga0189289_10500_pt1 | contig 11853 bp, 12 predicted proteins | sample UW106minimetaG_FD_130313 | JGI IMG/M metagenome (GOLD analysis project Ga0189289, IMG submission 130313) | Marine microbial communities from the Costa Rica Dome - UW106 mini metaG | ecosystem: Environmental > Aquatic > Marine > Oceanic > Photic zone | place: Costa Rica: the Eastern Pacific...
GAAATTACAAATGGAGCTTGTATAGGAGACTATATTATAGAACGAACTTGGACCGCAACGGATAGTTGTGGTAATGAAGCAGTTCATACCCAGATCATAACTGTTCAAGACACAACTGCACCTGCACTTGTAACACCATTGGAGGAAAATATAACTGTGGCTTGTGATGACATTCCAGATGTGCCAAATTTAGTATTTCAGGATGAATGCTCTAACAACATTGCTGTTGACTTTGAAGAAGTATCAACACAACAAAATAATTTTGAAGATTATCAATTAATAAGAACCTGGACTGTTACTGATGATTGTGGTAATATTGCTGAATTTGTTCAAAATATTTCTGTTGAAATAAGCAATCTGATTAATGTCTTTACTTCTAATCGCTGTGTACTGGATACTGAATTTGATTTATTTAACTTACTATCTGGTGATTTTGATATGAATGGTATTTGGAGTGTTGTATCAGGTAATGCAACCTTAAATGGTAGTTTATTTGACCCATCTTCTGTAGATGTTGGCATATACACTTTTATGTATTCAATTACGGATGGATCATGTCCTACTGGTTTTGAAGTAAATATTACAATAGACGATGATTGCGAAGTTTTACCTTGTGGATCTGAAGATGTTGTAATCTCTAAAACAGTTACAGCTAATGGTGATAATTACAACGAATTCTTTACTATTACAGGAGTTGAAGATTGTGGATTTATTGTGGAACTTCAGATTTTCAACCGATGGGGAGCTGAAATCTATAAGAATAATAATTATCAAAATGATTGGAATGGTGATGCTCATGGATCTTCAGTAGGTGCTTCTGGAAAAGTCCCAACCGGAACTTACTATTATGTAATTAATTTAAGAAATAGTGGATTGAAACCATTTGCTGGTCCAATTTACGTAGCAACTGATAAATAAACTTAACCGATGAAGTTATCAAACAAATTAAGTATTGCTCTTTTTGTATTGAGTGTTTCAACTGCATTAGCACAGCAGTTGCCTCAGTTTACACAATACATGTTTAACACCATCTCAATTAATCCGGCATACGCTGGAAGTAGAGAAACATTCAGCGTCGTAGGCTTACATAGAAGCCAATGGGTTGGATTAGAAGGTGGACCAGAAACACAAACCTTATCAATTCATTCACCTTTAAGAAATGATAAAGTTGGTTTAGGATTCTCATTTATTAATGACAAACTTGGATATGAAAATTTCTCTTATTTATATGCTGACTTTTCCTATACCATTCAGACAGGTGTTAATTCTGAATTAGCTTTTGGAATAAAGGGAGGTTTTACCCACTATAATCTGGATGAAGAATTATTAAATGACCCCTCTGTAGTCAATGATCCATTTTTTAATGATGTATCAAATCGATGGAGTCCAAATGTTGGTGCCGGATTATACTGGCATTCACAAAGATGGTATGTTGGATTATCTGCTCCAAGAATACTTAATACTGATTATAACAACGGGGGACAAGGGACTTTAGATTATGTAGCTTTAGAACGTATTAGTTACTACATCACTGGTGGTTATGTTTTTGATCTTAGTGAAACAATCAAATTAAAACCATCAGTTCTATTAAAAGCAACTAACGGTGCTCCATTGTCTTTTGATATTTCTGCTAATTTCTTGTTTAATGAAACATTCTGGATTGGCGGAGGATACAGAATAAATCAGAATGCAGCTGCCATTGGAGGTATTGCAGACTTTCAAATTTCTAAACAGCTAAGAATAGGTTATGCTTATGAATACCCAATTTCTGATTTGAGACCTTACACAAGTGGAACTCATGAAGTTTTACTTATGTTTGAAGTATTTAAAAGTAAACGTATTAAATCCCCAAGATACTTCTAAATGAAACGCATTATGAAATTTAAAATATTACCTCTTATCCTAATTTTTTGCGCTTCTTTGTCATATGCTCAAACGAAGTTGGCAGATAAGTTCTTTAATAATTACGCATATATAAAAGCTATAGAACTCTATGAAAATGCTGTGGAAAATGGAGACGATAGTGCCCATGTCTTAACAAGACTTGGTGATGCTTATTATAATAATTCCAACTCAAAAAAAGCCGCCTATTGGTATGGAGAAGCTTTAAAGTTGCATAAAAACATTGATGCCGAATATCTATATAAATACATTCAATCTTTAAGAAGTATTGGAAACTATGAAGAAGCAGACAAGTGGTTTAAAGAGTTAAGTGCTGCCCAAAAAGGCGACAGCAGATTAAAAGGATATAATCCTGATGAAGTTGATTTATTTGATAAATTAACTTCTAAGAACGACGTTATTGTGACTGTAGAGAATTTAGAACTAAATTCTTCAAATTCGGATTTTGGATCATTTATTTTTAATAACACTCTTTACTTCGCATCTTCAAGAAATGATGATGGCAAAGTGTATAGTTGGAACAAGGAACCATTTCTAGATCTTTATCAAGTAGAAATGATGGATGATGATGGGGTTATTTCATATGGCTCTACAGCGGAACTTCCCTCTGAATCCATTAATACAGAATATCATGAAGCTTCAATCGCTATTACCAATGACGGCAAGACTCTTTATTTTACAAGAGATAATGTCAACAAGCGAAATAGACTTAGATATGACAAAAAAGGTACAACTCATCTTAAGTTATATAAAGCTGCGTTAGTAAACAATCAATGGGAAAATATTGTTGAATTACCATTTAATGACGACCTGTACTCTTCTGGTCACCCAGCATTGAGTCCTGATAACAAAACTTTATTTTTTGTTTCAGATCGAGAAGGTGGTATTGGTCAGTCAGATATTTATTCTGTTACAATTTATGATGATGGCACTTATGGTGAGCCTGAAAATCTTGGTGAAAAAATTAATACGGAAGGAAGGGAAATGTTTCCTTTTATTGCCAAGGATAGCACCTTATACTTTTCTTCAGATGGTCACTTAAATCTAGGCTTGTTGGATATTTTTAAATCTGATTTACTTAAAGGTGTTAGATCAGAGCCTGAAAATATCGGATCACCTTACAACAGTGGTTATGACGACTTTGCATTTTTTATTAATACTGATACAAAGAAAGGTTATTTCTCATCTAACCGTCCTGACGGAAAGGGAAGTGATGATATATATAGTTTCAATGCAGAACAATGTAAAGAACAAATTAAGGGGATTGCCAGGGATTCTAAAACCAATATTGTTCTATCTGGAGTTACCATTAAATTGATTGATGAAACTGGTAAAATAATTGAAGAGCATTTCACTGAAGATGGAGGAGCTTATGAGTTTATAGTAGATTGTAATAAAGTTTACACTATAGTTGGAAGTAAACCTGATTATAAAGAGAACCAAAGAAATATCACCACATCATCAGACAACCAAAAAGTAAATAAGTTTGATCTGAATTTAGAACCACTCATTATAGACAATCAAATTGTAATTAATCCAATTTTCTTTGATTTTGACAAATGGAATATAAGAACAGATGCGCAATATGAACTTGAAAATATTGTTGATGTCATGCGCAAACATCCAGAGATGGTAATAAAAATTGAATCTCACACCGACAGTCGCGGAAACGATAGATATAATATGAAATTGTCCGATAGACGTGCTAAATCTACAAGGGATTATATAATATCACGCGGTATAGATCCTAAGCGAATTGAAAGTGCAATCGGTTATGGAGAGTCTCAATTACTTAATGAGTGTAGCAATCGGGTGAAATGTAGTGAAAAAGAGCATCAATTAAATAGACGTTCTTACTTCTATATTGTTAATGAATGATTCTATCATTAAAATTATATTTAAGTGCAAGCCAAATTGGCTTACTTCTTCTTTTAGAAAAAAATTTATATAGAATTTTAAATATACGATACAACAATTTTAAAACCATCCGTAAAATCTTATGTAAAAACAAGGTTAAAGCCATACTTTATATTAATGCAAATTGATTCTAGAATGTTAAACTCAACAAATTAGCATTAGTTAAAGTACCATGATGACATAAAGACTATTTTAGGCGGTAAATCAATCTCTTTTAGTTGAAAAATAGGCTAGAAACAGCGTTTATGAGTGATAATCAATATGCATAATTAAAATTTTGATAAAAAAAAGCCACTTGAGTAGTGGCTTCTTCTTAATACTAATTAACTTTTAATGGGATTTAACGTTTAATGAAAATATTAGTGAAATACCATTTCCCTTGATTATTCTTCTCAGCAGAAATATCAAAATCTGTAAAATTTCCTTCAATATTTTCTCTATGGCTAGGACTGTTTAACCAAGCATTTACTACAGAATCAGCCGAATTAAAACCATAAGCAACATTTTCTGAAACTATATTGGCATTAGCATTAAGCTGTAAACTTTGTTTTCTCTGGAAGAAATTATCATGAGAGACGTTATTTTCTTCTATCATATAATCTGTGTGCGTAAATGCAACAGCCTTAACTGTATTGTGGTCATTTAGCGGTGATAAGCCTTGTGATATTCTATGCGTATTAATAAGTTCCATTATTTCAATTTCAATTTGTTTTGCTTGCGGGGCAACTGGAACTTCGATAGCGTCTACTGCATCTTCCGCAACACTATCTGTGCTGCAAGATGTTAGGCCCAAAAAGGCAATAATAGCTATAGACGCTAAGAGCTTTGAAGCTTTCATAAGTAGGTTAAATTTAGGTTTGGGATTACTAATTTAACAGGCTCCACGCGCTTAATAGTTAAATAAATGTTAAAATAGATAAAAAACATGCATTTCATCGAATTTAAATGTAAAACATCGATGAAATGCACAATTCAAGAGTGATTTATCGCCTATTATCGTATTTAATAGTATTTAATCGATAAAAATTCCAAACAGATTTATGGTGACAGGCGTTCAATTTTCCAATTGAAATCATCTTGTAATTGATATCGGATTCTATCATGTAAACGATTAGGTCTTCCCTGCCAAAATTCGAATTCCACAGGTTTTACTATAAATCCACCCCAATGACTTGGTCTTTTAATTTCTCTTTCGTGGTAATGCTCTTCTAAGTTTCTCAATTTTAATTCGAGCGTATTTCGATCTGGAATTACTTCACTTTGATCAGAAACAATGGCACCTAACTGACTTCCTCTAGGTCTTGACTCAAAATATCCATCACTAAGATTATCTGCAATCTTTTCTGCTTTACCTTTTATAATAACTTGTCGCTCAGCAGAGTGCCAGAAAAAGGAAAGACACACACTAGGGTTAGACCCTATCGCTTTACCTTTTTCACTGTTGTAATTTGTATAAAATATAAAGCCTTCATGTGTATACTTTTTTAATAACACTACTCTACTCTTAGGATAACCATCCAAGCCAATTGTAGAAATTGTCATAGCATTAGTTTCTTCTATATTAAAATGTGTATCTACCTCAATAAACCAATCTCTAAATAATTCTAAAGGATTATCAGGAACCTTGTTTAACAACAACTCTCCTTTCTCATAAGATTTTCTGTAATTGCTTAAGTCTTTTTCCATAGTTTGACGAAGTTAGTTCAATATTTTAATTCTATCAAAAAAAGTGTAGCTTTGGAATTCTAAATTCCCTATAACCCTAAATATGTATTTTGAAGCCTCTCCTTTCTCTAATTCTTTAACCTATGACAAAGTGGTTTTAGATTTTGGATCTTATTATTTATGTGATGATTTTTTTATCATGGAAGTTAATGAAGGTGAACATTTTAATTGGGATAAACTCAATAAACTTCTAGATTCTCTAAGATCATATTATGGAACTAGCAAGCCCTTGGCCTATATTGCGAATCGGGTCAATGCATACTCTATTGATCCTGTTCTCTGGTCTTACTTTGACAAGGATGATAGCATTTTAATTGCTGCTGCTATTGTTAGTTACCGCGACTCTACTTACTTGAGTGCAAATATTGAAAAACAAATGGCATCAATTCCTTTGAAACGTGCACATAGCTTAGGCGAAGCTATCAATTGGGTACAACAATTACATGAGCTTTCTTAAAACTGAAACTTCTTCCCATCTTCGGCTAATAGTACACTGTTAAATTCTTCTTTAGCTTGATTTTTAAAGTCGTCATAATTATTATAGCGCGTTGAGAAATGGCCTAAAATAAGACACTGAACATCTGCTTTTCTTGCAATGATCGCGGCTTGCCTAGCTGTACTATGCTTTGTTTTCTTGCATAAATTCTCGTTTTTATCTAAAAATGTTGACTCATGATAAAGCACTGTTACTTTCTCTATTAATTGAATTATACTTTCTGTATATTCTGTATCGCTGCAATAAGCATAACTCTTAGGTAGTTGAGGGTCTTTTGTTACACTTTGATTTTTAATTAAAACACCGTCTTCATTAAAAACATCTGCACCCTGCTTTAATTTTCTAAAATATGCCATATCAATATTAGCTTCTTCCACAGCTTTAATATCCAATTTGCGTTCATTAGATTTTTCTTTAAACAAAAATCCGTTGGTGTAAATCCGATGCTTTAATGGAATAGTATAAACAGATACACTATCGTCTTCAAAAATTAATTCTGAAGCTTTCGAATTCAATTCATGAAAAATCAAGTTATAACTCGTCCAAGATTCAGATAGCTTTAGTTGTAATAAAATAATATCCTTAAGACCTTTCGGACCATATATGTGAAGTTCAGTTTCCCGAGTAAGAAGTTGGAATGTACTTATTAAACCTATTAAACCAAAATAATGATCACCATGCAAGTGAGAAATAAAAATATGTTTAATTCTAGAAAACTTAATTCTATTTCTACGAAGCTCTACTTGTGTACCCTCTCCACAATCAATGAGGAACATGTGATTTTTTATCTCTAATACTTGAGATGTTGGATTGGTATTTATTCTTGGTGTAGCACTGTGGCACCCTAAAATGGTTAGTTTCATCTATTAAAAGCCTAAATCGCGTTCAATATCCTCCATTTCAATAATATCATAGGCTTCTTGTAAAGTAGGTACAACAACTAACTCATCTGGCATTTGGTCCAAATCAACCTGGGCAGATACAATAACAAACGATTTTTTATCTGATCTATGATTATTACTCAATCTTAAAAACTCAATAATATCTTCTAATTGAATCTTTTCAAGACTAGATAATCTAACAATAAGGTGGTTACTTTTATATTTATCATAGGCTTGCTCAATATTGTTTACCAAAGTTTTAACAGAAGCTTTTTCTTGAGCAATAATAGTAACGTTACCATCTCTATCAATAATCATAGGCTATTGTTGTTTTATTTTTGAAGCCAATAAGTAAATTGCAGCCATTCTTACGGCTACTCCATTCTCAACTTGGTCCAATATTATCGCCTGTTTAGAATCTGCTACATCACTCGTAATCTCAACACCACGATTTATGGGACCAGGATGCATAATTACAATTTCTTTATTTAAACTATCTAACAATTCTTTATTTACACCAAACTGTTTTATGTATTCTCTGGTCGTAGGGAAATAACTAATGTCCATACGCTCATTTTGAACTCTAAGCATATTAGCCACATCACACCACTCCAGCGCTTTCCGTAGATTGGTTTCTACTCTTACACCTAGGAACTTTATATACTTTGGTATTAAGGTTTTTGGTCCACAAACCATAACATTGGCTCCTTGTAACTTCAACGCATAAATATTAGATAGTGCTACCCTACTGTGCAAAATATCACCCACTATTACCACATTCTTACCCTTAACTGAGCCTAGCTTCTCTCTTATAGAGTAGGAGTCTAATAAGGCTTGTGTTGGATGTTCATGAGCGCCATCACCTGCATTTATAATACTTGCGTTTACATGTTTTGATAAAAATACTCCTGCGCCAGGATTTGGATGGCGCATCACCACCATATCGACCTTCATTGATAGAATATTATTAACAGTATCTATCAATGTTTCTCCTTTCTTAACTGAGGACTGTGAAGCTGAGAAGTTAATAACATCAGCTGATAATCTTTTCTCCGCGAGTTCAAATGACAACTTAGTACGTGTTGAATTCTCAAAAAATAAGTTGGCAATTGTTATATCTCTAAGTGAAGGAACCTTTTTAATTGGCCGGTTAATGACCTCTTTAAACTGATCGGCTGTCTCAAAAATCAGTTCTATATCTTCTTTATTAAGATATTTTATTCCAAGTAAGTGATTTACACTTAATTCACTCATATCTTTATAATACTATTTATCAATTAAATAAACTGTGTCTTCTCCTTCATTTTCAACCCAATTAACCACCACTTTCTGATTGTCTATGGCATCGACTTGTCTACCTTTATAATTGGGCTGGATTGGTAAATGACGACTAAATCGTCTATCAATTAGTGTCAAAAGCTCGATATTATTGGGACGCCCAAACGATTGAATCGCTGTTAATGCTGATCTTATACTGCGTCCTGTATAGAGCACATCATCAATAAACACAACATTCTTATTCTCTACCAAGAAATTAATTTCTGTATTATTAGCTTCTAGAGGCTTATCGCCTCTTCTAAAATCATCTCTAAAGAAGGTGATATCTAAATGCCCTAATTGCACATTTTTTATTTCATAATCATTTGAAAGCATTTCTGCCAATTGAGCGGCTAAATACTTTCCTCTTGGTTGAATTCCAATTAAAACCGTATCGGAAAAATCATCGTGATTTTCAATAAGTTGGCAAGCCAATCGATGAAGTGTGATATTGACTTCTTTAGAATTGAGTAAAACTTTTTGACTCATTTAATATCCGAGCATTATAGCTTGGCAAAGTTAAGTTAATTTATTTGAGTTTCAAATTATATAAGATTCAATAAAAAAGCCTCCCATAATTGAGAGGCTTTAAAATATTAATAAACTTTCAGAGACATTATTTTTTCCCGTCCATTTTATCTTTAAGTGCTTGTAAAGCATCATTAGCATCACCTAAAGTTGGTTTAGCTTCAGCCGCCTGAGCTTCTGCCTTTTTCACAGCTTGCTTAACGATTTTAGCTTCTTCCTCTCTAAATACTGCAGTATGTGAAGCAACAACACGCTTGAATTCTTTGTTAAATTCAATGATCTTAAATTCTGCTTCTTCACCTTTCTTAAGCTTAGTACCATCTTCTTTTTCTAAGTGACGTTGAGGAATGAATGCCACGATATCATCATTAAATGCAATCGTTGCTCCTTTATCAACAACCTCAGTAATGGCCGCTGTATGAGAAGTACCAAGAGCAAACTCTTTTTCGTACTTGTCCCAAGGGTTTTCGGTAGTTTGTTTATGACCTAAAGATAATTTACGTCCTTCTACGTCAAGCTCTAATACAACTACATCTAATGTATCACCTACATTACAGAACTCAGATGGATGTTTGATTTTCTTAGTCCAAGATAAATCAGAGATATAAATTAATCCATCTATTCCTTCTTCTAATTCAACAAATACACCAAAATTTGTAAAGTTACGAACAACACCTGAATGTTTAGAACCAACAGGATACTTAGAAGTAATATCGGTCCATGGATCTGGTGTTAATTGCTTGATACCAAGAGACATCTTACGATCCTCTCTATCCAATGTTAAGATCTGAGCTTCTATTTCATCACCCACAGATACGAAATCTTGAGCTGAACGTAAATGTGTTGACCAAGACATTTCAGAAACGTGTACTAATCCTTCTACACCTTCTTCAACTTCTACGAAAGCACCATAATCTGCGATTACAACGACTTTACCTTTTACTTTATCACCTACTTTTACGTCTTCACCTAAGGCTTCCCAAGGGTGCTTAGATAATTGCTTAAGACCTAATTGAATTCTCGACTTGTTCTCATCAAAATCAAGAATAACAACATTTAATTTCTGATCTAACTCGACAATCTCATTTGGATGATTGATACGTGACCATGATAAATCCGTAATATGAACTAAACCATCTACACCACCTAGATCAATAAACACACCGTAAGAAGTAATGTTTTTAACAACACCCTCTAATACTTGTCCTTTTTCTAACTGACCAATGATTTCTTTCTTTTGTTCCTCGATATCAGCCTCAATAAGTGCCTTATGGGAAACAACTATATTTTTAAATTCATGATTGATTTTTACAACCTTGAACTCCATAGTTTTATTTACGTATTGATCGTAATCTCTAATTGGTTTAACGTCAATTTGAGAACCAGGTAAGAACGCTTCAATACCAAATACATCAACGATCATTCCACCTTTAGTTCTGCACTTAACAAATCCATTAACGATTTCGCCAGTATCATGTGCGTTATTTACACGATCCCAAGCTTTGATTACTCTAGCTTTTCTGTGAGATAATACTAATTGACCTGTAGCATCTTCACGTACATCAATTAATACTTCGACTTTGTCACCAACTTTTAAATCTGGATTGTAACGAAATTCGTTAAGCGAAATAACACCTTCAGATTTAGCGTTGATATCAATGATAGCATCTCTATCAGTGATATGGATCACTTCACCTTCAACAACTTCATCGTCTAAGGTATCAACGAAATTCTCTGAAACTAGTTTTTCAAATTCTGCTAATTTCTTGTCCGCAACTTGCTCAATTCCTTCTTCGTAATTGTGCCAATCGAACTCTTTTAAAAATTTTTCTGGATTTACTTGAGCTTCCGAAACTATTGGAGCTTCAACTGTAGTAGCTTCAGTTGCTTCAACTTCAGCTTTCTTTGTTTTCTTGTCAGCCATATGCTGAGTAAATTTGTATTCTGCAGTTTTAGAAAGTTTCGCGAAAAACTCACAGAAGTCATTAATTTATAATATGTTATCCTTTTTACTTTCTACGAATCGCTCAAAAAGGTCTGCAAAATTAATATAATTAATATTTAAAACCAAACAATTATCCTGTGACCTTAAATTATATGATGTGTCTCATACTTAGATATCAAATTATAATGCTTAGACTAATATTTATTGGCTCATATATTTAGTATATTTACTACACTAATTAAATTTAAAATTTTAAAAATCATGGTTAAAGCTAAATATCAAGCAGTTTTAGATCTTGGGGAACAATTAAACGTCCAGGATGGAGACGTAAAAGAAGAAAACGGAGTACTTAAAATTAAAGGTACTGCAGCAACACAATATGAGAAAAATTTACTTTGGGATGCTATTAAAGCTGCCGGTGGAGAGAATCCATCTGATATTATGGCTAACATTACTGTAGCAGACGAATCAGTTTATGCAAGACATAAAGTAGCATCAGGTGAGACTTTAGGAAAAATCGCTAAACACTATTATGGTGATGCAATGAAATATAAAGAAATATTCGAAGCGAATTCTGACATACTCAAAAATCCAGATTCAATTTATCCTGATCAAGAATTAGTGATTCCAAATCTTTAAATCAGCGTTAAAAAAAAAGCGACCTTTGAGTCGCTTTTTTTTATTCCTTTGAATTTACCAGCTTGAGAATTTGATGGACTTGTTCGTCAATCGTCATTTCAGAATTATCTATTTCAATAGCATCAACTGCTTTCACTAAGGGAGAATCTTCTCGAGATGAGTCTATACGATCTCTAGTTGTTACATTTTCTAGCACCTCATCATAACTTAAATGGTGCCCTCGTTCTAACAACTCTTTATAGCGACGTTTAGCCCGTGTTTCAGCTGAAGCAATCATAAATATTTTAATTTCAGCATCAGGAAAAACAACGGTACCAATATCTCTACCGTCCATAACAATACCTCTATCCTTGCCCATTAATTGCTGCTCTTCTACCAACTTTTGTCTAACTTCAGAAATAGTTGCAACTGGACTAACAAACCTTGACACCTCTAATGTACGAATGGCTTTCTCTATATTCTTGTTATTGAGATAAACTTCTGCAAAACCCAATTCTTCATTA
>Ga0189289_10501_pt1 | contig 11744 bp, 13 predicted proteins | sample UW106minimetaG_FD_130313 | JGI IMG/M metagenome (GOLD analysis project Ga0189289, IMG submission 130313) | Marine microbial communities from the Costa Rica Dome - UW106 mini metaG | ecosystem: Environmental > Aquatic > Marine > Oceanic > Photic zone | place: Costa Rica: the Eastern Pacific...
ATCCCAAATCTTAATCTTAAATCATGCTTATATATTCGATTAATAAGGCATTAATAGTAACTACAACCCAACTCACAATGATATTAATTGCTGTCGCATCTATTTTTCTTGTTTTTATAATTATTGCAATTATTAAAATGTATAAGCTCAAGGCCGAAAATCGAAAATTAATGAATACCAATGCCTTTAAAGATTATGAGGCTACTGATAAAGAATTTACGGGACACTTATACGGTGACAATTAAATAAAATAAAAAGTCAATAAAAAAGCCAGCTTATAAACTGGCTTTTTTTATTGTTATCTATCTCACAAGTTTTTTATACTTGATCCGTTTAGGCATAATATCACCTCCTAAACGTTTCTTTTTGTTTTCTTCATAATCACTAAATCCCCCTTCGAAGAAATAAACTTGAGAATCTCCTTCAAAGGCAAGAATATGTGTACAAATACGATCTAAAAACCATCTGTCGTGACTAATTACAACAGCACAGCCAGCAAAATTCTCTAACCCTTCCTCTAAAGCTCTTAATGTATTAACATCTAAATCATTAGTAGGCTCATCTAGAAGTAATACGTTACCTTCTTCTTTGAGAGTCATAGCTAAATGCAATCGATTACGCTCACCACCAGAAAGCAATTTAACTTTTTTGTTTTGTTCACTTCCAGAAAAATTAAATCGACTTAAATAAGCTCTAGAATTAACCTGCCTTCCTCCCATCATAACAAGTTCTTGCTCATCACTAAAATTTTGCCAGATTGACTTTTCAGGATCTATGTTAGCATGCTTTTGATCCACATAGGCTAATTTGGCGGTATCCCCCACTTTAAACTCGCCTTTATCAGGTGATTCCTCACCCATAATCATTCTAAAAATTGTAGTCTTACCGGCACCGTTAGGTCCAATAACACCTACAATGCCTGCTTGAGGTAAATTAAAGTTAAGATTATCGTAGAGTAATTTGTCATCATAGCCTTTAGCAACTCCAATAGCATCAATGACATTAGTTCCTAATCGAGGGCCATTAGGGATGTATATTTCTAACTTCTCGTCAAGCTGCTTTTGGTCTTGACTCATAAGCTTATCATAGTTCTTAAGACGTGCTTTTTGCTTGGTTTGTCGGCCTTTAGCACCTTGCCTTACCCATTCAAGCTCTCGTTCTAAAGTTTTTTGACGTTTAGAGGCAGACTTACTCTCTTGTGCTAATCGTTTTGATTTCTGATCTAACCATGAGGAATAATTACCCTTCCATGGAATACCTTCTCCTCTATCTAATTCTAATATCCAACCTGCAACATTATCTAGAAAATATCTATCGTGTGTCACAGCTATCACAGTACCTTTGTATTGTGCTAAATGATGCTCTAACCAATGTACAGATTCAGCATCTAAATGGTTGGTAGGTTCATCTAGCAGTAAGATATCTGGTTCTTGAAGCAATAAGCGACATAAGGCCACTCTGCGTCGTTCACCTCCTGACAATACACCAATTTTTTTATCACCATCGGGTGTACGCAATGCATCCATTGCAATCTCTAATTTGGTGTCAAGTTCCCAGGCATTTGAAGCATCGATCTGATCTTGTAATTCCGCCTGGCGATTCATGAGTTTCTCCATTTTATCTGGGTCACTATAAACCTCCTCTAATCCAAATTGTTCATTAATGGAATTGTATTCATCTAAAATTGCTACAGTTTCTGCTGCACCCTCTCTAACAATTTCCATTACCGTTTTCTCATCATCTAACTGAGGCTCTTGCTCTAAGTAACCTAATGTATAACCTTGTTTAAAAATAACATCACCTTGATAGTTTTTATCAATTCCAGCAATGATTTTTAGTAAGGTGGACTTACCAGAACCATTAAGACCAAGAATCCCAATTTTAGCTCCGTAGAAAAAGCTGAGATAAATATTTTTTAAAACCGGAGTATTAGCAGATTGAAAGGTCTTGGTAACACCCGACATTGAGAATATGATTTGCTTATCGTCACTCATGATTAAACACGTCCTTTTAAAGCATTAAACACCCAAGCTATTGCAAAAAATCCAATGCCAACTGAGGCAAAACCCCAACCAGCAACATCATCATAACGAAAAGCACCTAATGCGATGAGTCCAAGTCCGACAATTATCATGATAAACGTGGCCCATGCAAGAACTGTATTTTTGTTCATTGCCATAGTAATTTATTTAATTTTATTAGTTAGTTGAAATACAAATATCGTGAAATAAACTAAAAAAGCACCTTATAAATGGAATGCTTTTAAAGGATAGTCTAACTCATATAAAACTAATTCATAGGAACTTCTACAATCACCAAATCAGAATCTGATTTCGATGAAATAGATACTTTATCGCTATCAAAAACACCAATAGCGTCTCGTCTTAACAACTCATTATTTTCAACATCAATCGCACCTTCAACTACGAAAATATAAATACCATTGTTTTTAGACTTCAAGTCTATATTAAGACTTTTTCCTTCATCTAAGGACGCTCTGTAAATATAAGCTTGCTGCCTTATGGGAAGTGCTTTTCCTTCTAATTTATCCTTTGGAGCAACAACTGTTTGTAATTGATTGGTTTTGCCCTCATTAGAAAACTTACGTTGTTCATAATTAGGCTTAACGTTGATATCTTCTGGAATAATCCAAAGTTGCAAGAAATTTACCTCTTTTAATTTGCTATCATTAAATTCTGAGTGTGTCAATCCGGTTCCTGCACTCATAGCTTGAACTTCACCAACTTCTATAGCACGCTTATTTCCCATACTATCTTTATGTGATAAAGCACCTTTTAAGGGAATAGAAATTATTTCCATGTTTTGATGCGGATGTGTACCAAAACCCATTTTTGGTTGTACCAAGTCATCGTTTAGAACTCGTAACATCCCAAAATTCATACGTTCAGGATTATGATATCCTGCAAAACTGAATGAGTGATATGATTTTAACCAGCCATGATCTGCGTAGCCTCTAGAATCTGCTTTGTGAAATATTGTTTTCATTGCTTAATGTTTTTTGTTTTTATTATTAATTAACTGGAAGAAAGCCCATTTTACCCATTTGGTAGTCGCGCATTGCCTCCAAAAGTTCTGTTTGTGTATTCATAACATAAGGTCCATAAGTAGCTACTTCCTCGTTTATTGGCTCACCTGATAAAAAAAGTAACAGACTATTTTCTATTGCCTCGAGCTTAAACCCTTCACCGTTCTGATAAAATTGAATAAGTTGGTTACCATCAACTTCAAGGATAGATTCGTTGTTTATTTTAACCTTACCCTTGAGTAAATACAACATACCTTGATGTGTGTTTTTATAACTGAAATCTTGAACCCCATTAGTATTAGCTTTAATGACAAAAGCATTAACTGGTGTTTGTGTTGCAATACGACCATGAATATCATTTAACTGACCAGCAATTATCTGCGACGTAATTTTACCATCTGAAGAAGAAACAACCCTGAATTCATCACATTTGACATGTTGGTAACACGGTTGAGACATCTTCTTTTCAGATGGTAAATTCAACCATAATTGTATACCTTCGATAACTCCACCCTTTTGAACAAAACCCTTAGTTGGTCCTTCAGAATGTACGATGCCTCTTCCTGCGGTAGTCCATTGTACATCACCTTCCTTGACGACACTTTCATTGCCTAAAGAGTCTCTATGCAATTGCTCACCTTGTATTAAAAATGTGATTGGTTCGAAACCTCTGTGCGGATGAGGCCCTAAATCAAACGGATTATTTGCAGCACTGATTTCATAAGGTCCATAATGATGCAAAAGAATAAAAGGGTCTATCAAATCTATGGATTGTGTTGGCAAGGGTTGTCTTAATCTCACAGGTCCCATGTTTACGAAATCACTTCTACCTATATGTTTTATTGTGTTTGTTTTCATTTTAAATGCCTTTCATTTAATTTATTTTCCATGGAAAATAAGTGACTAAAAAAATGCTTTAACGCATTTTATCTAAAAGATTACTTAACTGCTCTGCCTCTTTTTCAGACAAGTTTTTAAGCAATTCTTTATTTAGCGTGTTTGGTATGGACTCTAAAAGGGCTTTACCTTCATTTGTTATTACAATTTTCACAACACGCCTATCATGCTCTGAAGGTAAACGTTCGATAAAATTTTTCGCACAAAGTTTATCCATTAAACGTGTGGCATTTGGCGATCGCTCTAACATTCTATCTTTTATGGTTTGCACTTTAAGAGGTTCGCCTGCACCACGTAATATCCTCAGGATATTATACTGTTGTGGACTAATACCAAATCCTTTAAAGAATTCATTCTGGCAACTACTAATCCAATTAGCAGTATAAATAATATTAAGTAAGGCTTTTACTCTATTATTTTTGAATTTTGAATTAATATCCTTTGCTAAATCACCCATATTAAAATTTTACGCCGCTATATTTATTTCACTTTTTTAAATTCTACCGCAACAACTGGACACAAAAGAAGCATCTTTATCTAATTATCGTTTGTGCAATGCAACTCAGCTTTGTCTATTTCATAATTAAGACCTTGTCCTTTTATGGAGCCATCAACTTCAATATGGTCTACAATTATTTTATCCTCACCAGTGTGGCTGTAAGTCATAAGACCAAATTTTCCTTCGAGTTCGTAAAAAAAACTCTACTTTATTACCGTTGGCGTTCTAATGTATTTCCATAATCTTTATAAACTCTCCTCTAATTGCTTAACCTCTTCTAATAAAGCATTGTTTAAAGTTTCATTGGTCAATTTTCCATCAGAAAAATTATCACTGAAAGATGGTAAACTAAAACTACCCACGATATTTCCTCCCATATATCCAAATCTTCCTTTTGCAATTTCCAGAACAGTTGCACCACCTCTTCCACCTGGCGATGCTGCCATCAATAGCATTGGTTTATCGCTCCACAATTTATTGTCAATTCTTGACATCCAATCAAATAAATTTTTAAATACTGTTGCATAAGCTCCATTATGCTCTGCTAATGATAGTACAATACCATCTGAAGCTTTAATTATATTCAAAAATTTATGAGCATTGTCCGGAATACCGTGTTCTAATTCTCTGTCAATCCCGTATAAAGGCAATTCAAAATCGTTGAGATCTATAATTTGCACATCCACCCTATTGACTAAAGAAGCAGCATAAACCGCAAGTTGCTTGTTTATTGAAGTTCGACTATCACTTCCCGCAAAGGCTATTATCGTTTTCATGTGTTATACTGTATTCATTTACTAAAACAAATTTACATTAAAATATTTTATTTACCAAGGAATATAATTCCATGTAAATATTTTTTAACGTTTCATTTAGAAATTATGATGGATAACTATGACATAGTTTTGTAAATTCGTACAAATTTTTTAACATCTATGGATATTAATTTCAATAAAAACGAAGATCATAACAAGCTTCTCCTTTCAGAACTAAAAAAAAGACTAGCTAAAGTTAAACTTGGCGGTGGAGAAAAAAGTATTGAAAAACACCATAGTAAAGGAAAACTAACTGCTAGAGAACGCATTGATTATTTATTAGACTCTAAATCACCTTCTATTGAAATTGGTGCTTTTGCTGGCGAAGACATGTATAAAGACTACGGTGGATGCCCATCTGGAGGGGTTGTTGTTAAAATAGGCTATGTTAAAGGAAAACAATGTATTGTTGTTGCTAATGATGCAACGGTGAAAGCTGGTGCTTGGTTTCCTATTACGGGGAAAAAGAATTTAAGAGCTCAAGAGATTGCTATTGAAAATCGTATTCCAATTATTTATTTGGTTGATAGTGCAGGTGTATTTCTTCCAATGCAGGATGAAATCTTCCCTGATAAAGAACATTTCGGTAGAATCTTCAGAAATAATGCGGTTATGAGTAGCTTGGGAATAACCCAAATTTCTGCTGTCATGGGAAGTTGTGTTGCAGGTGGTGCTTATCTACCCATAATGAGTGATGAAGCCCTTATCGTCGATAAAACAGGAAGTATATTCTTGGCAGGAAGCTATTTAGTTAAAGCTGCTATCGGAGAATCTATTGATAATGAAACACTAGGTGGTGCAACAACCCATTGTGAAATCTCTGGTGTTACTGATTATAAAGCTAAAGATGACAAAGATGCCTTAGATACTATCAAAAATATTGTTGATAAAATTGGTGAGTTTGATAAGGCTGGCTTTAATAGAATAAAACCTGCAAAACCAGCAGAAAATCAAGACGATATCTATGGTATTTTGCCTAAGAGTCGCTCTGATCAGTACGACATGAATAAAATCATTAGGCGTCTGGTTGATAATTCGGAATTTGAAGAATATAAAGCCGGTTACGGACAAACTATAATTACAGGATATGCAAGAATCGATGGTTGGGCTGTTGGTATTGTTGCTAACCAAAGGCAAATTGTTAAAACCAAAGGCGCTAAAACCAAACCTAGTGAAATGCAGTTTGGAGGTGTTATTTACAATGATTCTGCAGATAAAGCCACACGATTTATAGCTAATTGCAATCAGAAAAAAATTCCACTTGTCTTTTTACAAGATGTCACAGGGTTTATGGTAGGAAGTAAATCAGAACATAGTGGTATAATAAAGGATGGTGCTAAAATGGTTAATGCAGTTAGTAATTCTGTTGTGCCGAAATTTACAATTGTCATTGGAAACAGTTATGGGGCGGGGAATTATGCCATGTGTGGAAAAGCTTACGACCCGAGATTAATTGTAGCTTGGCCGAGTGCAGAACTGGCAGTAATGAGCGGAAAATCTGCTGCTAAAGTATTATTGCAAATTGAAACCGCATCTTTGAAAAAGAAAGGTGAAACCATTACTAAAGAAAAGGAAGAGGAATTATTCAATAAAATAAAATCGAAATACGACAACCAAGTTTCTCCGTATTATTCAGCAGCTCGCTTATGGACAGATAGCATCATAGATCCGTTAGACACGAGAACATGGATAAGTATGGGTATTGAGGCTGCAAATCATGCACCAATCGAAAAACCATTTAATTTAGGAGTCTTACAGGTTTAGTTTCCTTTGTGATTTTGTACCCTCGGTAGCGTTAGTAATTTGGTCTGACGTCCATTAACATATCTAAAGCCATCCGCTCCCCAAAAACCAGCTTCTTCTAGCATGATACGTATATCGCGCTTCCATTCTGGAATAGTTACTGTGGTGTTTAATTCAATGGCATAAACCGTATTCTCATGCAAAGGATAATCACCAGTAGCAGGTACACCATCTTGAGCATCCCACATTCCCAGTGTCGTACCAGATGAATGACCATACAATCCAAGTGGATGCGTATATATTACAGGTCTATACCCTTCGGCCTTTCCTTGTTCTAAAGATGCTTTTAAAACAGCATTCCCAGATTTACCTGTTTCAAAATTATTAGTAAAAATATCCTGAACTCTATTACCTGCCTTTAAGGCATCTTGAAGAAATATTGGAGGTTCTGTTTCATTGGGCTTTAATACATAAGCCAATTCTTGACAATCTGTATTAAGACGTAAATAGGTAATTCCAACATCACAATGCAATAAATCACCAGGTAAGATTACCATATTTTCAGGTCTATTTGAAAAAGTATACAAATGATTACTTGACTCTTCTGCTGTACGTTGCACGTCGACCGTTGGATGGAACCATGTTTCTAAACCTAACCCAGTTACTTTGTCACGCATCCACCACTCCACATCTGTTGTGGTTGTTATTCCTGGAGTGATTACCTTTTCAGAAAAAGCCTCTGCAATAATATCATGTGTTATATTGACTAATTGATTATATATAATCATTTCAGTTGCTGTGCGTGTTTCTATCCATCCTATTGCCAATTTTTCTGCAGATTGCACTCTGTCTTCATAGACTTTAGGAAGATTATCCATAAAAGCCTCATAATCGGTTTTAACAATACCATCACAAATATTAAAATACTCTGAATAATTTAGACCTATTGACTTAGGATTGCGCTCTTCAATAATCTCAATAAGACGTTTCCATTGATTAGGTTCTTTTTCTTTGTCCCAAACAGATACTATATTTTCTCCAAAATTGTATCGTGCAACAGCCAGCTTTTCAATAGTATTTTTTGCTTTATCTCTATAGAATACTAAAATAGTTCTTCGTCTTGCATTTAACCAGGTGGCAGGCAACATCGTTTTTAATACTGGATCTTCATTATATTCTCTTGATATAAGAATCCACATATCAAAACCTGTGTCATCCATTAGTTTAGGGAGTAGGTTGTTGAATTTATCTTTTAAAATTTCATCTATTACATGAGCGCGTTGGCGCTCTGGTAATATGTGTTGGCTATATAATGAAAATGTTAAAAGACAGATCAGAAGTTGGATTAAACGCATACTATAATTTTGACGTTAAATTAACCAATTAAAGCTAAACCTTCCACTTTAAGATTAATTCGAAACGTATTTTATTCTAAAAACTAATAAAATCTAAGCAAAAAAAAGGAACACCTATTGGTATTCCTTAATATTCTGATGGCAAAATTCTTACTGTTTTGCTTTCCTTTCTTCTCTTATTTCTTTGAAACGCTCAAACGCTGAACCAAAAACCCAGTAAGGTATTACAAACGTCAATAGGAAAATCATTAACCAAAATCCTATAGTTAAAATGGTTAAGAAAGCTAAAAACCCTAAATATTGATCAAATTCGAACATAATTACGTTTCTTTTTTTAATTATACGACAAAGATATAACCAATTTATAAGTTAAACAATAACCTTTTTGAGAATTATTAACAGCTTATTATCAATTCAAATTTTTGATATGATATCCAACCAATCCTTCTATTGGTCGTCTAACAAAATTACCGACTATAAATCCGTATTCTTCCGCAACCTCAAAAATTTCAGTTTGAGCAAAATATGCAATTGACCCAGCGAAATGTACTGGTACACCTTGATCTATTTCTTCTTTAAACTGAAGAATCATATTTTCAGTAAATAAGCGTATTCCTTTCTTAATTAAATTAAGAATATATTCTGAATCTTTATTTAGAAACATAAATTCAGCGTGATCTGCAAGGTATGCACTTGGATTGGCCTGTTTGTATAAATTAAATTTTATAAAATCCGAATCTAAGTTGTGCTTATGCTCAAAAGCCAATCTTATGGTTTCTGGCATTTTATTAAAATAATAATCTCTAATCAGTTGCTTTCCATAATAATTACCACTAGCATCATCCATTAAGGTATAACCCAAGCTGTCTACACGCTGATGCAATTGCCTTCCATCGAAGTAACTACAATTAGATCCTGTTCCCATAATGCAAACTACAGCAGCCTCATCATTAGTGTTAATACACGCTCTTGCTGCAGCGTAGGTGTCTTCTCTTACCTCAACTATTGATTGTGGAAAATAATCTTCTAAAACCGTCTTTAAGAGTAAGCGCGGTTTTTCTGTTCCACAACCTGCCCCATAAAAAAATATATGGGTAACCTCTGGAACAAGAGCCATGAGCTCTAGATTTTTTCTGATAGTTTTTCGAAGTTTCTTTTCTTCTATAATAGCCGGATTTAAACCCTTGGTTCTTATTTTATCAGCAGCTTGATTACCATTTTCATCAATCGCAATCCAGTCACATTTAGTAGAACCACCATCAGTAATTAAAATCATATACTTTAAAATAATGAAATTCCGCAAGGCCTTTTACATTGCGGAATTTTCAATTTATATTTTATGATTATAAGCGATTTACCTTTTGAGCTAAATCAACCAATTTATTTGAGTAACCAAACTCATTATCGTACCAAGAAACTAGCTTAAAGAATTTAGAATTTAATTCTATACAAGAATCTGCATCAAAAATACTAGTGCGCACATCACTGACAAAATCTTGTGATACAACAGCATCATCAGTGTACCCAACAACACCTGACATACTTTCTTCTGACGCTTTTTTAAAGGCGGCCTTAATTTCATCTAAGGATGTATCCTTTTTAGTCTTAACCGTTAAATCAACAACTGAAACGTCTGCTGTTGGAACTCTAAAAGCCATACCTGTTAATTTTCCATCTAATTCAGGTATTACTTTACCAACAGCTTTAGCTGCACCAGTAGTAGATGGAATGATATTTAAAATGGCAGAGCGCCCTAATCTGTAGTTTTTGCGAGCTGGACCATCAACAGTCAATTGTGTTGCAGTACTGGCATGAACTGTGGTCATTAAAGCTTCTTCTATACCAAAATTATCTTCAATAATTTTTGCCATTGGCGCAAGACAGTTAGTTGTACATGACGCGTTCGAAACAATGGTATGGTCGGCAGTTAATTCACTGTCATTAACACCCATCACAAACATTGGTGCATCTTTACTCGGTGCTGAGATAACTACCTTTTTAGCACCGGCTTGGATATGATAATCTGCTGTTTCAAGTGTTGTAAAAATACCTGTACATTCTGCTACTACATCTGCACCAACTTCATCCCATTTTAAGTTTTTAGGATCACGCTCAGCCGTTACTCTCACTGTTTTACCATCCACAACTAAATGACCATCCTTGACTTCAACAGTTCCATCAAAGTTACCATGAACTGAATCATATTTTAATAAGTAAGCTAAGTGCTCAACATCTAATAAATCGTTAATTGCAACCACATCTACATCGTCTCTCTTGACTGTTGCTCTAAAAACTATCCTTCCTATTCTTCCGAATCCGTTTATTCCTAATTTTAAGTTTGACATATCTTTTGTTCTACTATTAATTATTTTATGTTGTCATTATATCTGAAACTCTAAGTAGTTCCATATTTATTTTTGATTTTCCTTTTACCGCTTGATCAAAAGGAGTTAAATCAATAACGTCATTTTTAAGACCTACCATGAAATTGCTCTTACCTCCAATAAGACTCTCTACAGCCTTTACACCCATTCTACTCGCAAGAACTCTATCAAAACAAGATGGAGAACCACCACGCTGCATGTGGCCTAAAACAGAAACTCTCACGTCATAGCCTTCCATATTTTGGTCTACAAAATCTTTAAGCTCAAATACACTTTTACCAATCTTATCTCCTTCAGCAACCACTACAATACTTGAAGATTTACCTGACTTCTTACTCCGTCGTAAAGACTCTACCAACCTGTCCAAACCTAAATCTTCCTCAGGTATTAAAATCTCTTCTGCTCCACCAGCAATGCCGGCATTTAGAGCAATGTGACCAACATCGCGTCCCATAACCTCAACAAAAAACAATCTGTTATGAGAACTGGCCGTATCTCTAATCTTATCAATTGCATCTACTACAGTATTTAGAGCAGTATCATAACCTAGTGTATGTGTTGTACCATATATATCATTATCGATAGTCCCCGGAATTCCCATTACTGGAAAGTTGAATTCTTGATTAAATATCATAGCACCAGTAAAACTACCATCACCACCAATCACCACGAAAGCGTCTATACCGGCCTTTTTTAATTCTTGATGAGCTTTGGCTCTACCCTCAACAGTTCTAAACTCTTTAGATCGTGCTGATTTTAAAATAGTCCCTCCTTTGTTGATTATACCTTTTACACTGCGCGCATCCATAGCAATAAAATCACCATCAATCATACCTTCATAACCTCTATAAATACCTATACATTCTATGTCATGAAATGCACAAGCACGAACTACAGATCTAACTGCCGCATTCATTCCTGGTGAGTCCCCTCCTGAGGTCAAAACACCTATTTTCTTTATAGTATCTAGCATTAAATATTATTCTGTCTAGTAAAATTAGTAAA
>Ga0189289_10502_pt1 | contig 11699 bp, 8 predicted proteins | sample UW106minimetaG_FD_130313 | JGI IMG/M metagenome (GOLD analysis project Ga0189289, IMG submission 130313) | Marine microbial communities from the Costa Rica Dome - UW106 mini metaG | ecosystem: Environmental > Aquatic > Marine > Oceanic > Photic zone | place: Costa Rica: the Eastern Pacific...
AGGCTACCAAAGCTAGGAAAGAGCCAAAAGCGTATAATTAATTGATAAGAGTGTTAATTTTTTCCCATAGCTGGTTGTCATAACCTGATGGGCCTAGATGGCCTTCGGCGCTATTTTCTCCAAGCCTTATTATAACGAGGTTTTGACTTGGTACTACGTATAATTTCTGATCATTAGCACCAAGTCCAGCAACTAAATCGTCTGGCGCATTAGGAATTAATTTACCGCTAAATGTTTCTGTGGTGCCTGGTAACTTAAAGGACGTTTTTCCATTAAGCCACCATAAATAACCATACGCTTTATTTAGATCTTGAGAAGTATTTATCATAGCATCAAAATAATCGGAATCATTAATAATAACTTCATTGTCCCAAACACCATTGTTTAAACATAATAATCCAAACCGAGCCATACTTCGAGCATCACTATTATAAATATTATTATATCCACTTTGTAGCCAGAAGCCATTCATACCAATTTTATTCCTAATTTTTTCGGTGAAGTAGTCTTCAAAATTTTCGTTAACGGCACTGGTAATTATATTGTCAAGTAAAGTATATGGTGCATTATGATAATACCAAAAAACACCTGGCTCATTCAAATAATAAAGACAGTCTGTATCTGTACAAAACTGATTAAAAAAGTCCGTATAGTCTAAGCCTGTAGTCATAGTAAGATGATGGATTACCTCAATATTATTTTCCTCTTCATTAGTAAGACTAGACCAACCATTTCCCAAGTACTGCGCGGAAGAATCATTGAGGTTTATAAAACCTTCATCTTGAGCAATTCCCAATGTCATAGCTGTGAGTGTTTTTCCAGCCGATGCCCAATACCAGATATTATTTTGAGTAAAGTTATTCATGTACCACTCCGTTACAATTTTACCGTCCTTAAGAATTATGAAAGCTTTTGTATTTGAGTTTTCTAAAAAATTGAAAAGCGGCTGCGTGGCATTTTCATTCCAGTTGAGATCTGACAAATTTTCGGTATCCCAAATTTCGGAATTCAAAGGTGGGAAGTACATATTCTCATTTGATGATGTATCTGATATATGGTCATTGCTGTCTGATGCACAAGAAAATGACCATATAATACTTATTAAAATATAAGCTAGGCGTATGAGTTTCATAATTGTGGTTTGTTTTTAAGACCTATAAATATATTAAAGGTTTAATTTAGATTGTATCTTTGCCCACTGATTTAATTTATCATGCGTACTAAAACAATAAAGAAGAATAGAATCAACGTCGTCACTTTAGGGTGTAGTAAAAATGTTTACGACAGTGAGGTATTAATGGGTCAACTAAAGGCGAGTGGAAAAGATGTGGTTCACGAGCAAGAAGGAAATGTTGTTGTAATTAACACTTGCGGTTTTATAAATAATGCAAAAGAGGAAAGTGTGAATACCATTTTGCATTATATGCAGAAAAAGGAAGCGGGTGATGTTGATAAAGTTTTTGTTACAGGTTGTTTGAGTGAACGTTATAAGCCAGATTTAGAAAAAGAAATACCAAACGTAGATCAGTATTTTGGTACTACCGAATTGCCGAGTTTATTAAAAGCTTTAGGCGCTGATTATAAGCACGAGTTAATAGGTGAACGCTTAACGACAACACCAAAAAATTATGCCTATTTAAAAATTGCTGAAGGTTGTGATAGACCTTGCAGTTTTTGTGCAATTCCTTTAATGCGCGGTAAGCATAAAAGTGCTCCGATTGAAGATCTAGTTACTGAAGCTGAGAAACTAGCCGCAAATGGAGTTAAAGAGTTGATTCTTATTGCCCAAGATTTAACCTATTATGGATTAGATCTCTACAAAAAAAGGAATCTAGCAGAACTTCTAGAGCAACTGGTAAAAGTAGAAGGTATCGATTGGATTCGCTTACATTATGCTTTTCCAACTGGATTTCCGATGGATGTTTTAGAGGTTATGAACCGCGAGCCGAAAATCTGTAATTATTTAGATATCCCATTACAGCATGTTTCAGATTCAATACTGAAAAGTATGCGCCGCGGAACTACTAAAGAAAAGACTACAAAACTTTTAAAAGAATTCAGAGCTAAAGTACCTGAAATGACCATTAGAACCACATTGATTGTTGGTTATCCTGGTGAGACTCAGGAAGACTTTGAAACACTTAGAGATTGGGTAAAGGAGATGCGTTTTGAACGATTAGGTTGCTTTACCTATTCCCATGAGGAAAATACGCATGCCTATAATTTAGAAGATGATGTGCCTGAAGAGGTGAAAATGCAACGTGTCAATGAGATTATGGAAATTCAATCTCAGATTTCTTGGGAACTAAACCAGGCCAAAATTGGTCAGGAATTTAAAGTAGTAATTGATAGAAAAGAAGGCAATTACTTTGTTGGTCGTACAGAATTTGATTCACCAGACGTGGATAATGAAGTCTTAATTGATGCTTCTAAGACTTACCTTAAAACAGGAGAATTTACTAAGGTTAAAGTTATTGAAGCTGAAGATTTTGATCTCTATGGTTTAGTTGTAGATTAAAAAAGGCAGATCACTACCTGCTTTTTCTTAACCAACTAAATAATTTACATGCTATAATTAGTCCCATTGCTTTGTACTTTTGGTTAATCCCTGCTAAAGTACAATTCCTGGTCAAATGTAAGTGAGTTCATTAACATCGAAACTATCATCTTTTGAAACATAAACCATCCGCGTCATTGAAGTAGCCAAATCTCTCTGCGCCTATAGCCATATATGGTGTCTCCAAAATTGGATGATTATTTGCCTTTTAAAACATTACCTTCAATTAACAGATATTTAGTTATTGATTGTTGGACGTATAAAGTAAATGACGCAGTAGCTAGGACTAACCATCCAATCCTAATCCATTTGGATTGCTCTTGAAAAAATAATTGAGAAAACCCTATAACAAACCAGGTAAAATTAAAAATGAGGTTTTGCTTACTCATGTTTCTCTTAAAGTGAATTTTCATTAGAGTTCAATAAAACAGGTTTGCCAAATCCAAGTTCTTCGAGTCTTTCTAATTGCGTTGCCGCATCACCAACAATAAGATAAATCATTTGACTTGGTTTAATGTATTTGTCTATTAGAGTTTTGACATCATTTACAGTCATATTCTTGACAATGGTTTCGCGTTGTTTTGCATAATCGTCAGCTAAACCATAATTGCTAATATTACTCAACATACTAAGTTTTGCATCTAAAGTTTCAAATGCTCTTGCGGTACTCTTAATCGTATACCCTTTAGTGACATCGAGATCTTCAGCATTGTAATTTTCGCCGTAATTCTCAAGAATTTCTTTAACTAAACTTGTAGCCTCATAGGTTACATTAGTGCGGATTCCACTGTTAATTCTAAAATTACCTTGCTGTGAAGTACCGCTAAATCTTGACCTTATGCCATATGTGTAACCTTTACCTTCTCGTAGTTGCTGTGTAAGTTGTGAAGCAAAACCTCCACCACCTAAACGGTAGTTCATTACAGTAGCCGCATAATAATCGTCATCGGTTGCTTTCAAAGAAGGATAACCGAATTGGATAACAGATTGTTTTGCACCAGGTACATCGTAAAAATATACTTTAGAAGTTTCAGGATATAAAGGTAAGGGTAGTTCTGGTAGCGAGACCTCTTTTATATTCCAATTTGAGTTGATGTTTTCTAAGGCATTCACCACCTTGCTTTCAGAAATGGCGCCAACTACATGTAGGTTTGTTAAAGTAGGCGAGAGGTTGTTTTTATAATATGTTTTTAAATCTAAGATTGAAATACGCTCAACAGATGCCTCTGTACCGCTATTATCATATGCCAGTATATTTTGCTCGCCATATAATAATTTTGAAAATTCGTTGGCTGCAATTTGATTTGGATTTGCCTTGCCTCTTTGAATACGACTAAGCGTACTTTGCTTTAATAATTCATACTCATTTTCGTCCCAACGTGGTTCAAGAAGAATTTCAGAGACTAAATCCATTGTAGCATCAAAATGTTTTGATAATGTGGTTCCTGAAATTGTAATGTTTTCATTACTTGCAAAGGCTGAAATTCTAGCACCAATACTTTCAATAGCCTTTTCTAATTCTTCAGGTGTTTTATTCTTAGTGCCTTTAGTCATTAGATTGGCGAGTAAATTAGAAACACCAACTTTGTCTTTATTTTCTAGTAATAAACCACCAGCAATCTGCATTTGAAATTGAACTAACGGAACTTCGTTATTTTCTATGCCATATACCTTTAATCCTGATGATAATTCTCTTTTCCATACATCAGGAATATTAAGTTCTGGGCTCTCGCCATAGGGTGGCTCTATACTTCTATCAAAGCTACTTGGTGTGCGCTCATAGGTAGCAACAATACTCGCATCAAATTCTTCTTCTGCTCCTTGTACTATTTGTTCTTCAATTACATTTGCTAGTTGTGAATTGTCAAGAACTAGATTCTTTTGACCCTTAGGTACGAAGCTAGTTGCAATATAGTTCTGGTCTTTAATGTAGGTTTTGTAGACGCGCATAACATCCTTTGGTGATACGGCTAAAATATTTTTTACATCTTCATTTATGAATGCAGGATCACCTGCAAAAATTTCGTATTGAGCAAGTTGAAATCCTTTACCTAAAACACTTGATAGGCCTTGGTAAAAACGTGTTTCTTGACCAGCTTTTATTCTACCTAAATCTTCATTAGAAATACCATTAATTTCAAAATCTTTTAATCCATCTTTAATAGCCCAAGCCACAGCGTTTAAATCTGTTTGATTAAATGCGGTAACAGATAAAGTAAGTTGACCAGCAATTTCGGATAATTGTTGCGACATTCTGACGTTACTTGTGAGTTTTTGATCTTCAACAAGAACTTTGTATAGCGGAGCTTTTTTACCTTGAGTAAGGTACTGTGTTAATACCTGTAAAGCATATGAATCTGGATGATATTGGTATACTGTCGGCCATGTCATTGTTAATCTTGGAGCACGCGCAAAGTTATCTTCATAAAACAAACGCTTAGATGATTTTAAAGTAACAGGTTGCTTGTCAATTTCAGGAATTTCTTCACCTCTCGGAATTTCATCAAAGTATTTTTTTACCCAGGCTTTTGTTTGTTCAACATCAATATCTCCAGCTATAGTTAAAGTAACATTATTAGGAACATACCAACGTCTAAAGAATTCTTTTACATCCGCTAATGTTGCATTTTGTAAATCCTCCAAAGACCCGATGACTTCCCAGCTGTATGGATGTTCTTCAGGATATAAGTTGGTATTTATAACATAAGAATTGTGTCCATAAGGTTGATTATCCACACGTTGACGCTTTTCATTTTTAACCACTTGCTTCTCTTTAGCAAGCACAGGATCAGTAACTGTATTAATAAAGAAGCCTAATTTATCCGCTTCGGCCCAAATCATTTTTTCCAAAGCATCTTTAGGGACGGTTTGAAAATAATTGGTACGATCGCGACTTGTAGAACCATTAGCGCCAGACCCTCCAATACGTGCACTCATTTGGTCCAAACCACCTTTACCTAAATTTTCAGATTCTAAGAATAATAAATGTTCAAATAGATGTGCAAACCCTGTTCTTCCTTCTTTTTCTCTTGCAGACCCAACATGTGCTGTTAATGCTACAGCTGCGACAGGATCTGATCTGTCAACATGTAAAATAACTTGCAAACCATTATCTAAAGTGAACTTTTCGTAATCGACTTTAAATTCTTTTGTTGTGTCTTTGGTTTCGTTTTGTTTGCAGGATGTTATTGCTGATAGGATGAAAAGGCTTAGGACTAGTGATTTGATTGATTTCATGATTTATAAGTGCATATATAGCTTCTAAAGTACAACTTTTGATGTATTTCAATGTTAAATAAACCACAAGAAAACTGATATACAATTCTATTTTTAGAGTTGTATATCAATTTAAAATAATTACTTTGTATTTAATCCTGAATTATAGATCTAACAGACTTACACTCGTTTTCATCAATTGAACAAACACCTACCTTGTCTGAACATATCCAAGCTTTAGTTAAATCAGAATTAATCACAACATTTGGAAAGCACTTCTCATCTTTACCCACACAAGAATTATAAATTGTATTAAAGACAGAGTTTTCATTTAAGTAAAGATTACTAAAGTGATTCTCTAAGAATCTAACCGTTTTCAACCTTTTTTGATAATGGTATAAGATTACATAGTAGTATTCCTCTCTTGATTCTCCAAGTGTTATTGCCTTTTTGATTTCTAATTTATCATAAGTATCTCCTTTAGATTCTTTAGAAAATAACTGATTAGAAATAGATTTTTTAAAAGTAAGTGTATCTATTACATATTCAAAAGAATTGTTTTTTACTTTTCCAAAAAGTACAAAGTTTGGTTCTTTTTTTTCGATTTCTTGAGAAGAAGATTTGCAAGAATAAATAAGTAACAGTATCGCCAATAAATAAAGCCTCATACCACTTACTTATTACAATCCAACAGACGCTGATCTTGTACAATCTGCACTACACTCTGTACAAATCCATACTTTTATTTTTTCACCAAGAACAGTTAAGGTAGGTCTTATAGGAAGGCAACCAGTTGTCGAACTACACCCTGTTGTAGTGCATGTAACAGTTCCATTATTCATGGTTGATACAATCAAATTGTTACCTCTTTTCTCTAATAAAGTTGCACTTTTAATTAGATTGTCACCACTAAATGCAAATAACGCATATTCTTTATCTTCTAATTCTTTGATTTCTAAGCGCTCATATTTAACACTTACATTGTCTACACTTGCTAATTGCTCAAACTTAGCTAATAAATTTTCTTTATCGACTCTAATAATAGGTTTTCCATTTTTTAATTCAGCTACAGAATCACCTTTAATAGATTCAAAATCATTATCTTCTTTAGTGCAGGAAGTAAATGATAGTACAAAAAGTAATAAAAATAAGCTTAAGATTTTTAAATATTTAGTTTTCATTTTTTTAAATTTTATCGATTACTTTTTGTGTCAACAAGAATTAGTCTAATGTTATTTTATGTCGATTAAACTTTCACATATTTCGACTTTGGGTGATTAGTCCATTAAAATCAATTTAAATTTGATATTATCACTAAAGTTACGTTAAAACTGATGAAAATCTAGACCTAATAGTACGTCTGTTTCAAATAAAAATTTTGACAAAATTCACACTTAATCTACTAAGTTGGTATTTGTTCTAAGTTTTTCAGAAATTAAAAATTATGAAAATTCTAATAACTAAGAAAAATTTTGTGAGAACATAATTTACAATTCATAAGCATTATTATTTACAAAGAAAATAGAGTTGACTAAGAACAACTTTCCATTTTCCCAGAAACTTCTGAATAAGGGATTGTCTGCCATATAGATAACACTTCCACTACCCATACGTTCCTCTCCAAATACTAATGTTTGGTTAAGATTAGCCAATGCATCTTTACCAGCAAATCCAGAATAGGCCTTGGTATCTGTGATGTAAGCCACGTTATAACCGCTATTTAATAGGCTGTAGCCAGAACTGCCAATTTTTAATGTAAAATAGGTGTCGTCATATCCAAATGCCATAGGATGTGTGTGGTCTACATTAGATTTAAATATAGCTCCTGTAATGAGTTGATTGGTGTATTCGCGTTCACGATCAGCATAAGCTGTAAGATTATCTGAATCGTTACTGACTGAAGGAGATTTATAGCTAAGACTAAAACCATCTTTACCAGCAAAACTTCTTAGAGCACCATCAATAGCGATGACCTTTCCACCGTTTCTTACCCAATCTTTAAGCTTGGACATGTTACTTTCGCCTAAGACGCTACCGTAATAGCCACTAGGGAGAATTAATACGTTGTATTTACTTAGGTTAGTTCTACTTAAATCGTTTGTATTTATAGAAGTTAATGGATAATGTAACTGTTGCTCAAAGAAATGCCATATAGCACCATAACTTAGTGAAGACGTACCTTCTCCTGATAAAATGGCTACTTTTTGTTTGTTAACGAGTTTAATATCTGGAGATCCAATATCTGGCGTTGTTTGCGAGAATCCAGAGGTAATAGTTGTTAGATTACGAAAATATTTTTGTGCTATTCTATTTATTGTAGCGGTAAAATCGGTAATATGCTTGTTGTCTCCTTTAGTTATTATTAATGAACCACGTTCAAAATTTGAACCATTAGAACGAAATGGTTTTTCAGTAAATCGAACTTTGATATTATTTTTTAATAATTCCGCAAGGAATTGTGCATCGTCCATAGAATTCCACTTACTTACATAACCATAGGCATCGTATACGACACCGAGGTCTTTGCGTTCAAATTGTTTAGAACTACTTATTTTGTTGATGCTTGCAATGGCATCTAAACCATAAGCATAAGGTAGAGACCACGCTGTAATATCGTAGGTTAAAGAATCAGATAATTTAGCACTAGGTTCAAAAAGTACTTTGACCATTTTTCCTTTTGGTTGATCAGAATGGATAACTAAAGTTTCGTCATTAATTGACATACTACCTTGCTGTCCAGTAGCATAATTAAAACCTGAAACTTTATTGCCAGATGCATTTTCAAATTGAATTTCGTGCGTTTTTAAAAGCGCTTTTAGGCTGTTTAAATTATCTGCATTGCCTTTTAGGACGTAACTTTTATATTTAAGATTTGAATTGTCAAAAAACTTAGCAAATTGGTTGTTCAATTCTTTTGCATTTTTTGATGCTATTTCCACTGTTGATATCCCTGTGGTTGTGTGATGTGTAAGGCGTTCTACCAAAGTCAATACATGACCTTCATTATTTAAAATCCCTAAACCAGCCATACCATGACCACCTTGTTCGTAGGTCATACCTATGGCTCCCATATAGGTCGGATAGGTGTCACCGTAACTAGGGTAAAACAAATCGAAACGTTCTCGTGTAAAGAAAAGCCATCCTTCGGCATCAAAATATTTTGAATGGTTTTTTCCAATTTGAGTTTGGAAATCCCTTTGCCAATCGGTTATAATTTCATGGAAAGGTTCTGCTGCAGGTGCAAAATAGTAAGGCTCATTAATGCCTTGTTCATGAAAATCGACGTGAATATGAGGCATCCACTTGTTATAAACTTTAATTCTAGCCTGTGTTTCTATTTGTGAAGCCCAAACCCAATCTCTGTTGAGATCAAATAAGTAATGGTTTGGTCGTCCCCCTGGCCATGGCTCATGATGTTCGCTTGCTTGTTGATCGATATCATAAGGTTGGCTCGCAGTTTCATTAAACCAGTTAACATAGCGATCTCGCCCATCTGGATTAATACCAGGATCTATAATAACAACCGTATTTTCTAATAATCCCTTTCGTTCGGTAAGCAATTTGTAGAGCGTAAGCATAGCAGCTTCAGAACTTGAAGCTTCATTACCATGAACGTTATAGCTCAACCACACAATTGCAGTATTCGTTTGATCGGGTGTTCCATCCAAAAGTCCAGTGTTTTTAAGGTTATTTTTTCTGATGGTCTCTAGATTTTGCATGTTGCCTTCGCTCGAAATATAAGCCAGGTATAAAGGTCTACGCTCATAAGTAGAACCATATTGTTCGAGCTTCACTTGATTTGGAAGTGCAGTCGCTACATTTTGGAAATAGTCGATTATTTGATGATGGCGGCTAAACTGAGTTCCGATATCATAGCCTAGAAACTCACTTGGGGATTTAATATTTTGTCCTGATACTAAAGTAGTATTAAAACAAGCAATCAATAAGATGACTAATAATTTGCGCATGAAATGTGTTGGTTTGAATATATAACAAGTAAATATAAAGACTGTAGCTCACATTAATGCTCTTGTGATTTGAATTAACTAAAAATTAGGAATTAGATTATTGACTTAGCGTATCTTTATACCTTCTTATAATTTTTATATGCCAACCGACTGTATCCCCTATAAAGACACCAGCTATTTTTCGGATTTTATTTGTAATTATATTAGCCAGAAAAGTGATTTAAAAGGTCTATATCATCGTTTTCCTTTATTAGAAAATTTTAAGGCACAGCTGAAGGAAAAATCAGCTCATAAACTTACCAATAGCAATCGAGCTGTTTTGGTAAATACCCTTCTTAAGCAATATGCTTTAGTGGATACTTCAGAATTTACCTTAAATAATATAGAACTATTAGCATCAGATCACACATTTACGATTACAACTGGTCATCAGCTTAATTTATTTACAGGGCCATTATATTTTTTGCATAAGATTATTTCAACGATTAATCTTACCAAGCAATTGAAAGATAAATTTACAGAGTATAATTTTATACCTGTGTATTGGATGGCTACAGAAGATCACGATTTTGATGAAATAAACTACTTTAATTTTAGAGGGAAAAAGATACAATGGAATTCTGATCAGTCAGGTGCTGTTGGCCATTTTAATACGGAAGGATTGGAGGATGTTTTGGCCATACTTAGTTCAGAGTTTGGGCTAGGCAAACATGCAGATCAGTTGAAATTTTGGTTTAAAGAAGCTTATTTAAATCATAATAATCTTGCTGATGCAACACGTTATTTGGCCGATCAATTTTTTAAAGAATATGGATTGGTGGTTGTTGACGCAGATGATAAGGATCTTAAGACATTGTTTGTGCCGCAAATGGAAAAGGAATTGTTAGAGCAAACGGCATTCCATAACGTCTCTGAAACAAATAAAAACCTTGAAGCCTTAGAACTAAAAATACAAGTCAATCCAAGAAATATCAATTTGTTTTACATCGATCAAGGATTAAGAGAACGCATTGTTTTTGAAGATGAAAATTATAGTGTACTTAACACTGAAATTACTTGGAGTAAACCTGAACTAATTGATCATTTAAGGCAATTTCCAGAACGTTTTTCACCTAACGTGATTATGCGTCCGTTGTACCAAGAGGTTATTTTACCAAATCTTTGTTATATCGGCGGTAGTGGTGAAATGATATATTGGTTGCAATTGAAATCTAATTTTGAAGCACAAGACGTAACGTTCCCAATGTTGCTACTCAGAAATTCTGCATTGATAAAGACCAAAAAGCAATCGGAAAAGCAACAGAAATTAGAGATATTGGATTTGGATTTGTTTTTAGATCGTAATTCATTTATCAATAAAAGAGTCAGAGCCATTTCTAATATTGATATAGATTTTAAAGATCAAATTAAACATCTTGAAGACCAATTTAAAGATTTACATGAGCTTGCTGAATTAACGGATAAGTCCTTTATAGGAGCTGTGAAAGCACAAGAAGTAAAGCAGTTAAAAGGGCTTAAAAATTTAGAGAAGCGATTGCTTAAAGCCCAAAAGCGAAAATTAAAGGATCATATCGAACGCAGTACGGATCTAAAAGATGAGCTTTTTCCCAATGGTAGTCTGCAGGAACGAAATACTAATTTTTCAGAATTATACTTAGAATTTGGTGATGATTTAATTACTGGGTTAATGGCATCATTGGATCCATTGAACATTCAGTTTTCAGTGATAACTTTATAATACTATCATGAATTCTTGAAAGGATTCTTATGTATTAAGATTGAGTTTTTTCCCAAGTCGATAACTCGTTTTTTTTTTTTTTTTTTTTTTTTTTTTTTTTTTTGCCTTTTTTAAAATTTTATTTTTTTTTTTTAGATATTCTTTAGTTGAAGCTAACAGGTTAATCTCAGAGATGGTTAAACCAGATTATAATAACTGGTTAGGTAAAGAGGAATATGAA
>Ga0189289_10503_pt1 | contig 11698 bp, 12 predicted proteins | sample UW106minimetaG_FD_130313 | JGI IMG/M metagenome (GOLD analysis project Ga0189289, IMG submission 130313) | Marine microbial communities from the Costa Rica Dome - UW106 mini metaG | ecosystem: Environmental > Aquatic > Marine > Oceanic > Photic zone | place: Costa Rica: the Eastern Pacific...
AAGTAGATAAAAGCACACTAATCAGCTTAGAAAAAGGTAAAATACCACCGCAAGCTATTGATTTAGAAGAGGTTGTGCTTGGGGCAATGATGATTGATAAAAAGGGAGTTGATGAGGTAATAGATATTTTAAGCCCAGAAGCATTCTATAAAGAAGCGCATAAACATATATTTGAAGCTATTTTCAAATTATTTGAAAGTAGTGAACCAGTTGACTTATTAACCGTTTCAAGTCAATTGAAAAAAGATGAAAAGCTCGATCTTGTTGGAGGTGATTTTTACCTCATTTCACTTACGCAACGCGTATCTTCTTCTGCTCATATTGAGTTTCATGCACGTATCATTCTTCAAAAATTCATTCAACGAAGTTTAATAAAAATATCTAACGAGATTATTGAAGAGGCTTATGATGAAACTAAGGATGTTTTTGATCTTTTAGATAATGCAGAAGCTAAACTTTATGAAGTGACTCAGGGTAATGTTAAGAAATCTACAGAAACTGCTCAAAGTTTAGTAATTCAAGCCAAGAAAAAGATTGAAGATATTTCTAACAAGGAAGGACTGAGCGGTATACCCACAGGATTCGATAAGTTAGATAAACTAACTTCAGGTTGGCAGCCATCTGATTTAATTATTGTTGCTGCAAGACCAGGTATGGGTAAAACGGCTTTAACCTTAACTATGGCAAGAAATATTGCGGTTGATTTTAATAAAGCCGTTGCCTTTTTTTCTTTAGAGATGTCTTCTGTTCAATTAATAACACGTCTTATTTCAAGTGAAACAGGATTATCCTCTGAAAAATTAAGAACAGGAAAGCTAGAGAAGCATGAGTGGGAGCAACTAAATGTAAAAGTTAAAACATTGGAAAAAGCTCCTCTTTTTATAGATGACACACCATCATTATCAATTTTTGATTTGCGTGCTAAAGCAAGACGACTAAAATCCCAATATGACATTAAAGTAATTATGATTGATTACTTACAATTAATGACTGCGGGAGGAAGTCAGAAAGGAGGAAACAGAGAACAAGAGATATCTACAATTTCTCGAAACTTGAAAGCTTTAGCAAAGGAGCTTAATGTTCCTGTAATTGCCTTATCTCAGTTATCGCGTGCTGTTGAAACCAGAGGTGGTAGTAAGCGACCGTTACTATCGGATCTACGTGAATCTGGAGCCATTGAACAGGATGCCGATATTGTATCTTTTATCTATAGACCTGAATATTATAAGATTGATGAATGGGATGATGAAGAACGTTCTCCAACGGAGGGTCAAGGTGAATTTATAGTTGCTAAGCACAGAAACGGTGGATTGGACAATATAAGATTAAAATTTATTGGACATCTTGGTAAATTTGATAACTTGGATGATTTTGATACTCCATTTGGTGAATTCCATTCCAAAATGAACGCTGCTGCTAATGATGACACCTTCAAGCCAGATAATTTCCCAAATCCTTCAGATGCGTTTGATACACCAGAAGACGATGACGTTCCGTTTTAACATCAATTTATAGTTTTACCACCCCCTTTTTAGCGTATCTTTGCCCTCTGCTATTAAAATTAGAATTGCCTCATGTTAAATCAAACACGTACAACAAATATCTTGTTGTTAATTATTGCGATACCTTTAGTGTTTTATCTTCTTAAGATTCTATCTTTCATATTTATTCCGTTAATTTTTTCAATGTTCATAGCATTACTATTTCTACCGTTAATGCGATGGTTAGGAAGACGCAATGTACCTAAGTTTGTTAGCGTAATAATAGTACTCTTATTAGTTACAGGAAGCCTAATGCTGGGTATTGAACTTATACAACTGTCAAGTCGAGAGATTATTGCAACGAAATCGGACTTTTTCCCAAAGGCAGAGGCTAAATTAGCAGATTTGAGACTTTACCTTTTAGATAATTTTGGAATTGAATTTGAACAAGACAAGAATCTTTTAGCGCAATTTTTTGAAAAGGAAAACTTAGGAACAACAATAGGTTATTTGAGGAAATTTTTGACCATGCTCTTAATGACGGCATTTTTTGTAGTACTCTGGCTCGGAGAATCTATAAATGTGCATAAATTATTAAATAGTACAGTTTTAAGACAAAGGCATACTTCCATTAAAGCCTTCATGAAGATTGAAAAGGATTTAATAAAATTTATTAAGGTTAAGTTCTTAGTTAGTGCCCTTACAGGACTCTTTACTGGATTAATGTGTGTGTTTTTTGATGTCAGTTTTCCAATATTTTGGGGCTTATTTGCTTTTGCTATCAATTTTGTTCAAATGGTTGGATCATTTATTTCCGTCATTCTTCTTTCAATTTTCGCCTTTGTAGAGCTGGATCCTACGAGTACATTATTATTTTTTATAGTGGCGATTACGATGGTACAGGTGACTTTTGGAGCTATTCTTGAGCCCATATTTATGGGGAAATCTTTTTCAATAAATATAATAGCTGTTCTCGTAATGTTAATGTTCTGGGGGTTTTTATGGGGAATACCAGGTTTAATTATGGCCATTCCTATAACAGTGTTTCTTAAAATTATTCTTGAGCAATTTCCTAGTACTAAGGTAATTGCAAGTTTACTTTCAGAAACAGAAACCCAGCCAGAAAATCTTTAATTATTCAAATCTTTTAGCAGTTATTTTAAGTATCTTTCTGCTTAAAATATGATCTATGGTACATGGTACTCATAATGCATTAGCAGATTCTAGAAATGATGACATTTTAATATCTATTAATGGAGAACTATTTAAACGAAATGAAGCTAAAATTTCGGTTTTTGATAGTGGCTATCTCGTAGGCGATGGTGTATGGGAAGCGCTAAGACTTCATCATGGTGTTTTAGTGTTTATAGATGATCACTTTAATCGGTTATGGCAATCTGCATCTACTATTGGTATGTCGTTACCTTTTTCAAAACAAGAGTTAACTGACCAAGTTTGGAATACACTGAAGGCAAATAATATGATTGATGGAGTCCATGTAAGAATAATGGTAACTCGCGGAATAAAAAAGACCCCTTCTCAAGATCCTAGATTAACAATTTCTGGGCCTAATGTTGTAATTATTCCAGAATTCAAAACTGCTTCAAGAGAGTCCAAAGACAAAGGAATAACCCTTTTTACAAGTACCGTTAGAAGAGGGTCTCCAGATTATTTAGATCCTAGATTAAACTGTCATAGTAAGTTACATGAAGTCCAAGCCCTTATACAAGCTATTGAAGCTGGAGCTGACGAAGCACTTATGCTAGATGTTAATGGATTCGTTTCTACCTGTAATGCTACAAATTTTTTCATTGTTAGAAATAATGAAGTTTGGACATCTACAAGTAAATATTGCATGAACGGAATTACTAGGGCTAAGGTTATAGAAGTCTGTCGCATGAATAATATTTCATGTTATGAAAAGGATTTTTCGCTATTTGATGTTTATGGTGCAGATGAAGCGTTTGTGACTGGTACTTTTGGTGGTCTTACACCTGTCACCAAAATCGATGGGCGGGTCATTGGAGACGGAAATTTTGGAAAAATGACCAGAGGATTAAGTAATCTTTATGAATCGTTAATAAAAACAACAGTAAATAATGGATAAGGTGAAACGCATATGTCTTTGGTCTGGACCAAGAAATATTTCAACAGCATTAATGTATTCGTTTGCGCAACGAACTGATACCAAAGTTTATGATGAACCTTTATATGCTTATTATTTAAAGAGGCATCCAGAGGCACACAGTTATCATCCTGGCGCTAAAGATATATTAGCGACCATGGAAAATTGTGGAGATAAAGTTGTAAACGCTATGATGTCTAATGAAGAGAAACCTGTATTGTTTTTTAAGCACATGACACATCATTTATTAGACTTGGACCGTGAGTTTATGAAAGATACCATTAATATTATTTTGACCAGAGATCCAATAGACATGTTACCTTCATTTGATAAGGTAATCCAAAATCCAACTATCGATGATGTTGGCTACGCCCTTCATATAGATTTAATAAACTACTTTAATAAAGAAGATATTCCTTTTACAGTATTGGATTCTAGAATGGTATTAGACAATCCAGAAGGTACCTTAAAAAAGCTATGTCAATTTATTCAAATACCTTTTGAAACCTCTATGTTGAATTGGCAACCACAACAGCGCCAAGAAGATGGGATATGGGCTAAATATTGGTATAGTAGTGTCCACAAATCAAATGGGTTTCAAAAATATAAACCTAAGTCAGAAGTATTTCCTAATCATCTGATACCATTATTGAACGAAAGTAAATCGTATTACAATAAAATAGTAGAATACGTTATTTAATATGGGTTAGTCGCCATCAAATGTTCCATCTATTAAGTGACACAGAATAGAACTTCGGTTATTTCATAGGTGTCTAGACCTCCAAAATAGGGCATTGCTGTACAATTGAATGTTCCCATTAAAAAATTGCTTCAGGATTATGGATCAAAATAGTTACAGTTCCTTCTCCATAATGAAAATCCTTAACACTAAGCGAATCGTCAAAACCGGATACCTCTGTAGTTGTATTTAAAGGGTAAGTACCTAGTGTTGTATCATATCTAACTGATATGAAAATTTCTTTATTGTTCGCATCTCTTGCTCATAATCCAATCCAAACAAAATTATTAATCCCAGGAACGATTTCATTATCAACAAACGCGACACCATCAACTTTTGCGAAAAAAGAATTTCCTTTTTCTAAGAGAATATTAATAAAGATCCCTAATGTAAAATCTTTGACTTCACCAGAATCGCTGCAGCCTGTAAAGTCAAACATTCCTCAAATAGTTGAATTAAAATAGCCTATTTCACTGATTGTTAGTTGGCCCTGTGAAACATTGGAATTATTAGTCGGTTACCATGCATTAATGGAATCACTAACTGAGGAATAATTACCAAGATTCATTTGATTATTAACCGATATGCCAAGATCGTAAGTTCCTTTATTATCAGAGTTACTTTCTGTACAAGTGAAATATAGTCTTCTAAAGTTACGTTGTAATTTTCACATAATTCTCTGTAATTGCTTACGTCACCATTACCAAAATCTTCTTGTACAGAAGATAGATTTTTATCAGTTTCTTCAAATGTTAAAGGTGTATTAATGATAATGGGTCCATCATAAGGTTCATTCTGACATAAAATCAACAAACAGGAAACCGAAAAGAAATCAAGCATGTAAGTTTTTCATTTTTTTAATTCATAGCCATTCAAAGATGATAAAATAGAATCTTAAGTCTTGATAACGAGAATAATGATGAATCTGATGTGCGTAAATTGTATTAACCTTAAAAGAATGATAAAATCCAAATGAATAGACTAAAAAATAAGTATCTTTCGTTAAATTAAGCTGAACTTGAAAAAAATCATTTTAATATTAAGTATTCTGTTTTTAAGTAGCAATGTTTATGCTTCTTATATTCTAATTCCTATGGATGCAGAATCTCAAGAGAATCACCTGAAGGCCTATGGTGTAACGTATTGGACCTTAGAACGTGAGCTTAAAGTAAAATGGTTACTTAATTACAGAGGAGGTTCTTTTTTATTACCTAATGCTGAGATTATTCAACGAGAATGCCAAATTCGAGGAGTTTCTTTTGAATTGATTTCTGATGCAAAGGCTGCTCAGATTCTTGATGAAATTAGCAGCCCAGCCGTAAATCAAGAAGCTGTTGTCTTAGAGAAAGCACCAAAGATTGCAGTTTACACGCCTTACGGAAAACAACCATGGGATGATGCCGTGACTATGGTTCTGACTTATGCAGAAATTCCATACGAAACAATTTATGACGAAGAAGTATTGAATGACGAATTATTGCTTTACGATTGGTTACATCTACATCATGAAGATTTTACAGGACAATATGGTAAATTTTATAGGACATATCGTTCTGCAGCATGGTATATAGAGGAGAAAAAAGAAGCCGAGGCATTAGCACAAAAGTTAGGTTATGATAAAGTATCTGATGCTAAGTTAGACGTTGCTTTAAAAATTAGGGACTATGTAGTAGGTGGTGGGTTTATGTTTGCCATGTGCTCAGCAACAGATAGCTTTGATATTGCGTTATCTGCAGAAGGTGTTGATATTTGCGAACCCATGTTTGACGGAGATGCTAGCGATCCTGGATATCAAAATAAAATTGATTTTTCCAAAACATTTGCATTTAAGGATTATGTCTTAGAGCGCAGTCCAAATGTTTATGAGTTTTCTTCTATTGATATGACACGTAAGCGCCAAATACCTTTTAAAACTGATTATTTTTCTTTAATGGAGTATTCTGCAAAATGGGATCCAATACCAACCATGCTAACCCAAAATCATACATCCTTAGTAAAAGGGTTTATGGGCCAAACCACATCATTTACAAGAGACCAGATAAAATCTAATGTCTTAGTGATGGGTGAAAATCGCACTAATGGAGAGGCTAAATACATTCACGGAATAAAGGGAAAAGGTTTTTTTACATTTTATGGAGGTCACGATCCTGAAGACTATACACATCGTGTTGGTGATCCAAAAACAGAATTGGACTTACATCCAACGTCTCCCGGCTATCGATTAATTCTAAATAACGTCCTATTTCCAGCAGCTAAGAAAAAGAAGCAGAAAACCTAATGGCTTTTTAAATGAATAACAGACAACGCTCTTTTTTTCAGCTTTTTATCTCATCTATTTTTTATTGGCTATTTGCTTTTACCTTGTTTATCGCTATCCGATATAATGGATTAGTGGAAGAATTGGCTTTGTATACAGATGAATATTTGGGTCTTCCAATTCTTGCATTTTATAAGTATGGTCTAATTTTGGGTCTTTTGCTCGGCGTATTTTATGCTATAATTGAATTTCTTTTTGACGAATTTTTGAGCAAAAAGTTAATATTAGGAGTAAGTGTAATATTTAAATCTTTTATTTATCTGGCCCTTATCATAATTGTTCTAAGTTTACTTTCCTTTAGCATTGAAGAGCAAATTGATATTGATTTACCCAATGAAAGGGGGTGGTGGCGAACAGATCCCTTTTTCTGGAATACAGTGATATTTTTTGTTTCATCCTCTGTGGTTTTTTCCCTTATCAGAATAGCAAATGATAAATTCGGAAGAGGAATGTTTATTAATATTTTGTTGGGCAAATATAGAAAGCCAAGAGAGGAAACACGAATTCTTATGTTTCTTGACTTGAAAGATTCAACAAAGATTGCCGAAAGATTAGGTCATGTAAAGTACAGCAAATTTATTCAAGATTGTTTTACAGATTTAAATAAGGTCTTGGCAAAGTTTGAAGCCGAAGTCTATCAATATGTCGGTGATGAAGCTGTGGTGACATGGACAGAAAAGAAAGGCTTTAAAAGCAGTAATTGTATAAATTTATTTTTTGCCTTTAGGAAACAATTGCATCTGCGTAATCAATATTATGAATCAGTTTTTAGCTTTAAACCAATATTTAAAGCGGGTATACATTATGGTGAATTAATGATAGCGGAAGTTGGTACTGTTAAAAAAGAGATTGCATTTCATGGGGATGTTATTAATACTGCTTCTCGCATACAAAGTTTATGTAATAATTATAATGCACAGCTTTTAGTTTCAGAAACCGTATTAAATAATATTATTTTAGAAAAAATGTATAAAATACATTCTAAAGGGGATATTAAACTTATAGGAAGGGAAAGTACTGTGAAGGTTTTTGAAATTACAGAAGATACATAGAATAAGACGTTCACTATGAAATATTTTCAAAAAGAAATACAATTAAAATCGTTTAATAGGGGATATCATTTGATAACTGAAAGTGTCATAAGTGCAATTCCTGAAATAGCAGAAGTTCAAATAGGGCAATTGCAGGTTTTTATTAGACATACGTCAGCTAGTTTAACCATAAATGAAAATGCAGACCCTACTGTTCGTTTAGATTTTGAGAGCCACTTGAATAAAATCGTACCTGAAAATCAACCTTATTATAAACATGTTTGTGAAGGTCCAGATGATATGCCAGCACATATTAAAACATCATTAATCGGTACGTCAATTCAAATTCCTATAACCAATGGAAGATTAAATATAGGAATATGGCAGGGTATATATTTATGCGAACATAGAAATGATGCTTCAGGAAGGCGATTAGTTGTTACTGTCTTTGGTAAATAAAAAAATCCGATTCTTTTGAATCGGATTTTACTTAAGCGAAATGTTGTTATTACTGAGGCGTAAAGCCCTTATTTAACTTTGTTAACTATTGCTTCAAAAGCTTCCGGGTGATGCATTGCTAAATCTGCAAGAACCTTACGATTCAATTCGATATTATTAGCTTTTAATTTACCCATAAACTTTGAATAGCTCATTCCATGTTGTCTAGCACCAGCGTTGATACGCATAATCCATAATGCACGGAATGTTCTTTTTTTATTTCTACGGTCTCTATACGAATATTGCATCGCTTTGTCAACCGCATTTTTGGCTACTGTCCAAACGTTTTTACGTCTTCCCCAGTATCCTTTTGCTTGCTTAAGAACCTTTTTCCTTCTAGCTCTTTTCGCAACTGAATTTACTGATCTTGGCATGTTTTTAATTGTTTTTTGTAGTAGGCGACCTTTTTTTAATAAAGATACTTGCTAAATTCTTTTGCCTAACTCCAGGGTTTATAAATTATTTTAACCGATTAAAACAAGATTACTTTTACTTTAAACGTAACATTGTTTTAATATTATCCTCGTCAGACTTATGTACTAATGTATCATGAGTTAACGCTAGCTTACGCTTTTTAGATTTTTTTGTCAAGATATGACTCTTAAAAGCGTGCTTTCTTTTAATCTTACCAGTGCCAGTTAGTTTGAAACGTTTCTTAGCACTCGATTTTGTTTTCATTTTAGGCATTTTGTCCTAGTTTTAATTTACGTTTCGCTTATTTTATGCGCCATCAATTATGTTGCGGCGTAATTTATTTAGTTTTTTTAGGTGCAATGAACATAATCATTCGTTTCCCTTCGAGTTTTGGCATTTGTTCCACTTTACCATACTCCTCAAGATCCTGAGCTAATCTCAATAACAATATTTGTCCTTGCTCCTTAAATACAATAGATCTACCTTTAAAAAATACAAAAGCTTTTAACTTCGCCCCATCCTTTAAGAACTTAACAGCATGTTTCTTTTTAAATTCGTAATCATGGTCATCAGTTTGTGGACCAAAACGAATTTCTTTCACAACTACTTTAGTAGCTTTTGCTTTTAAAGCTTTTTCACGTTTCTTTTGTTCATAAAGAAACTTTTTATAATCCATGATTTTACAAACAGGAGGATTCGCATTTGGTGAAATTTCAACCATATCTAATCCTTGTTCGTCGGCCATGGAAAGTGCTTTTCTGATAGAATATACCCCAACTTCCACATTGTCTCCTACAACTCTTACTTCTTCAGATCTAATTTTAGAATTGATACGATGCTTGTCTTCTTGAACCTCGCGTCTATTGTAATTCCTTCTGTTTCTACGTATTGCTATGGCTTATAATTTTAGTTAAACTTTATTTAAAAGTCTTTAGACTTTTACTCACTTTATTTTTAATAATTTCAGAAAACGAAGATACACTAATTGTACCAAGATCCTCACCGCCGTGCTGTCTCACTGAAATTGTATTCTCTTTCTCTTCTTGCTCTCCAACGATTATAATGTAAGGATATTTTTTCATTTCGGCTTCCCGAATTTTCTTACCTACCGTCTCATTTCTATTATCAGCGAGGGCGCGAATTTCGCTAATTTCTAGCAAATTTAAAACTTTTTCAGCGTATTTTTCGTATTTCTCACTCACAGACAATACAATAGCCTGTTCAGGCATTAGCCAAAGTGGAAAATTACCACCCGTATGTTCTAATAATATAGCTACAAACCGTTCCATACTGCCAAATGGAGCTCTATGTATCATAACGGGGCGATGAAGCAAATTGTCACTGCCTTTATAATTTAAATCAAATCGTTCAGGAAGATTATAATCTACTTGAATTGTGCCTAATTGCCATTGACGTCCTAAAGCGTCTTTAACCATAAAATCTAACTTTGGGCCATAAAATGCAGCTTCGCCAGTTTCTACCACATAATTTAATCCCTTGTCTTTGGCAGCATTTAAAATGGCTTGTTCAGCTTTATCCCAATTTTCATCACTTCCAATATATTTTTCAGGATTTTCAGGGTCTCTTAAGGAAACTTGTGCTTTAAAATCTTCAAACCCTAGTGAATTAAATACATATAGAACTAGGTCAATAACGTCCTTAAATTCTGCATCTAATTGATCAGGAGTACAAAAAATATGGGCATCATCTTGCGTAAAGCCTCTAACGCGTGTCAATCCATGTAATTCACCACTTTGTTCATATCTGTAAACTGTTCCAAATTCTGCAAATCTAATTGGTAGTTCTTTGTAAGAATAAGGACGCGCATTGTAAATTTCACAATGATGTGGACAGTTCATTGGCTTCAATAAAAATTCCTCACCTTCAGCTGGAGTGTTGATGGGTTGAAAACTATCTTCACCGTACTTCGCGAAATGACCTGAAGTGACATACAAATCCTTGTTTCCAATGTGAGGTGTAACGACCATTTTGTATCCAGCCTTTTTCTGAGCAGCTTTCAGGAAATTTTCTAGACGCTCCCTTAATTCGGCTCCTTTAGGTAACCATAGTGGTAAACCTTGTCCAACAGTCTTTGAAAACGTAAATAATTCTAGTTCTTTGCCAAGTTTTCTATGATCACGTTTTTTGGCTTCTTCAACAAGTTGTAGATATTCTTTGAGTTCTTTTTGCTTTGGAAAAGAAATACCATAAACTCTAGTAAGTTGTTTCTCGTTTTCGTCTCCTTTATAGTAAGCGCCCGCAACGCTTAATATTTTAACGGCTTTGATAATGCCAGTATTCGGGATATGCCCTCCGCGGCACAAATCTGTGAACGAAGAGTGATCGCAAAAACTAATTGTACCATCTTTAAGATTTTCGATTAAATCAACTTTGTATTCATTTTTACCTTTATAATAAGAAAGTGCATCTGCCTTAGATACTTCACGCATTTTGAATTCATGCTTTCCTCTGGCAATTTCTATCATTTTATCTTCTATTGCCTTAAAATCCTTATCGGAGATACTTTCTTCTCCTAAATCAACATCATAATAGAAACCATTTTCTATAGCGGGACCAACCCAAAGTTTTACATTTGGATATAATTCTTCTAATGCTTGCGCTAATAGGTGTGCAGAGGAGTGCCAGAATGCTTTTTTACCTTCCTCATCTCTCCATGTATATAATGTAAGACTTCCATCGGTGGTTAATGGAGTGGTCGTTTCAACAACACTGTTATTGAATTTTGCTGAGATAACATTTCGCGCGAACCCCTCGCTAATATCTACAGCCACTTCATAAGGTGTTACATCTTTATCGAAAGATCTAACAGAACCGTCTGGTAGAGTAATTTTAATCATTATATAATTGTCTAAATTTTAGCCCACAAAGATATACCTATATATATAAAGGACAAAGTGAAGTGATGAATAAAAAAAACAACTCATAATCTCCTGTTAAACTGAATGTTATAAAATATTAAAAATAATTTTAAAAAAAAGTGTTGCAGGAATATAAAGTAGTTATATATTTGCGCCCGCTTAGGGGCATAAAAGTGTTTTCGAAGCGAAAGTTCATTTCCAAGATAAGATGTCA
>Ga0189289_10504_pt1 | contig 11667 bp, 9 predicted proteins | sample UW106minimetaG_FD_130313 | JGI IMG/M metagenome (GOLD analysis project Ga0189289, IMG submission 130313) | Marine microbial communities from the Costa Rica Dome - UW106 mini metaG | ecosystem: Environmental > Aquatic > Marine > Oceanic > Photic zone | place: Costa Rica: the Eastern Pacific...
AGTAGAAACTATTAATACATTAAGACAAGACCTTTCAAAAAAAATATTCAATAATGATTTTGAAAGCTTAAATGATAAAGAGCGTTCTCAAATTACATCAATTTATCCTTTGAATTTAATTGAAATATTCTAGAAATAAAACCCAAAACTACCTGTAACACCAAATCGTCTAGCTCCAGGGTTATCTAGGTAATTACCTCTAAAATTAAAGTCTAAACGCAATACCTTAAAGATATTGGCAACACCGATACTATACTCATAATATAGTCTTGAGTCAGGTGCGATTAAGGGAAATTCCACAGGGTTTCCAGTTGTACTAAGCGCAATATTTTCAGGCGACAATTCTCCCCAAACTCCACGTATACTGGCAATAGCCCTTAAATTGTATTTTTTAAGGAAAGGAATTCGTGAAAATAAGCGTCCATTAAAATTATGCTCTAAGTGTACTGAGGTATAGGTATCTGTTACAAACTCATAAAAATCGAGTTGTGAGAAGGTATTATAAATTGAGAAAAAAGTTTGGTTACCTGGCACTACACTCAGTAATGCTAATGGTACTTCACCAAAAGTTTTACCTGCCTCTACTGAAGACGTCAGCCTGCCAAAACCACCTATTTGCCATGGTTGAATGTATGAGAACTGGACTTTGGTATAGTCAAAATCACTATCAAACCAATCGCGATCACCTCTAGATATTTGTGCAAAAAGTCGCGCAAAATTATCATTCTTCTCTTTACGTTCTACACCAAAACCAGTCATTTGACGCTTTGGAAAATAAGATAAAGCCAAACGACCTTCAAACTGATTGACCGTAGAGGATACACCATTTGGTGCTGTGAAATCATTATAATCTAGACTAAATGTCGGAGAAGCTGATCGCAATTTCCTGTAACTGCCATCGAGTCGTACTTCTAAATTACGCCAAGGTTCAATAGCGATTCCAAAATTGGTAAGACTGATATTAGTTAATTTATCATTAGCCCCTGTACCGACAACGGCCGAAGAAGCTAAACTTCTTCCTAAGACATCTGTAGAACTTGTAAGGCTGGCACCTATTTGCTCAACATCGCGACGTTGGCCACCGAAAATGGTAAAACGACTTCGCTTATCTAATAACCATTTACCAGATATCCCGTATTTAAACTTATCATCCCTAAACCCATATGCAACAAATCCTTCAAGTCTCCATAAATCGTTTGGACCAAAATAAGTTCGACCGCCTGTTCTAAGTCGAAGCCCTTCAACATCATTAAATCCAAAGGTTGAAAAGATAGGTCCGTAATCAAAATTCATACTCGGAAATTCAATATAACCTGAAGCGAGGATACTTCCTAAATTATATAAGCGCTTAAACTTCTTTACTGTCTTTAGGGTATCTAACATTTTATAGACACCTTTCTCATCTTTATTAAGCACTTCTAAACGATTCTTTTCCCAGAAGTCATCTTCACGATTATACACATCTGCATCATAATCATAAACGGCCTTCTCGTAAAACTTCTCGTCCTTTTTCTCGTTAAACTTGTAGTTATCATACAAGGTGGTACGCTTTCCATAAACACCGCGCGATTTCTCCTTTTTATTCAAGGCAAAATCAGACAGAAAGTAATCCCGCTTTATTAAAAATACAGAGTCGTTTAACACTTCAAATTCTTGCTCTATATAGATTTCTTTCACCCAATTAATATTAGCACTTTTTGATGCCTGAAGGTTAATTTCCTTAATAGCATAGGTAGAGTCATTAACCCAAAAATCTCCTTTAAAGGTCAATTCATTTTTTCGTCGTGGGTAATAAATAATGTTGTAGCACCATTTATTATCAATATAGGCACTATCGGAAAGGACATAATTATAAGTCTGAATTCCGGTACGACTCAACGGACTTACAAAACTCTTATCAAAAAACTTTAAATAATTATCATAAACATCATACTCCGAATATAAGTCGTCTATAAAATCAATGATCACCTGGTTATCACTAAATCCTGAGTTTTTATTACCAATTAGATCTTCTCTTTTTTCGTTACGCTGATTATCACCATATATCTTCTTCACAGATTCATTCAGAAAGATTGGCAAATAGGTTTTACCTGTTACTGAAGAGGTGTCAACTTCCTCAAAAACAAACTCCATACCTTTAAAGAGTTTACTTTTTATGAGAGCACTATCAATGGTATTAAGATCGAACTCAACTTTTTCATACTGATCGTATTCGTATTGTTTAAACTGCTTTAATCCATTTTGACGTTTACGTTCCCAAATCTTCTTGAGGATTCGAATAGCAGGATTCTCTGAAGCTTTTTTAGATTGTTTACCAGTGACAATAACCACCTCTTTAAGTGAAGCTGCTTCCTCCTTTAACACAAACTTTAAATCGTAATTAACTTTCTTGGTTAAAGGTATCTCTAGCAATTCAAAACCAATAAACGATACAATTAAAGTCTCCCTAGTTTCATTGGACTCGAGATAAAACTTACCATCTTCATTGGTAATGGTTCCTTCTGTTGACCCTTTAAAAAGTACGTTTGCAAAAGGAATAGGATCATTGTTTTCATCAAAGACATAACCACTTACCTTAGTCTGTGCAAAGGCTGCAATAAATGAGAAGCATAATAAAAATGAAAGTAGTCCCTTTTTCATAATAAAAACAAACTTCATCAACAACCGTGCTAAACTTTAGCTTTAGGTCACTAATGAAGTTTATTAAACGCAGATAACTGCGATTTATTTATTTGTACAATACTTTTTTTACAGCCTTAACAACATCATTACTATTTGGCAACCATTCCTCTAAAAGTACTGGTGAATATGGCGCCGGTGTATCTGCTGTATTAATCTTTACGATTGGTGCATCTAAATAATCAAAAGCTTCAGATTGTACAAGATATGTAATTTCAGTTGCCACGTTACCAAATGGCCAAGCTTCTTCAAGAACTACTAACCTATTGGTCTTCTTCACCGACTCTATAATGGCTTTCCTGTCCATAGGACGCACAGTTCTTAAATCTATAATCTCACAGGAGATGCCTTCCTTCTCTAACTCATCTGCCGCTTTAAACGCCTCTTTAATGATTTTCCCAAAAGATACGATTGTAACATCAGTACCTTGCCGTTTTACATCAGCCACTCCGATAGGTAAGACATATTCTCCATCTGGAACATCTCCTTTATCACCATACATTTGCTCACTCTCCATAAAAATTACAGGATCGTTATCTCTGATTGCTGATTTTAGTAAGCCTTTTGCATCATATGGGTTAGAAGGTACAACGACCTTTAATCCAGGAGTGTTAGCAAACCAGTTTTCAAATGCTTGTGAGTGGGTTGCTGCTAATTGTCCAGCAGAAGCCGTTGGACCTCTAAAAACAATAGGACATTTAAACTGCCCTCCAGACATTTGTCTAATCTTAGCAGCATTATTTATAATTTGATCAATACCAACAAGAGAGAAGTTAAATGTCATGTATTCGACTATCGGACGGTTACCTGTCATCGTAGATCCAATAGCAATACCAGCAAAACCTAGCTCTGCAATTGGCGTATCAATAACACGCTTAGGTCCAAATTCATCTAACATACCCTTAGATGCCTTGTAGGCACCGTTATATTCTGCTACCTCTTCACCCATTAAATAAACGCTCTCATCTCGGCGCATTTCTTCACTCATAGCCTCAGCAATAGCCTCTCTAAACTGAATAGTCCTCATTCTTAATTTTTAAAACGAAAAACAAAAGTAAGGATTATTAAAAAATTAAATAAATCAAATTTCTTTAAAATTTATTATGCGTGCATAGTAAAAATTCGAAAATAAATATTTAACTTCGCATTCGATTAATTCTAAGGCGTTTTCAGGCCACAACCTGCCTGTTTTTGGGCTCTTTTTTGGAAAATATTCGAAAACGTTATCGTTAATCTGACAAAATATTTACAAATCAATAAATAAATAGATTATGAAGATTTTAGTGTGTATCAGCCATGTTCCTGATACTACTTCAAAGATTAATTTCACAGACGGTGACACAAAATTTGACACTAATGGTGTTCAATTTGTGATTAATCCTAATGATGAATTTGGTTTAACACGTGCCATGTGGTTTAAAGAAAAGCAAGGTGCTAGTGTGGATGTAGTTAATGTAGGAGGAGCAGAAACAGAACCAACTTTAAGAAAGGCACTGGCTATTGGTGCAGATTCTGCAATCCGCGTCAATACTGAAGCGTCGGACGGTTATGCCGTAGCAAAACAATTGGCTAAGGTTGTAACAGAAGGAGCTTATGATTTAGTGATTGCAGGTAGAGAATCTATCGATTATAACGGTGGCATGGTTCCTGGAATGTTAGCCGCTATGACTGGCGCTAATTTTGTAACCAATTGTATTGATTTAGAAATCGATGGTACAAACGCCAAGGCAACAAGAGAAATTGATGGTGGTAAAGAAACTGTAAATACATCATTACCATTAGTCATTGGCGGGCAAAAAGGATTGGTTGAAGAGAGCGATCTTCGTATACCTAACATGAGAGGAATCATGATGGCGCGTAAAAAGCCATTAAATGTGGTTGAACCTTCTGAAGCTAATGCCGAAACTAAAGCAGTAAGCTTTGAAAAACCAGCACCAAAAGGTGCCGTTAAATTAGTTGATGCAGGAAATATAGATGAATTAGTGAACTTACTTCATAACGAAGCTAAGGTCATTTAAAAAAAAGAATTATGTCAGTTTTAGTATATACAGAATCAGAAAACGGAAAATTTAAAAAAGCAGCCTTAGAAGTAGTTTCTTATGCAAAGGCTGTTGCAGACCAAATGGGCACAACAGTTACGGCTGTTGCGATTAATGCAGACGATAGCGCAAGTTTGGGTGCATATGGAGCCTCAAAAGTTTTAGCAATAAGTAACGCAGATCTAAACACATTTAATGCCAAGAAACATGCAGCTGTGATTGAAGCAGCTGCAAAACAAGACGGTTCTAGTGTTGTTATCTTAAGTTCTAGTGCAGACAGTAAATATTTAGCTCCTTTATTAGCGGTTGGTTTAGAAGCAGGTTATGTTTCTAATGTAGTTGAAGCTCCTTCAAGTACATCACCATTTACTGTAAAGCGTACTGCCTTTACTAATAAGGCATTTGCTAACACAGAAATTAATACAGACGTTAAGGTTGTTGGTCTTTCTAATAACTCTTTTGGATTGGTTGAGTCTGGGGGAAGTGCTTCCGTTGAAGACTTTACACCAGCAATCCCAGATTCAGGAGTTAACGTAGCATCCGTAGATAAAGCTACAGACAAAGTAACTATTGCAGATGCTGAAGTTGTAGTATCTGGTGGTAGAGGATTAAAAGGTCCTGAAAATTGGGGCCTAGTCGAAGAATTAGCAGATGTTCTAGGTGCAGCAACAGCATGTTCTAAACCAGTGTCTGATTTAGGATGGAGACCACATAGCGAGCACGTTGGCCAAACCGGTAAACCAGTTGCTTCTAACTTATATATAGCCATCGGTATTTCTGGGGCAATTCAGCACTTAGCAGGTATAAATGCTTCAAAAGTAAAAGTAGTTGTTAATACGGATCCCGAGGCTCCTTTCTTTAAAGCGGCAGATTATGGAATCGTTGGTGATGCCTTCGAAGTAGTGCCTACACTGATTGAAAAATTAAAGGCGTTTAAGGCTCAAAATGCATAATTTTATTACCTTGTAATAAGATAAGGACTGTTTAAATTTAGAGACGCTCTTACTTTGACCATTTGTCGAAAGTATTGAGAAAATTATCCAAATCTGCTTTTAGCAGTTGGTAAAGTCCAAATTTAAACAGTTCTTTGTCTTTTATAATTATGAGCTTAGTTCGATTAAATATTAAGGGAATATCATATAGCCAAACTCAAAATGGTGCTTATGCTTTAATTCTCAATGAGGTGGATGGTGATAGAAAATTACCGATTGTTATTGGAGCCTTTGAAGCGCAATCTATTGCTATCGCTTTAGAAAAAGAGATTCGTCCGCCGCGTCCTTTAACTCATGATTTATTCAAAAACTTTGCAGATCGCTTCGATATTATAGTAAAGCAAGTCATTATCCACAAGTTAGTTGATGGAGTATTTTACTCAAGCCTAATTTGTGAGCGTGATAAAATTGAAGAAATTATTGATGCCAGAACAAGCGATGCCATAGCATTAGCATTACGTTTTCAGGCACCAATTTTTACTTATAAAAATATCTTAGATAAAGCCGGCATCTATCTTAAAGTTAATCCTAAAAAGGATGAAGAGGAAGAACAAGATAGTATCCTTGTTGACGATTTAGTTGCAGAAGAAATTGAAACTTCAGCTATAGAACAGGAAGGCTTTAAAGAAAGATCTTTAGAAGAGCTTAATGCTTTGCTAGAAGAAGCTGTACATAATGAAGATTATGAGAGAGCAGCTAAAATTAGAGACGAAATCTCCAAGCGTTAATTAAATCCACTTTTTATGCGTCATTTTTTCAAAGCCCTTATTGCTATTATTATTGGTTTTTCAACACTAACAGCACAAGAGCTAGAAAAAACATGGCAATTTGATGCTATCGAAGATAGTGCAGGATCAGCTCTATTTGATGTCACTGAAAATGATTCCATTGTATTTAGTAATGGCGAATTTCACTATGCTTTAGAGGCCAAGAATAATCTCAAAGCATCTGGTGATTACATCTATCAAAATAACCTATTGATATTTTATTATAGTCAACCGAATGACACCATAAGGCACTATAAAATAAATACCTTAACAGATTCGACTTTGGTATTTACTGAAAAGGGAATCTCTTATAAATTTATAGCTTCAAAGCACCTCGAAAATTTAAAAAGTACAGATCAATTTGAAGAAAGAGCGACTATTATACCTAGTCAAGGCTTTTCTATGGATAGCCTATGGCGTGGTGTTCTTGGTATGGTGGTGCTAATTTCAATTGCTTATTTATTTAGCAGCAACCGAAAAGCCATTAATTGGAAAACAGTTGGCATTGGTTTAGGGTTCCAATTAATAATTGCTGTTGGTGTATTAAAAGTTGAGATCATTAAGACAGTCTTTGAGGCTATCGGTAAAATATTTATCAAGGTCCTTGATTTCACAAAAGCAGGAAGTCAATTTCTTTTTGAAGGCTTAGTTGTGGATATGGACACCTTTGGATTCATCTTTGCCTTTCAGGTTTTACCAACCATATTATTCTTTTCAGCATTAACTTCTGTTCTATTCTATTTGGGGATAATTCAGAAAGTTGTTCAGGCATTTGGATGGCTTTTATCTAAGCTTTTAAAAATTTCTGGAGCCGAAAGTTTAAGTGTTGCAGGTAATATTTTCTTAGGACAAACTGAAGCACCACTTTTAATTAAGGCGTATTTAGAAAAAATGAATAAGTCCGAAATTCTGTTAGTAATGATTGGAGGTATGGCTACCGTTGCTGGTGCTGTATTAGCGGCTTATATAGGTTTCCTAGGTGGAGATGACCCAGCATTAAGGCTTGTATACGCAAAGCATTTATTAGCTGCCTCAGTAATGGCAGCACCTGGAGCCATTGTAATTTCTAAAATACTATACCCGCAGACAGAAAATATTAATAGTGAAGTTGCTGTCTCTCAAGAAAAAATTGGATCTAATCTTTTAGATGCTATAGCAAATGGCACCACTGAGGGTTTAAAGCTAGCCGTTAATGTTGGTGCAATGTTATTGGTGTTTGTGGCGTTTATCGCCATGATCAATTACATTTTGTTTCTTACTGGTAGTTTTACTGGAATTAACACTTGGATTGCATCTAACTCTCCTTACAGCGCATTATCCTTAGAGGCCATTCTTGGTACCATCTTTGCGCCATTGATGTGGTTAATTGGTGTTGCCAAAGAGGACATGATGCTCATGGGCCAACTACTCGGGATTAAGTTAGCAGCAAGCGAATTTGTAGGTTACATTCAATTAGCAGATTTAAAGAATGTAGCCAGTGCAACACATCTTACTTATGAAAAATCCATTATCATGGCTACTTACATGCTTTGTGGATTTGCCAATTTTGCTTCTATAGGTATTCAGATTGGTGGTATTGGTTCTTTAGCACCAGGGCAACGCAAACAACTCTCTAAATTTGGAATGAAAGCCTTAATTGGAGGTACTATTGCCTCTTTAATTTCTGCAACTATAGCAGGAATGATTATAGGCTAATGATAGTTAATAACTTTTAATATTATCAAAAGCTTTAAATTACATTGATTTAAAGCTTTTTTTTATTTTCGTTTATGAGTGTTGTTCTAAAATCCGACACTCTTATTTGCCCTTATTTAATTGAGTATAACTTAAAGAGAATCCCAGGGTATTGGGAACTGAATATGAAGCAGTATCACGATTTAGTAAAGCACGTTTTAGAAAACGGAAATGAAAAAGGAGATCGCACAGGGACAGGAACTAAAAGTGTTTTTGGTTACCAGATGCGTTTTAATTTGAGCGAAGGATTTCCAATGGTTACCACTAAAAAGTTGCATTTAAAATCAATTATTTACGAATTACTTTGGTTTTTAAAGGGAGATACCAACATCTCTTATTTAACTGAAAACGGTGTTCGCATCTGGAATGAATGGGCAGATGAAAATGGAGATTTAGGTCCTGTTTACGGTCACCAATGGCGTAATTGGGCCAGTGAAGATATTGATCAAATTAAAGAGGTAATTAAAACTCTTAAAAATAATCCAAACAGCAGACGAATGTTAGTTTCTGCTTGGAATCCTTCAGTGTTACCAGATACGTCTAAGTCCTTCTCAGAAAACGTGACTAATGGCAAGGCAGCCTTACCACCATGTCATGCATTTTTTCAATTCTATGTTGCAGATGGTAAACTCTCTTGCCAGTTGTACCAACGTAGTGCGGATATCTTTTTAGGAGTACCCTTTAATATTGCATCTTATGCGCTATTTACTATGATGATGGCTCAAGTATGTGGTTATCAACCTGGAGATTTCATCCATACTTTCGGTGATGCACATATCTATAATAATCACATGGAGCAGCTCGAATTACAATTATCAAGAGATCCTAGACCATTACCAAAAATGATTTTAAATCCTGAGGTAAAGGATATCTTTAATTTTAAATTTGAAGACTTCACATTAGTTGATTATAATCCTCATCCGCATATTAAAGGCGTGGTTGCTGTATAGAGGCTGACTAAAATTTTAGTTTTATTAATATTTAGTGATGGCTCTATTTCTGATAGCCCCTAAAAATCTATACCAAATCAGAACTGGATTCTACTAGGAAATAACATTGTGAGCACATGGACTCGTCATCAATAAATACAATAGAGCATGTTTTTATTTACAAGGGCTGTGAAAATGAAAAGACAATGGAGCTTAGAAAAGTTGCATGTCTTAAAAAATAGCTAAACCCTTTCAAAATCATTTTAGAAGGCCCCTTCCTTCGAATTCAAAAGCAAAAACTGGTAAGGTGAGATTTTTTTTCAATTTCATACTGATATTGCCGATTCTGTTGCTGACAGTTGAGCAAAAAGCACCGACCGCTTTTTAGAACAAAAGGTCCTTCACGTCTTTTGCAATACATCCCAAAATGTACTTCTAGCTATCAAAATCCAACAATAACGCCCCACAGAAAAGTACGCTGAAATCCCATTGGCACAGCTAAAGCTCTAAAACTAGAAAAGTTGAGCAAATTTCAGTTAAAATTAATCATTAATAAAAAGGTAGAGCAAGGCAACAAAAAAAACGCATCATCGCGTTGTGGTTATTGAAGTCATGCGACCAACTAAGCATCTGTCAAAGCTAAAAAGTCAGGCATTAAAAATGGTATAGCCACTGATACACCGCATAGCTTATTAATAGCTATATATTTATAGGTTAAATCAACCTCTTAATAAAAAAAGCGTCTCTATTGAGACGCTTTCTTAAGGTTAATAGCACAAGATCTTATAAATTTAGAACGCCGTTTTCTGCCGCTGCAAAATCACTCCACGCATAAGCATCTGCCTGTTCGTCGTTAATGTAAACACCATCAACAATATATCTAAATTCATATGAATTTTCACTTTCTAAGTCAACAGTACCTTTAAACGTACCATTTTTTAATTTCTTTAATTCCGTAGCTTCAGTATCCCACTCGTTAAAGCTTCCAACTACTGCTACACTTTTAGCCTCCTCTGCAGGAACTGAAAATGTTACCTTACAAACTGGCTTACTTTTTAAATACTGTTTTTTAATTGCCATAATAATAGATTTAATTACAATCCAAAAGTATAAAAGAAAAAACCACAAACTATAGAGAAAATACCCTAAAATATAAGAATTATCAATTTGATAAAATCAGCTTTACTTTTTAGTAAACTTGATAGTTTTTAGAGTGTGAAATTGCGGTTTTAATAATTGCTTTTTTATACCTTAACCGCTGATTTTCAACGATATCGTTTGCGTAAACTAACAAATAAACTGCCATTAAAACTACGATATCGTTTTAGTGAAAAAGAAGTATCTTTATATCATAAAATATGACCCATGTTTGGCAAGAAAAAACAAGTTTCTACCATAAATAAAGAACAACTAGAACTCATTAAAAATGCTCAAAAACGCATTCGCCAAAAAAAGCGCTTGTACATCCATTTTGTGATATTTATAATCGGTGCAGTGTTTTTAACTATTGCCAACTCCGTGTTAGGTATCGGAGAAGACTTTACCATTGCTGGAGTTAACTGGATTGTCTATGCCATATTGGCTTGGTTATTTCTGTTTACTTATCACTTTATCAGTGTTTTTATTACACATAAATTTATGGGTAAGGCATGGGAGCAACAGCAATTAGAAAAGCTCGTGAATCAGCAACAAGAGCGTATTGAAAAACTGAAAGAAGGTTTTTTAAAGGAAGAACATAAAATTGTACAGTCACAAGCATACAAGGAAGTACAAGTAGAGACCAAAGCTGATAAAAACAAAAAGTTGAATGAACTAACTATAATCGTTGCAGCTGGTGAAGATAATGCTATTGGAAAAGACAATGATTTAATTTGGCACCTGAGTAACGATCTTAAGCGTTTTAAACAATTAACGTCTGGACACCATATCATCATGGGACGAAAAACATTCGAAAGCTTCCCTAAGCCATTACCTAACAGAACACATATCGTTATAACCCGACAAGATAATTACAAGGCTCCTGAGGGTGTCATTATAGTAAACAATATTGAAGACGCTATTGACGCAGCAAGATCTGATAAGCAACCGTTTATAATTGGTGGTGGTGAGATCTACAAGCAATCTTTAGATTTAGCTGATAGATTAGAAATTACCAGAGTACATGCAACATTTGATGATGCAGACACTTTCTTCCCAGAAATTGATCAAACACAATGGAAAGAGGTTAATCGTGTTACTCATGACGTTGATGAGAAGCACGCCTACCCATTTTCATTTATTACCTATTTAAGAAAATAGATTTCTGGTTTTAGGACCTGGCTATATCCATTATAGAAAAGGTAGTGTTATCTTATAAGCACTACAAGATTATATAGGTGAAGCAAAGATTAATCCTGCAATAAAAAATATCCTGAAAAAGTCCCGTTATAAATAATCACCATATCCAACCTCTTTAGATTTCTTAAAGCATTTAGATCCACAGGTTTCTCATCCTTTAGCATATTGTCAATGATTGGTTTAAAGAAAT
>Ga0189289_10505_pt1 | contig 11603 bp, 5 predicted proteins | sample UW106minimetaG_FD_130313 | JGI IMG/M metagenome (GOLD analysis project Ga0189289, IMG submission 130313) | Marine microbial communities from the Costa Rica Dome - UW106 mini metaG | ecosystem: Environmental > Aquatic > Marine > Oceanic > Photic zone | place: Costa Rica: the Eastern Pacific...
ATCAACACCTCAACTTGCCGTAACTTCGAAACTATCTCTTCCGGCTTCGGTCGCTTGTTTGCCATGCGTGGTCCTCCGTTTCCTAAACATAGCGGCGGACCAGTTCACTGGGGGAGGCTCACGGGATCATGTTCTGCGTTCTTTATGGCGCGATCGATATCCCGGCTCACCGTCCCGAAATCCAGTGTCGCGGTTTTATCGGAAATTGCGCCGACCACGGCGGCACCGGAGCCCGTCTTGCGAAGAACCGCCTTGCCCCCGAGGAGCTCTACCTCAAAACCATCCGGGGCAAGGTGGGCGTTGAGATAATCGAGCACTGCCCGAGTTTTGTCCGGTTTCTGGGTGTAGTTACGCGCATCGGCTACGGTCTCAATCGCACAACCGATCAACTCATCGCCGTTCTCCTGCCGGGCAGCCCATCTAAGACAATCCCGCAAAGCCGGTAGACGAGAGCCGGTGCCGTGGGCGGGATCAATCCCGATCCCCATCAGAAAACCATCAATCTCGGGACCAGAGCGGTAGATGCCGATCGGTGGCTCAGGGTTGTTCATTCCGGGCCCACCGGAAATCACCTGAACAAGCGCTTCAAGGGTAAAAGTGGAGAAAGCCGATATCAGGGCTTCCAAGAGCAATTCATTGAGATCACACCCAACAGGCGCAGCGTGTCTATCCTGTAGCGCATATCGCGGAGGGTCGACTTAACATCTTCGGCCTGGGGACATTGCTGGCGCTCAAGTCGCCGTGTCATCGCATCAATAAAATAGGGCCAAGCACTCAGTTTCCACTTATCAGGACTTAAAGGATCAAGGTTCGTCTCCTCTCCGACATCCACGAGTGCTTCGGTGATACCCCAATAATCTTCTTGAAGATGAGCCCTTATCCGATCCATGTGGATAAGCAGTTCTTCTCTGAGCTCGTCCTCGACGTTTTTTGTTTCATCCGTCATCGATAGGTATCTCGCTTATGGTCCATATTAAATACTCCCTGCCGGTCGACGGGCATCAACGATGCGCAGAAGGTGGCTGGCGAAAGTAACGATTTCGATTGCCTCGCCGGCATCCTCCATAGGGACGTTTCGGTGCGAGTGCGGATTTTTGTAGGAGCCCATGGCTCCGATGAAGAGATGCATGAGTCCGTCCTCCTCCGCAGCATCGGCCTCGTCATCCCGGAGCGGACCGGCCAGACCAAAGGCAGCTTGCATGAGCTTTGTGCCGACCTGTTTCTGCGCAAATCCTCCTGCCTCGCGCACAGCGACCTCCACCGCGCGCATCGCGGTGAAGACGCCCTCTGCGAAATCGCCGCGCACGAATGCCAGCCAGACCTTCTCGGAGATCGCCGGGTGCAGAAGATCTCGGTTCAGCCGCCGGGCCACCTCGAAATGTCGGAAATCTTCCTCCGTTTCAATCCGCTGTGCGCGACGGCTTAGCATGCGCCCTTCCGAGCGATATTCGCCCGGGAAAGTGATCAACAACCCCTGTGCTTCCAGCCAGGAGAAGGCCTCTGTCAATGCGTAGGCAATTTGAACCCGATCGTCCCGTGGGTAACCCTCCCCTCCCTCTTCTGGAGTTGGCTCCGTCATCACCTCGGTTATGAAACTCGTCGGTTGGAGTTGTTCAGGCTGCATCTCAAAGCGTTTTCGCATCAGAAACAATAGTTTAGCCGCCAGTTCCTCAGGCTCGAGAGCAAGAATGGCGTTGGAATCGGGGATGGCTGCGTGTAGTTCTTTCAAATTCTTTTCCGTCAGCTCGTCCTGTCGGACATTTAGAAACACCATCGGGAGAGAATGTTTTCTTTCTGCGTTCCATCTTTTGAAGGTGGGTTTTCATCGCACACCATATAGCCATGGCTTGGAAAACCGTCACTTATGGCTAAATTTCTTTCGGATCGCGTCCACCTGTCCTACCAACTCAGGATCAAAGGGGTAGGAAACTTTCCTTTCTCCTGGATTTCTACCTGCGTCGTTACTTTCTGAATCTCTGCGGCCTGGCGTATAGCCGATGAAACTCCATCGAAATCGATCCGCCGGCCTATTGCACGCCATGCACCAAACCCCTGATCCAGGGTGACTTTCAGCTGTTTCCCGCCTTCGAATTCCAGACGAAGCGATCTTGCATGTGGACACATGTGCCTTTGGCGGAGTTCGATCTTGGCGCCAGGAAACAACTCTCTCATGACTTCGGCGCGCATCCTCGGATCAGGCCAGTTGTTGTGGAATGCCATGTAGGAGTATGATGACGGATCGCTGACCTCAGATATAATCTGAATTTCGCTGCGAGCATCGATACCGGGCGCCTTTCGCAAGACCTCCCAAAGCAACCGAAGAGTTAGCGGATTCTTCAAATACCGATCTTCATAGACCAGTCTAAGAATTTTGCCTTCCGAAGGAATTGCCTGCGGCCGGAGGCGTTTGATTTCCCTCCAGAACGCCATCCCAAATTGACCAATAGGCCCATCAAATTGATGGACGATGCTTTCATGGATAGAGTTTCCCTCTCCGTGAACTGCGACTTTTTCGGCAGAAAGACGCGGCGAAAGACGAATGGAGGGGGTGTCGCCACCAAGAGCAGGACTTTCTCTCACTGATCCCCAGTCTGGCCCTATTCTACCGGCCTTGGGCTCTGGTGTGGCGATGGCAAGACTGCGGTCGGGCAGCTGGAGTTGCGCAAGCAACAAGCCTGCCCCCAAATCGGGTAGTTCCTCGTGAAAATGTAGACCGGTTTCACCACGAGACAGAACCCGAAGAAGATCCAGCTTTTGTGACAACTCCATTTCCAATATCGCGGCCTTTGGAATAACAAGCTTCGTGGAAACACCAGAGCGCGCCGCATTTGCCAGAAGTCGGCTGCCTGCCCACTCGCTCAAATCCCATTCACCCGCAGCCTCGCCGATAAACAAGGTCAGCTCTTTCAAGTCATCGGCCAAGATCATACGGTTGACGTAGTCTTCTACTGGTTCCGTAATTGCGTGCGTTTCATCACCAAAAACCTTGAGAGCATCAGGCAGTGCCAAATGAGGTAGGACATGCCCTTTCAGAATTGAATAGCCTCCTGTGCGATCCAGCTTTTCTCGGTCATACTGTGTATCTCGACGCAAAATGCACTCAGGGCATCCGTGTGCACAGCTTGCCGGGCATTCAAGAATTCGAGCAGCGCGCTTGATCAATCCTGGCAAGTCCTGAGCTGCAGTGGCGGAAAAACCTGATCCACCTGACGCCTTGTCGAAAAGAAAGAGTGAGTGCCGGCGCGCTCCGTCGCTGCGTTGGCTTGGAGCAACAGAAAATCCCATGCTTTCTGCATCGACTCCAAGTCGAGCCGCAACCGCTTCTCGCAATGCAGCGGCGATTGCCAAGGCTTGAGACCGTCCGCTCACTGTCGCCAAGAGACTATCGAGCTGAAGCTCATATACGTCCGTTTCGCTCTCGATTCCCAGCTTGACATGGCGCCGGATCTTCCGGGCTCCTTCATCATTTCCAGGGCACCGGCCATCATGCCTTGGATTTTCTCTTAGCTTCTGGAGCGGGAAATGGTGTTTTAACCCAGCAGGCAAAGGAGCATTGTCTTCCCCTGCCACTTCTGCTTCCGCTCTGCCGCAAGCTATACAGATTGCATATCCAAACCCGTTGCTTCCTGACGCCGTTGTCAGCAATCGCCCTTGCCGGCTGGTTCTGTGTCGACCGATCGCCGAATTTGGGAGAGACACCCATGGGTCATTGTCAGCTGAAACTCTCGGAGCGTCAGGGGGAACATAATCGAGCTTTTCATAGGCGCTATGCGGTTGCTTCGTTCCGAGAAATCCTGCCGGCCGCAGAAGCTCACCAGAGGAAATGATTTCACCACAGGAAGGGCATTCCTCGGGCGTGATCCGCGATGTGCCGAACGCGTTGCAAGCGCGACATGTCCAGAGTGTGCGAAGGTCCTCGATCGCACTCGGATCATTTCGATTTCCCCAGCTTGGGCGGATGCCATCGCTACGATGAACCAAGCCGTCTATAACGACTTCGGCACCAGGTGAGTAATCTCTGATGGCGATATCCATGGGTCGGGAAGGACCCTCTTCACCCTTGTTCGCTCCAACATGATCGAATGTCACCACATCGACAGGGAAACCATAAGCCGGCGTAAAGCCTCTGCGGGCCAATTCAGTCATCATAAAATCATCGCGCATTCTTCTGGCACGATTCCTGTAGAAATGATGGGCTGCGTCCGTATCAGGATAGGCGGATTGTGCGGTCAGGAGCTGTTCGTATTCCTGCCGCCAAAGCCTTTGCATTCTTTCGAACGCCCGAAGTGTTCTTGTCGTCAGCCCGGACACACCCTGCAGAGCCGTTCCCATGACCAGGGTTTCCAATGCTTCCGCGACAAAGTCCTGCTCTCCCCATTCTCCCTGCAACGCGAGAAGAAATCCTTCGGCAGCGTTTCCAGACAACCAAGGAGCTGTGGGATCGTCCGTCGCGCCAAAAAAAGATCCGATGGATGTCTTTACATTTACACCCCCTTTTTCCCGCAAATAAATTCCAAGAAGCAAGGCATTGACGTGCCTTTGAACAAGAGTTCCGCTGTCCATCTGCACTTGAGGAGCCTGGACTTCCGCTTGCAGCAAACTGGGCGGATTGCGGAAGATCATCCTATCGAGCGGCAATTCCTTGCAAAATGTAAATGCCATCGCCCAGGGTTCACCACGGCGCCCTGCACGACCTACCCGTTGACGGTAATTCGCCGGCGCAGGAGGGACGTTTGTATTTACAACCATCCCGACATCAGGGATATCGACACCCATTTCCATGGTTGTTGAGCAGTTCAGGATATTGATTTGCCCGGCTTTGAAGCTTTCTTCATAGCGCTGCAGGCTTCCCCGGTCGATCTGCGCCGAATGCTCCTGCGACCGGAGGAAGGGGCTGAACTCTGCAACCCGGTCGTGGAGATTGGTCCAAAGGCCGCTTTCTCTAAGAGCTTCGACAGTTTCGTCACTCTGCAGCCAATCCCTTGTGTTGTTTCTATCTTCACCACTTGGCCCTGTTGGGAATGCCTTGGGTAGTGAAGGCATTCTGATGATGTCGACTTTTTGCTCGGTTTCGATCGCATTCATCGAAATTCCAGCAGGAGCAAATGGTAAAATCCGCTGGGTGACAGGGCATCGAAAAGCCCTTTCCATACCGACAATTTGAGCCTTGGCGATGTCCAAGCGCCAAGCATAAGGCTCGCTGCGTTTGATGGTCTTTGACCGCTCCAGGTTGGTCCAGATTGCACTCAGAACCGTTTGACAGCGTTCCTGGTCGATTTCACTCTCCGGCGAGCCGCCAATCAGCCGATAGATGAGCCGCACAAGGTTGCTCGTCGATTTCGCTGTTGGGAAACGGGAAACTTTCTTTCTTTCGCCGACATGGTCTGGAGGTGTGTTCGCTTCCAAAACGACTGAAAGCGCACTCTTGGGTGTAATCCAGTGGCGCATGTCCACGGGATCCGTGGGTAAATCGATGGCAAGATTGGCACGGAACACGATGTCCAAACCTGCATGCATCAGGTCACTCCAGACCTGTGCATCATGCCCTGCTTCCTTCAGAGGAGCCGGAACCTGCAGCCCGGCCAGCTCGTCCAATCCAGAAAATACAAGGCGAGCGAGTCCCAGAGTCTCAGCATTGTTCTGCATTCGCGGTCTACGAAAGAGTTCCCGCAACAGAAAAAGTTCCGCCAGGAGAACAGGGTTTTCAGCCAGCTCGTCTCCTCCTCTCGGCCAACCTCGCCACACCTCACCCGCAAATTTTGACAGCTCAAAGTTCTTGGCAAGCAGCGATTTCAAATCGCTCCATGAAACCCGGCCGACACCGCTCTCTGCCGCCGCCAGATCAGACCGCAGCTTATCCAAGGTCGGTTTAAGATTTGGCATGGCTTCAACCACAGTTTCCAAATCCTGGACCTGCTTGCGCAGGCTTTCCGCAGCTTCAGGATCTCCGCCACCTGCCGCCTGGACCGCATGATAGATGGCAGCACGTGTCAGGGAACGTTCGGCGTCTTGCTGAAGCTTCGCAGAGAACCTCGCCGTGCCTTGGCGGCTATCGGTAAAGGAGAGCAGTCTGCGTCCGCCGCTCGGTCCGTCAGGCGCTTCTTTGTTGATTGGCAAGGATTGAAGAAGCGCAGGCATTGCATTGCCCATCAAGAATGGCGCACCGAAACGTTGTGGGACCATGTTGGCAAGGTGGGCTCGATCACAACAGTTGCGATCTTTGACGGCCTCAATCAGCTGAATTGGGACGTGTTTTTGACCTTCCGGAGCATTGGACAAAACTTCGGCACCATCCAGACGAAGGAACATTCCCCCATCCGCAGGACCAATCAACACTTCATCCGAAGGCGTGCTCACAGCGCTTTCTTCGCTGTCATCCGGTTCAACTTCGAGGACATATTCATCCTCATCCTCGGTTCGCTGCGCTTGACGCAAATACTCATGAGGGCCTTGAAAATAGCGACTGGCTTTCAGCCACGGCGTCCCGCACTCACCACATCCTGCCACCTCGAAAACAGGCGCCCCACAATCGCATGTCTCCCTTTCCTCCGTCCATATCTGGCCGAATGGCCAATCTGATCCCTCAGCAGACAATTCGGGATCCTGATGCGTGCATTTGTCATCGATACACGCCCAAAAACCGGGTTGGGCTCTATGAAAGACATGTAACCTCCAAGGTGCAAGCTGAAGCCCGCTCTCTGGGTCAACTGCCTGAGCGGCTGCCTCAAGAAGTCTGGTTGCCCTTTTGCGGTTTTCCGCGTTTGCAGGATCCAAGCCGAAAATTCTTGCCGCTTCGGAAAGCGTCAATCCACCCTCCCGCATCCTTTGCCGGGCCGATTGAACTTGAGGCAGAACCGCAAGTTTGCTCCAAAGCTGACCTTGTTTTTCGGGGATATCCTCGAGACTCTTCCCTGCCTCTGAAGCTGCAGGAGGAAGGACCGGTTGGTCCTCCTCACCTTCAATGATTTCAACCTGATCACAGGAAATGCCGCCAAGATCAGCAACAAACTTCCTGAGAGTTTCGCGGGTTTCTTCCCCCTCTCCGATCGTCGCAGAGGTCGCCGCGATGCGGACATCCTCGGGTTTCACACCGAAGGCCTGGCGGACTCGTCGCAAAAGCAAGGCCATTTCTGCGGCTTGTGCCCCCACATAGCTATGCGCCTCGTCCAAAACGATCCACTTGAGCGTGCCCTGAGATTTTTCAAGGATCGGTTGATCCTGCGCCCGCATAAGAAGGTATTCCAACATGGTCGTGTTTGTTACGAGAACCGAAGCTGGGTCTTCTCTCAGGCGCTTGCGATCAGGGACCTGCGCGCCACCCGGCCATTGATGACGCGGTAGTTCCTGCTTCATATGCCGATTGTAGAGCGCGTAACTCAGCCGCCCTGCAAAAGGTGCCATCCATTCCCCAAGTCGTTCCTTCTGGCTCTCGATCAGAGCATTCAGCGGATAGAGCACGATGGCTTGGATCCCATTGGCCTTACGGCCCCCTGATTGTTTCAGGAGGTCATCAAGCATGGGCACCATGAAGCACTCGGTCTTCCCGGATCCTGTGCCACTGGTCACCATATAGCTCTTTCCGTCTCGAGCAGCCTGCCAAGCCAGAACCTGATGATGATAGGGCGCAACATGCTGTGAGGTCTCACTGGCGCGCCGCGGCCATCGTTTAGTCGGAGCCTCATCAAGAGCGGTGACCAGTTCCTCTTCCAGAAAGCCCCCGGCCAGATCATCAAGCGTGTTTTCGGATCTGCGCCAGACGCGCGCGGCCTCGAAAACAGGGTCGGCGATAAATGATTCACCCACCCCGGGTTCAGCAGACAATCTTCGGGACAAGGCCTTCCTCGCCGAAGATGAGCGCAATCGGCCTTGCGAAATGACAGCAGATGCCGCTCGCTCGGAGACGAGGGCCAGTGATTCAGAAAATCCAGATGTAGAAACTTTTGTCATTCCAATATTTCCGTAGTCTTTTCAGGCATCAATCTTCGCGCCTTGCATCATTTTCCATGCCATGGCGGCCGGAAGGGCCTGTTCGTAGATGCCACTGTCCAAGTAGCGTGCTTGCAGCAACTGAACCCTCTGACGAAGTGTTGGAGGAGGTCTTTGTCCGAACGCTATCTCCGCCACAAATAGAGGCGCCTCGATCAACCCTCTCAAGTCCTCATCAAAGTCGGAAAAACGCTGAGGAGACGACCGAACCAACAAATCAGGGAAAGTCATTCCGCATGTTCCGTGCCGTCGGACGATTTCTGTGGCTAAATCTTTCAACGCCTTTTCCGGTTTTCCGAAACTCGCCGGCAAGCTCCCAAGCCAATCAGCGATTTCTCCAAAGCCGCACAATCCGCCACCCAGCAAGCCCAGTGCAACATGTCCTGCCAAATCAGGTCGCAGTCGCAGGATCTCTTTTAATCGCATGGCCAGAGTTTCTCTCGCCTGCACGTCGGCGCCTTCCGCCAAAGCAGGGATAGCGGCAAGCTGTTCAGAAACACTGGTAATGTGAGCAACGAATGCAACTCCCCAATCTTCCGGAGAAATGAAATCCCATCTCGGAGAACCATGAACCTCCAGCGACAGTCGATCGAATAGGCTGTCAGACGCACATCGAAGAAGAAGCAAGACCGCTGATCGAGGCTGAGAATTCAACGCAAGGATTGTATCAAGCACCGCCGGACTGATCCCCTGACTCAGCAACCAATCAATGGTGATTTCCAGAACCTGAAGATCCGTCTCCGCAGGTTCCGCAAGCAGGGCTGAAAAGGCATCAATTCGATCTTCTCGCCTACGGTGTCCTGAGGCGGAAATCATTTCAGGCGATGCAAGCGGCCTGGTGGTTTCGATCTGGGCATCATCTACAGGACTCGAAAGCGGCGGCGGTGGGCGCAGGGGCACATTGCCAATTTTAGGAATGAGAAACCACCGCCCGGGGCCCAATCTGAACGACAGGTTCGAGTTTTCTGATGCAATCAGCACCTTTTGTTTCTTCGGCGCATCCAAATCAATGGCCGAAATCACAAGGTCTCCCTCAATCTCCTCGAGAGATCCGTCGTGCCTGACGAAAAGCCGGTCTTCTTCCAGAGCTGTTTCCTGCAAGTATCTTCGAACAACCAGTCTTGGAGACTGTTCCACGCCACATAAGGCTCGAAGTCGCAATTCTGAATCTGGTAACCCAAGAGAAAGAAAACTCTCAACGGTGTTGCGGAACCCGGATAAAGGTGTCGTTGCCGGAACGTCGAAAGCAATCCTTGCGCCTAAACCGGAGGTGCCCCGGCCAAGAAAATTCATTCCAAGCAATGATCTCCCATTTCCGCTCGCAACAAATTTCCACTTTCGCAAAGCCTCGATCGTTACGGTTTCGTTCTGATCCAGAATATCGCCATCGAGATTAGCAAAGTCCGAACGCGCTCGCGGCAACACCAACCACCACTCAAGTGTTTCGCGCCGATCTGGTGCAGACAAAACAAGCCTGAGTCTTTCCTTTTGCCATGCCCCAGCTGAAAGTGTGATTTTGGTTTCGCCAATATCACGGATACTGACCGGATCACCCTCCTCGACTCTCAGAAGCCAGCCTGCCGGAAACTCAATAAAAGAAATCGTGTTGTCACGTCCAACAGACACCCTACCAAGCTCGGGCACGATCCTGGCTGTGACCCGCACACCTATTCCCCCATCTTCTTCAACAGCCACATCAAGAGTTCCCAAGAACGGCTGCGCCGGAACACCTCTTAGCCAGACGTGTGTTCCTCGAGGCCGGTATCTGATGGATCTTGGACTTGGAGCGTGGAACGAAAGGCCTGCCTTTCGGAACAACAGGCTTGGCATCCCGCGATAAACAGGAAGACCGCTATTATCTCGTATCATGGTGCTCAACGAACCATAGGCAACCAACTCATCACGATCGGTGTTGTCCGCCTTTGTCTCTATCGCTGCATTCCAGTCTCGACTGGAAAGACGACCTTTACCTGAAACCCGCCAGAGCGTGCCCTCAAGAGCCCTATCTTCCTCCACGGCTTCAATGCCGTCTCCATGGTTCAGCGGGAAGCCATTGGGAACATGAACCCAAATGTGGTCATCCAGTGTTTTGAGGTTCGCATTTCCTGCATGCTCCAACCTGATGGGGATACCATCCTCACCGGTTTCGGCCATCAGCCAAAGACTTGGCATCTGATGCGTTTGTATCGCCGCGCCACCCGGCAATTTGACCTGGTTGAGAAACTTCCCGTCAGCCATGGCTACGAACTCGAGTGGCGTATCCAATGGGTAGGAAAACTCAGCGCTTCGACGACCACTGATCCGCTTGCAGGACCACTGTCGACGATCATCATCTGCCTCAACCGACATCATCAGATCCGGGCAGATCTCTGCCAGCTTTCCTATTCCAGAAACGCGAAACCTTGCCTGGTTGGACATTTCAAGCTGCAACAGGTGAAGTGGCAGGCTCGAGCTATCAGCGATGGAAACATGACCAACCCAGCCACCTTCCTTCACCTTCTTGAGCTGCCGAAGAATGGGTGCATTAACCCTGCCGATCGAAATGCTTTGCGCCAGAGCTTGCGAAAGCAGGCTCCTGGCCGCGGTTTCGTCCAGCCTCAGAACGAGGTCGTTACGCCAGCCCGGGCGCGTGGTGTCCAGCCAATTCTCAATGCCATTCGTATCGAGACCATCGGGTGCCTGCTGACGCAGCCCCGAGATTTCTCGGGCAAACTCGACGAAAAGATCCAGAAACTCTTCGGTGCGATACCCCAGGGGCAGCTTCAAAGTGCGCCGTGAGGCGAACGCCTTCGCCTCCTCGTGAGGACATCCTGCTCCAAAGCGGTCTAAATCTGAAACCAACCCAAGTAGCGCCTGGCGATATCCGCCCTCCTGAGAAAGCAAATGAACGGGGATTCCTCCCTCGGCAGCCAGCGCCCTCAGGTATTGGATGCCGCCGCCCGTCTTGTAGGGAGGAGGACGGCGAAAATGCTGGAGACCGACTTCGGTCATCCCCCTGAGTTCAACCTGATCGATCGAGACGCACAGGGGATCGGTCAGAAAATGCCAGGAAAAAGCGCCGCCTTCGAACTCGCGCCTGTATTGTTCGGACGCCCAGAGAACAAATGACGGAGCCGCACCTCTGTAGTGCCTGCCCCTCAAATCTTGCATCAAGGAGAGTTGAAGCTGGTCAAACAGTTCTTCTGAAATCCGGTATCTGTGAAGCGGCCGGCCATCTATTTCCAAATCTGCGAATGCGGGACAACCAATGTTCATTGTCAATTATTGCCTTGAGAAGACGGATGAATAAAATCATCCATAAATTGTCTGTATCGCAAAGGAATACACGTTGAGCAGTTACCTGCAACGAAAAAATCCTTAGTTCCAGAGAACTTGCGCGACGAAGTCGCACCAACACGGTCAGAAAAACCAGGTATCTGGGATGTTCATTTCATCTCGTAAGGGAAGCGGCCGCATGTAGGCTTGTCCAGAATCCAATTTGAGGTGCCCCTAGCTTTGTAGACGCTTTGCTTGGTAATTTTGGAAGCAAAGGACGATGCAAATGTCAGGGCAAATTCGCTACTCGGATGAGTTCAAGATCGACGCGGTGGCGCAAGTCACGGAGCGCGGCTATTCGG
>Ga0189289_10506_pt1 | contig 11501 bp, 11 predicted proteins | sample UW106minimetaG_FD_130313 | JGI IMG/M metagenome (GOLD analysis project Ga0189289, IMG submission 130313) | Marine microbial communities from the Costa Rica Dome - UW106 mini metaG | ecosystem: Environmental > Aquatic > Marine > Oceanic > Photic zone | place: Costa Rica: the Eastern Pacific...
ATTTGGGACTATGAATACTCGAAACTGCGATGAAGCTTACGCTTTAAATATTGCCAATAAAAAACTTGAAATGGCAACGTTCATGTTTCAAGAGGACCTTCTGACTGAACAGGAGCTTAGATCGTTGGCTGCAGAGCTCAAGCAGGTATTATTACTTAAGAAATAATAGTATCGACGGCAACACTTTAGTTTTGCTTGAACAAGTGGGCTCATTTGATCAACCCTAAACGCACATAATATGTTACTTTAATAGATCGAGCGAAATCTACCGATGACTAATCGGAAATTTCTTACCTTCAAAAGTACCGTAGATCTTGAGTTTATTTTAAATCGCCAGCTTTCTAATGCTGCAATACTCCCCCTAGAAAATGGTCCTTTGAGTGGCACTGTTGGGGTTGTTCGGCTGCCAAATATTAGCCTCAACATAGTGAATGTAAATCGTCCAATCGCTATTTATGCTGATCGAAGATTAGATAAAATATTTTTTTCTGTTGACCTGTCGCACACCTCTAATTTGCCTTCTTCCGGCCTCAAGGCACAAGGCGTTAACATTAATTCCCCGGCATTGTTTGGGTTTAATTCAAATTTAAAGGACTTAGATTTGCGACTTGATTGTGGGAGCCAATTGGCTACGATTGTCTTGCGCAAGCATTTCTTTGAAAGTAAATTAGTTGCATTAGGTTTAGATCATTTGCTTGAATTTGTTGGCAAGTACAATATTTTCTCAAGCCTTGCAACCCAAACTCGCCTTTTGGATTTAATGGCAAAGATTTGGTTGGATGATGGGATTCTTTTTGGTACTTCATCATTATTTGAAGATCATATTATTGCTACATTAATCGACTCTTTGTCCGATGGCGATAACCGTCGTGTCGCGAGAGTTCCTAGTCGTCAGGAGCGCCATGAGGCGGCTTTGAAAATTCTATCCATAACCAGACAATCTCAAGCCAAAGGGATTGAAATACAGGATTTGTCTCGAATATTGCATCAATCCAGGACTTCTTTGTTTAATGGATGTAAAGAACAGTTTTCCATGTCACCTATTCAGGTTATTAGATCAGTAAGAATGCATCAAGTTCGGCATGCACTTCTGGATGTCGAATTTTGTGAGCAAAATAATTTAAATGGTGTGATTGATGTAGCCCAGCATTTTGGTTTTGTCAGCAGATCTCATTTCGCTCGTTTTTATAAGCAAGAGTTCCGCGAAACGCCACGTCAAACTCTTCAGTCTCGCAGAATAGCTGAAAAGAGTTTTTAATGTTTTTTAATCGGATCTGTTTTATTTATTGCAATGTCTTTTTTTGGGTTCGCTTTAATCTTCACTTCCATCTTCCTGCCATGAAGGCTCTTTTGTTGAGAACACTTCTTTTTGCAGGTACTTTCGCGATCTGTCCTGTTATTTCGTCTCGGGCCAACCCAATCACCGCAAAATCACGCTTGTGGTTTGAGTGGAACATGGTTCCCAGCACTCAATGGGCTCCAAAAACGATCGATTCGAAGGCACGTCCAGACAAAACGCTTTACACCCTCAAACTTCAGCCTGTTTTTCCTTTTCGTCTCAATGAGGATTGGACAGTCCTGACGCGGACGATTTTCCGCTTTGTTTCGGCGCCTTCGGCGACACCAGAGCTTGGCCTGACGCCTATGGGCGAACCCGTTCTTTTGGGTTGGAATCAGAGAAATCGCATGGGTTTGTCTGATGTCAGCCCGACTGCTTTTTTGGTGCCCAATCTTGGGCCTGATTGGACCGTTGGTTTTGGGCCGTCGCTGGTGATTCCCGCTGGCGATGGTCCCACCGATAGTGGAAAGCTGTCCGTTGGCCCTGCACTTCTCGGCTACTACCACAGGGGGCGTTGGACAGTGGGCGCCAGGATGCGCAACATCTGGTCTGTTGCCGGTGATCCTCAGCGAGATGGCGTCAACCGCTTTATTGCCCAGCCTTTGATTCGTTACCAGCTCAACAAGAACTGGTATTTCACTTCGTCGCCAATTATTTCGTCCGATTGGACCCATCCGGATGGTGATGGTTGGATCGTTCCAGTGGGAGGTGGCATCGGTTATGCGTTCAGGCTGGCGAACCAGCCGATGCAGATTTCACTGGAGAGCTACTACAACGCCTTGAAGCCGACGTTTGCTGGTGAAGAGCTTTTGGGCGATTGGACGATTCGCACTCAGGTTCAGGTTTTATTTCCGAAGTGAATTGTTGAATCCCTGGTTTTTCCGATTGGACCGGCTGAGGGTCGCGATAAAGGTGCGTCTGCCATACCGGCGAATCTTGTGTCGCCAAGGCGGTAATCAACTGGTGGTTTTGCGAAGTGCCTTCAGCCAACCTGCCACGTAGTCGCGATGCCTTTGCGGGCTCAGAACCCACCGGGCGATGTAGGACGAGCCAACACCAACGAGCAGAATTCGACCGATCCACATCTTTAACCTTCTAAATCAAGCAGCGAGATTGCGGAAGCGAGTGAACTGCGGCTCGAATAGCAACTTCACTGTGCCCACCGGTCCGTTGCGGTGCTTGGTCACGATCACTTCCGTGATGCCCCGGTCTGGGGTTTCCGGGTTGTAGTACTCGTCGCGGTAGATCATCAGCACCAAGTCGGCGTCCTGCTCGATCGAGCCCGATTCCCGCAGGTCGCTCAGCATCGGTCGCTTGTTGGTGCGTGACTCAACACCCCTGCTCAGCTGGGAGAGGGCAATCACTGGCACGTTCAGTTCCCGGGCCATCTGCTTCAGGCCCCGGGTGATGCGCGACAGCTCCTGCACCCGGTTGTCGGAGCCCGAGCCTTCCATCAGCTGCAGGTAGTCGATCATCACCAGCCCCAGCTCCTTGCCCTGTTCCGCCATCAGCCGCCGGCAGAGCGAGCGCATTTCCAAAACCCCGGAGTTGGGCTTGTCGTCGATGAAGATCGGCAGTTGTCCCAGGCTGTTGATGCCCTGGCCCAGCAGCGGCCATTCCTCCTGCTGCAGTCGGCCGGTGCGCAGTCGGCCCGCTTCAATTCCCACCTCCATCGAGAGCAGGCGATAGGTGAGCTGCTCCTTGCTCATCTCCAGGGAGAACAGGCACACCGGCAGGTCATGCAGCTGGGCCACGTTCTTGGCCAGGTTCAGAACGATCGAGGTTTTTCCCATGGCTGGCCGGCCGGCCACGATGATCAGGTCGCTGCGTTGCAGGCCCTGGGTCATCGCATCCAGGTCGTAGAAGTTCACCGGGATGCCGGCCACTGAGGTGCCCAGCGAGCGGCTCTCGATCTCCTCAAAGGTCTGGGTGAGGATTTCGGCTGTGGGAGTCAGACCCTTGGAGGGTTTCTCTTGGCTGATGGCGAAGATCTTCTGCTCCGCTTGGTCCAGCACCTGCTCCATCGGCAGGCTCTGATCAAATCCCAGTTGAATCACTTCGTTGCCGGAGCGGATCAGCTGGCGGCGTAGGAACTTGTCCATCACCAGCCGGGCCACCTGCTCGATCGAGGCGGTGGAGGGAACCCGCTCCACCAGCTCCACCAGTCGGTTGTTGCCGCCTACCTTCTCGAGGGCGCCGGTGTCGGCCAGCCAGGCGCTCATGGCGGTGAGATCGGTCGGCTTGCCCTGGCCGTGCAGCATCAGGGCGGTGCGGAAGATCTCCCGGTGGGCGTTCAGATAGAAGGCTTCCGGCTGCAGCACGTCAGCCACACGGCTGATTGCATCAGGATCCAGCAGGATGCCGCCCAACACTGCCTCTTCCGCCTCCAGGTTCTGGGGCGGTACGGAATCGGGTAGGGCCTCGAAGTTCGGCTCGTCGTCGCGACGGCCCTGGCCATAACCACGGCGTCCCCCATCATTCTTCTCTGGCAGGGGGACGCTCACCATGGCGGCAGGGCGTTACGAAAGGAATCACACTCTGGCTCGGATGAGCCGTTTGAGTGTTGTTTGATCAGGGATCAGTAGCTGACCACTTCCAGGTTGATCTCGGCGGTGACTTCGCTGTGAAGCTTCACCGTGACGGTGAACTTGCCGGTGCGGTGGATTTCAGGTACCACGATGTCGCGGCGGTCGATCTCCTTCTTGGTGGCTGCTTCGATGGCTTCGGCCACATCACCGTTGGTCACGGTGCCGAACAGAACGTTGTCTTCACCGGTCTGCTTCTTGACGGTGAAACGCCCGATGGTGGAAAGGGCGGTTTTGAAGTCGAGCGCTTCCTGCTTCAGAGCTGCCTGACGTTCAGCTTCCTTGGCCCGGCGGTGCTCCACCTGCTTCATCACCGCTGGGGTGAGGGGCACAGCTTTGCCGAAGGGGAGCAGGAAATTACGGGCGTAACCCGGAGCAACCTCCACCAGGTCTCCGTCCTTGCCCAGGCTGAGGAGATCCTCATTCAGAACGACTTTTACACGCTTAGGCATGGGACCGGAACGATGGATGAAGGCGGGTGCGATCGACCACGTTACGACGTGGCCTGTTGGTAAGAAGTCTCAGAGCCTCAGGAGGCTTCGTTGACGTAACGAGCAGTGCGGACACGGCTCGCCAGACCAAGACGTTTGAGCAGCCGCACGTGTTGCCAGGTGAAATCAAATTCAAACCAGCGCAGACCGTGGCGAGCGCTTGCGGGGTGAGCGTGGTGGTTGTTGTGCCAACCCTCACCGAACGAGAGCAAAGCTACCCACCAGCAATTGCGCGACAGGTCAGGGCAATCGAAGTTGCGGTATCCGAAGGCGTGGGTGGCTGAATTCACCAGCCAGGTCACGTGGTAGACGACCACGAGACGGAGCGGGATGGCCCACAGAACCAAGCCAAGGCCTCCACCATGCACCTGTGCAGTTTCCCCGAACCAGTACAGCCCAAGTCCCAGGGGGATTTGAAGGAGCAGGAACCAGCGGTCGAGCCAGCGATAAAACGGATCGCATTGAAGGTCGCCGGCGTAACGGTCGAGCTCCCTAAGAGCAGGGATGTCGTGCAGCATCCATTCGCTGTGGCTCCACCACAGCCCACGCCCAGCGTCATGGTGATCATTGGGTTGATCGGAGAAGCGATGGTGATGGCGATGCAATCCCACCCACTCGATCGGGCCGCTCTGACAGGCGAGGGTGCCCATGAGCACCAGGATGCGCTCCACCCATACCGGAACCACCAAGCTGCGGTGTGCGACCAGACGGTGCAGACCAAGCGTGACGCCCAGCACAGTCATCCAGTACAAAACACCGAAAGCCACAACCCCCTGCCAGCTCCAGAACCTTGGGAGCAGGGCCACGGTGGCTAGCACGTGCATCACCAGCATGAAGCTGGTGGTGCCCATCTTCAGCTTGCGCTGACGGGCTGGCAGAGGCTCACGCCGTGCCACCACCGCTGCCCGCTGGCGTAGCTCACGGGTGTCAGCTGTTTGCGAGGAAACCAATCGGATTCTCCTGAAATTGACAAGCCGCTCAGACAGGGAAACCGAGGAGCGGATGGTGCCGTTAGTGACAGAAATCTAAAGGAGTTCACGAAGTGCAGAGGCTTGGCACGTTCTGAAGAGTCGCGTCGGTCAGGACCTATGAAGGCAAGAACTCAGCAAGGAAACGGGTGATTAGTGCAATCGCAAATCATCTGATCGAAGTGGTGGCAAGGGATCAGGCTGAACTTGCCGCAGCGAGGACGGCGTCCGTGGAGCTGCGTTTGCAACGGGTCCTGGATGCGCTGTCGGCAGAGCGTGTGGGTACACAGCACTTCACTTCGCTCACCGGCTACGGCCATGGTGACCAAGGGCGTGAGGTGGTGGATCGGGTCTTTGCCCGGGTGCTGGGGGCCGAAGCCGCAGCAGTGCGCCTGCAATTCGTGAGCGGCACCCATGCCATTGCGGCAGCGTTGTTTGGGGTGTTGAGGCCCGGTGATCGTCTGTTGTCCATCACTGGGCGCCCCTACGACACCTTGGAAGAGGTCATCGGTCTCCGCGGTGAGGGTCAAGGCTCCCTTGCAGACTTCGGGATCTCTTACGACGAAATCGACCTGCAGCCCGACGGGGCAGTGGATGAGGTGGCGTTGAGTCAGGCCTTGGAGCAGTCCTGTCGGATGGTGCTGATCCAGCGAAGTTGTGGTTACAGCTGGCGGCCCTCGGTCACGGTTGATCAGATCGCAAGGCTGTGTGAACACATCCATGCGCGCCAGCCCGACTGCGTTGTCTTTGTCGACAACTGTTACGGCGAGTTGGTGCAGGAGCAGGAGCCAACCGCTGTTGGGGCGGATCTCATCGCTGGATCCTTGATCAAGAATCTCGGCGGCACCATTGCCCCCACTGGCGGTTACATCGCCGGACGGGCTGATCTTGTCGAGCAGGCCTGCTGCCGGCTCACGGCGCCGGGGATCGGTAGTGAGGGCGGCACGGGATTTGACCTGCAGCGGCTGGTGCTGCAGGGCCTGTTCCTGGCACCGCAGATGGTGTCGGAGGCATTGATCGGCGCGGATCTTGTGGCGGGGGTGTTCGCGCGACTTGGTTTCCCTGTTAATCCCATGCCAGGCGCGGTGCGTAGCGATTTGATTCAGGCGGTTCGGCTGGGAAGTCCGGAAGCCCTCAAAGTCGTGTGTCGAGCCTTCCAGTCGACATCACCGATTGGCGCTTATCTCGATCCGGTGCCTGCATCCATGCCGGGGTATGCCTCCGATCTCGTGATGGCAGGGGGGACGTTCATTGACGGCTCTACCAGTGAATTTTCGGCGGATGCGCCGCTGCGGGAACCCTTCAACCTGTACGTGCAGGGCGGTACCCATCGGGCTCACATCCGCCTGGCGTTGTCCCGTGCGTTGTGTGACCTGAATGCGGCAGGACTGATCAATCTCACGCAAACTGGGATCACCTGAAACTGCGTCGATGGCGTTCGCGTTCCCCGACTCTTTTCGCTTCGCCGACAGCCACGAGTACGCCAACTCCGATGGTGATCTGGTGCGGGTGGGCATCAGCGCCTTCGCCGTTGATCAGCTGGGCGACATCGTGTTCGTCGACCTGCCGGACGTGGGCTCCAGCTTGGCGAAGGGCACCAGCTTCGGATCGGTGGAATCAGTGAAGGCTGTGGAAGACATGTACGCACCCATTGCCGGAGAGGTGGTGCAGCGCAATGAAGCGGTGCTGGCCAGTCCGGAGGAACTCCAGAACGATCCCCATGGCGAGGGCTGGCTTTTGGTGCTGCGTCCAACGGATCCCTCCGAGCTCGACAGCCTGATGACTGCGGAGGCCTACGGCGCGAAGGTCAACGCCGGCTGACATCAACTACGGGACGCGGCTCTTACGATCGCTCCGTGCGCTGCTGCTTTAGACGTTGATCTCTCCTTTTTCGCAGCGGCATATCGGCCCAAGTGCGGCGGAACAGAGCCGGATGCTGAATGCCCTCGGCTACAGCGATCTGAAGGGTTTCATCACTGATGTCGTGCCCGACGACATCCTTGACCCAGCGCCGCCTTACGAAGCCTTGCCCGAGGGCTGTGGTGAGGCGGAAGCCCTTAGGCAGCTGAAGGAGCTGAGCGAGTCCAATTCACTTCGACGCTCCTTGATTGGGTTGGGTTACTACGGCACAGCAACCCCGGCTCTGATTCAGCGCCACGTTTTTGAAAATCCGGCCTGGTACACCGCATACACCCCGTATCAGGCGGAAATCGCCCAAGGCCGTCTTGAGGCCCTTCTCAACTTTCAAACCCTGATCAGTGAGCTCACGGGTTTGCCGATCGCTAACGCGTCGCTGCTGGATGAAGCCACCGCAGCAGCGGAGGCCATGAGCCTCAGCTTCGGGGTTTGCCGTCGCCCCGAGGCGACCCGGTTCTTGGTGGACGCCAATGTGCTGCCGCAGACCTGGGCCGTGCTGCAGACCCGCGCGGAACCTCTTGGCATCACCCTGGAGCGGATCGACCCGGCAACGGCGCCGATCGATGCGTCCGTGTTCGGAGTTCTGCTCCAATTGCCCGGGGCTGATGGTTGTCTCTGGGATCCAACTGCCGTGATCGAAGCGGCCCATGCGGCTGGCGCTTTGGCCACTGTGGCCATCGATCCGTTGGCGCAGACCCTGATGGCGCCTGTTGGATCCCTGGGAGCCGACATTGCCGTGGGCAGTGCCCAACGCCTGGGGGTGCCGATGGGATTCGGTGGCCCCCATGCAGCCTTTTTCGCCACGGTTGAGGCCTACAAGCGTCAGATTCCGGGTCGTCTGGTGGGGCAGTCCAAGGATGTAGAAGGCCGCTCGGCCCTACGGCTGGCGCTGCAGACCCGTGAGCAGCACATCCGCCGTGACAAAGCCACCAGCAATATCTGCACTGCTCAGGTGTTGCTCGCCGTGATGGCCTCTTTCTATGCGGTGCATCACGGGCCCGACGGCCTTCAGGCCATCGCCCAGCGCATCGTTGGGCTGCGCAGCCAGTTGGAGCAGGGCCTGAAGGCTCTCGGGTATCCGCTGGCCTTGGCGGACCGTTTCGACACCGTCACCGTGCACTGTGCGGCGGCGCCTGCCGTCCACCGCGCCGCTGCCGCAGCAGGCTTCAATCTGCGGGTGCTGCCAGATGGCGCCGCTCCGGCGGACGCCGCCGGATTCGGCATCAGCCTGGATGAGTTGTCGGATGAACGGGAGCTGCAAGTGCTCCTGGGGCTCCTGGCGGAGGCCTGCGGTCAGGACTTGCCAGAGCTTGAGGCTGCGCGGCCCGAGTCCCTGTCCCTGCCGCAGCGCAGCCAACCCTGGCTCACCCAGCCGGTGTTTCATCAGTACCGCAGCGAGACGGAGCTGTTGCGCTACATCCAGCGGTTGGTGAGCCGTGATCTTTCCCTGGTGCACGGGATGATCCCCTTGGGCAGTTGCACCATGAAGCTCAATGCCGCCGCTGAGCTGCAGCCGGTGAGTTGGCCTGCCTTTGCGGCATTGCATCCGTTTTCTCCAGTGGATCAGACGGAGGGCTATCGCTGCATGGCCGACGATCTGGAGCGATGGTTGGCGGCTCTGACTGGATTTGCAGCCGTGTCGTTGCAGCCCAACGCCGGTTCTCAGGGGGAATATGCGGGGCTTCTAGTGATTCGCGCCTGGCACCGCTCCCGCGGGGAGGCCCATCGCGATATCTGTCTGATTCCTACCAGCGCCCATGGCACCAACCCCGCCAGTGCCGTCATGGCCGGACTCAAGGTTGTGGCTGTCGCCTGCGATGACGAGGGCAACATCGATCAGCAGGATCTTGCTGCGAAGGCTGCTGAGCATGCCGATCAGCTGGCGGCGTTGATGGTCACCTACCCCTCCACCCACGGCGTCTTTGAAACCGGCATCCGTGAGATCTGCTCCGTTGTGCATCAGCACGGTGGGCAGGTGTACCTCGATGGGGCCAACCTCAATGCGCAGGTTGGGCTTTGCCGTCCTGGTGCGTTCGGTGCCGATGTGTGCCATCTCAACCTGCACAAGACCTTCTGCATCCCCCACGGGGGCGGTGGCCCAGGTGTGGGACCGATTGGTGTGGCGGCGCATCTGGCGCCCTTCCTGCCGGGTCATCCGTTGCAAGCCGGTACCTCAGCCGCCATCGGACCCGTTTCCGCAGCAGCGCTCGGCAGCGCCAGCATCCTGCCGATCAGTTGGATGTATCTACGGATGATGGGGGCGGATGCCCTGCGGCAGGCCAGTGCCGTGGCACTGTTGTCAGCCAACTATCTGGCCCATCGGCTTGACCCCTATTACCCCGTGCTGTTTCGGGGCAGCACCGGTCGAGTGGCCCATGAATGCATCCTTGATCTGCGGCCGTTGAAAAGGGAAGCGGGAATCGATGTTGATGACATCGCCAAGCGTTTGATGGATTACGGCTTCCACGCACCCACCGTCAGTTGGCCGGTGGCTGGAACGGTGATGGTTGAACCCACGGAGAGCGAAAGCCTGGCGGAGTTGGATCGCTTCGCCGATGCCCTGGTGGCGATCCGTGAGGAGATTCGTGCCATTGAAAACGGCGCCAGCGACCCTCAGAACAACCCGTTGAAGCTTGCCCCGCACACCCTGGCTGCAGTGACAGCGGATGACTGGGATCGTCCCTACAGCCGTCAGCAGGCCGCATTCCCCATGGAAGGCCAGCACGAGAACAAGGTCTGGCCAGCTGTGGCTCGGATTGACAACGCCTTCGGTGACCGCAACTTGATCTGCACCTGCCCCTCTGTGGAAGAGGTGGCTGTGGCGGCTTGAGACCCTGGTGCGAGGGCATCAGAGCGTGTAAATTTTCACTGAAAGTGGAAAAATTGGTTTGATTCCGTTCATCGCCCTTGCGGGTTCGGTCAAACTGTTCGACAACTGATTCGTCTGTCGGGGGACACCATGGATCGGGACAACATCAAGAAATCTGGCCTCAGGACCGTTGAAGGACCTGCCCTTCCTCAACTTTCGGACGGTCTCGAGTCGGCCTTCAATCGTGGTCACACTTTGTCTATTGAAGGGACGAATGTGATTCGGGTTCCGTTCGGCACCCGCCGCTCCCGTCGTAGCCGCCCGGAGCGGCCCGATCACTGGGCCACCCTCGTCATTCCTCTTCAACCGGTGGGCGATCCCACCCCTCCACCGGCAGCGGCCTGAATTAAGGCCACTCCGATTTCTGATGACTCTTGCGAAAGACGCCAGTCCACAAGGGCTTTGACGTCGGCCAATGAGCAGGTCGGTGTTCTGAACGGCAGGAGCCGCATGGGGCTGCGTTCAGGTCGCACCAACCAGCTTCGATTGGTTTGAGGCATCAAAAGGAACCCGCGGTAACGAACCGCGGTTTCATGACCGTTCATGAATCCCATCGCTCAAGGGATTGTTTGAAAGTGACTCCGTCATTTCAGGGCGCAAGATCTGGTGTTACGCGCTTGCACCGAATCTCTTCCGGATTGCTGCGTTTCAAGTGGTCAAACGGAGATCAGCTTGCGAGATTGCAACGGCCTGTCAGTTGTGCCCCCACAGGTGGTGGTGCATGCCGGAACCCTTTCCAGCAGCGATGGTGTCGTCGTTGATCACCCGCAAGGGGCCGAAGCCCATTCAGTTCGGATCCTGATGGCCGCCGAACGAAAAGCTGTGCCAGGACTCAAGCCAGTCCAGTTGGGTGAGACAGCGCTCGGAAGCCGGGCGCATCCGCATTGATGGAGTGTTGACAACAGCGGTCAGGTTGATCGCGTGGAAAGGGGGTATTCGGGGTGAGGTGTTCGCTTCAGAGCTCCAGGGGAGTCATCTGCAGCAGCCGTTGCACCAGGTCGGCGATGGTGTCGTCTTGGGGTGGCTTGGCGTAGTTACTAAGCAGCTGTCGCCCGACAACCTGGGCTCCAAGGTGCGTCAGCTGGATGCGCAGGGAAAGGAGCAGTTCCATGCCGCCCCCACCGGAAAAGGTGGCCATGGCAATCGGTCGCCCGTTGAAGAGGGATCGGAAGTCATCTCCTGTCACCGAGAGCCAGGCAATGGCATTGGTGAGGGATGGCGGTATTGAGCCGTTGTATTCCGGTGCGCAGATCACCCAGCACGGAGTTTGCTGGAGCTTGTCGTGCAGGGTCACAAGATCAGGGCCAGCACCCGCTTCCTTGACTCTCGGTG
>Ga0189289_10509_pt1 | contig 11392 bp, 10 predicted proteins | sample UW106minimetaG_FD_130313 | JGI IMG/M metagenome (GOLD analysis project Ga0189289, IMG submission 130313) | Marine microbial communities from the Costa Rica Dome - UW106 mini metaG | ecosystem: Environmental > Aquatic > Marine > Oceanic > Photic zone | place: Costa Rica: the Eastern Pacific...
CCCCGAGATCCTGGCCAGCGCCTTGCAAAAACGACCGGCGGCCCTGGCGGTGTTGACGGACCCCAACCAGGGTGGCGCTCGCACCGTGCAGCGCATGTTGCGCAGCAGCGGCCTTGAAGCCAGCACAGACCTATGGCTCTGCGAAAACCTCGGGCACGCCGATGAGCGGGTACAGCAGATCGCCCCAGGCACGGCCCTGCCGAAGGATCTGCATCCGCTGCTGATTGCACTGCTAATCGCCCGGGAACCCGCCGTACCGGATCTGCATGAGCTGCCGTTGTTCGGGCTCGATGACGGGCTCTACCTGCAGCAAAGCGATCACCCCGGGCTGATGACCAAGCGGGAGGTGCGCGTCCAACTGCTGGCCGAACTCACCTTGCCCGAGCACGGCGTGCTCTGGGATCTGGGGGCGGGTACTGGCAGCGTCGGACTGGAAGCTCTGCGCCTGCGCCCACGGCTGCAACTGCTGGCGGTGGAACGGCGTGCTGGTGGCGCTCAACTGATCCAGCGCAATGCGCGACGGCTCGGAGTCAGCCCAGCAGCAGTGCTGGAAGCAGACGTCATCCAGGTCATGAACGGCGCCCTTCCCACGGAGCTCAGCCATCCAGATCGTGTTCTGCTTGGAGGCGGAGGGGCGCAACGGGAGCGCTTGCTGCAGAAGGTTGTGGAGCGTCTCCGGTCTGGAGGCGTTGTTGTGATTCCCCTGGCCAGCCTGGAGGCGTTAGCCAGCGTTCGGCCCCTCCTCGAGAACGCCGGGTTAGCGGTGCGCGTGCAACAGCTGCAGGCCTGGCGAGGACAACCGCTAGGGGACGGCACACGCCTGTCTCCGATGAACCCAACCTTGATCGTGACTGGAACGAAGCGGAGCTGAAACAGCCTCAGTCCGAAGACATAACGGCTCAATCCGAACCGGATCTCCGATGTCAATCCCAAGGCGTTGAGCCTCCCCCGCACCGATTTCGACCACCGCATCGACAAAATCGGCTCGTCCGTTGCCATCCGCATCTGCGGAATAGGACCGACAAGGCAATGCAGCGCAAGCTGGAACAGCGCGGACCAGATCGAGCACGCGTCCGTCTCGAACAAAGATCATGTCGAGAGGCGCAATGGTGTTGAACATCCAGAAACGCTGCGGCTGCGGGGTGGAAAAGGGGAACCACATCCCACGCAAGGGAGGCAGGGCAGGGCGCCGCATCAACCCCAGCCGCTGTTGTTCAGGGCCGCGGGCCACCTCGAGATCGATGCAGCGCTGGTTCTCAACACACCAGCGGGCGGCAATCGGCAGCCACTGCGGGGGCGGCTCAGGGGGCAGAGCATCCATGGCCGCTCAAGCCTCCGGCAACACCTGGCCAAGGCAGTAGCCACGGCCGCGCACGGTGTGCAGCAGACGGCGCTCACCGCCGGCCTCCAGCTTCTGGCGCAGATAACGCACGTACACCTCAACGACATTGCTGCTGGACCGCTCCCCTTGCCAGACCTCCCGGAGCAACGCGTCGCGACTCAACACCTGGCCCCGTCGACGCAAAAGCACCTGCAGAAGCGTGAATTCACGGGCCGTCAACGCCACCACACGCCCTCCCCGGCGCACCGTTCGCGTGGTGGGATCAACGCTGAGATCATCGATCTGAAGCAGCACCGGTCGCTGACCTGACCGCTGCTGGATCGTGCGGTGCAGGCGCAAACGCAGCAGTAGATCGCTGGGCCCGATCTCCGACAGCCAGAAATCGTCCGCGCCGGTTCCCAGGCAGGCGGCGCGCGCTTCAACGCTGTCGCGTTCCAGGTCCAGCAGGATCGGCATGGCCCGGAAACGGTTGCGCAGATCCTGAATCAAAGCGGCCTGATCGGCCGCCAGCACGGCAGCCACAGGGGATTCACCCGGTTCAGGGGCATGGGCCGAAGGCCCGGCACTAAGCCAGTCCAGGGTGGCGTAGCCGGATGCAGCGAGACGGGGCGCCAGGGATATCGCTGAAGGGCCTGCCAACAACAACAGAGGATCAGCGTTCATTCCCGGTCAGGCTTGGCGATGTGGGGCAGACCCCAACCCAGTTTGTTGCGCAGCACCTGGAAGAACTCGTGGTCTGCGAGGCGCACAAAGCGCACGGGATTGTCGCTACGACGGATTAACACACGATCTTCAGGCCAGACATAGCAACCAGCACTTCCATCCACCACCATCATCAGGCGCTCCGGCGTGGCCGGAAACACCGTGACGGGTTCACGGTCACTGAACACCAGAGCGCGGGACGCCAGGGAATGGGGCGCAATCGGGGTGAGTTGCAGCACCGGACAATCCGGCGTGATCACCGGCCCTCCAGAACTGAGGGCATAGGCCGTTGAACCCGTCGGCGTGGAGAGGATCACACCATCGGCAGCAATGTCCACCGGGGCATGACGACCAATGGCGATCTCGAAATGACACATGCTTGTAAGCGGCTCCCGATGCAGCGCCATTTCGTTGAGGGACAGCGCCTCCCAGCGGCGCTGATCACCCCGCATCACACTCACCACGAGGTTGCTGCGTTCTTCAATCGTCCATTGCTGGGTGAGCACCACGTCTAGGGCCCGGTCGAGATCGTCGAGATAGGCCTCCGCCAGAAATCCCAAATGACCGGTATTGATCGTGAGAATCGGGATCCCGACAGGGGCGGTCTGACGCGCTGCGGAGAGAACTGTGCCGTCACCACCGAGCACGATGGCCAACACCATCGATTGGTCGAAGCCCTGAGGCACGCAGGCGCTGTAGCCCCTCAGACGTAGGTGCTGATCGGGATTGGCAAAGCCAACCATGCCCCCAGAGCTGCTGGCCCGCTCCACGGCATGGCCGGCTGCCTCCAGGCGCTGCTGAATGGTGTCCGCCGTCTGCACCGCCAGCGGCTTGCCGTCATTGACGATCAGTCCGATCCGGGGCACTGATCGCAGCCAGTAAAGAACAAGTTCAGCTTATGGGACTTGGCATGCGCCCATCCGTCCGTGATCTGGATCGAAACGCTGCGCAAATTTCTTTTTCTCCCTAGACCAAAAAAAACGTATTGACGTCCATGAAAGCCTTCAAAACGCTTGGACACGTCCTCGCCCTGAGTGCACTGGCTCTCGGACCAGCAACAGGATCCGTCGAAGCCCGAGGGCAATCAACCTTGAAAGGGCAGATCTCCTTGAAGGGTCAGCCCGTGAGCGACTCATCCATCACCCTCTGGCAAACCCAGGCCGGGCAATCCCCCAAACAACTGAGCACCCATCGCTCGAACAAAAGCGGTGCCTTCAGTGTCAAGGTTCGAGCAACGCAAGGGGTCGTCCATTACCTCTTGGCCGAGGGGGGCGATATCGGCGGATCCAGCGCCGACCAACTCACCATGCTCACGGTGCTCGGCGGAGATGAGCATCAGCAGGTGGCCATCAACGAGCTCACTACCGTTGGTTCGGTTTGGCCAAATGCTCAGCTGCTTGAAGGCACAGCTTTGGAAGGGAGCCAAAGCGCCTTAGCGATCGGATCGAGCCAAGTGGAAAACCTGGTGGACCAGAGCACAGGACGCTTTGGAGCAACGTTGCTGAAGAGCACGAACCTGCTGAATTCTGAGACTGCAGCTCGGATGAATGTGCTCTCAGATCTGATTGCTCTGTGCGGGCAACCGACGCAATCTCGAGCGTGCGATCAGCTGCTAGCACTGACAAATTCAGAGAACACACTCTCGGCAATGACGTCCATTGCCCGTCAACCCTGGAAGAACGCCGGCGCGCTCTATCAGCTGTTCCAAAGCTCATACCCGATCAACAAAGCAACACAGCTGCGCACAACTGCAACCGCTCCCTATTTGCTGTTTCAACCCAAAAGCTTTTCCCTCTCCCTGGTTTTTGACGGTGGCGGTGCTTTAGGGCTCGGGAAGTTGATGTTTGACGGAAAAGGGAGCATGTGGAGTGGAACCAACTGGATGCCGGGATCTCAATCCGGCGTGGTGAACAACATCGGCGGAGGCGTGACCCACTTCGGCCCCGGTGGCACACCCCTCTCACCAGCGATTAGCGGTTACAACGGCCAAGGCATCAACGGAGTGGGCTGGGGGACCGGAGTATCCGAAAAATATGCCTGGGTTGGTGCGTTCAACAACATGGTTGGGGTGTTCGACCTCAAAGACGGCAAAGCCCTCGGGCCAGCCACCATTGATGGGGAAGTGGGTCAGCTTCAGGGCGTCGCCACAGCCGCCAACGGAGATGTATGGATTGCCGACAACACCGCAAACCACATGATTCATTTCCCAGGTGGCGATTACACCCAGGGAGAACGAATCACAATTAATGGGCTCCAAGCACCCTTCAGTGTTGCCGTTGACGCGCAGAACAGAGTGTGGGTGAGCAGCAGTTACAACAACAAACTCACCGTTTTCCCAGGGGACGCTCCTGATCAGGCCAAAACGATCGAAGTGAACCTTGGGGCACGTGGTGTTGCCGTTGACTCAACAGGGCACGTATGGATTGCCCAGCAATCCAATTCTCCTCAAGGAGCACTACCTCCAGGCGCGAAAATGCCGCCCAACATCCCCGCCAATGCACCACAACCCAAGACCATCATGGAGGAATTTGAGGCCGGTGCTGAATACCTTTTAACCAACCCCAACATCACGCAAACTGGCATGGTTGGGTTGATTTCACCCGACATGAAAATTCTCAAGCAGGACATCGCCAAAGGCACCGCTTATATCCCCTGGGGTGTGACCATCGACGGCAATGACAATGTCTGGGTCGGCAATTTATATGGTCAAAGCTTGACTCACATCTGCGGCGTCAATCCCGCCAAATGCCCCGCAGGAAAAACCACTGGGGATGTGATTCACAACTACCAAAGCGGCGTTATTCAAATGACAACCGATGTGATCGTTGATGACGCTGGAAATCTCTGGAGCGCCAACAACTGGTTCGACGGTGAAGTCGTGATCAACCCCACCTACAGGGGACGCACCTCCACATTTGGAGGGGGCCAGGGATTCGTTGTGACCTATGGCGTTGCCGGACCGGTTCAAAACCCCCTGATGGGTCCTGTGCGCAAGCCACGCTGATGGCTTCGTTGTCCTCAATCGCCTGATTCTTCCGTTCCAAAACCCGATGCGTCTCAACCGCCTGCTTGGCCTCGCCACTGCCTGTTTGCTCGCTCCGCTTGCACTGCCGTCTACCGCAGAAGAAGCCTCAGAGAACGACGGCGACACCCGGGTGTACGTGGAGGCCTACGGCTTCTTCCCCCTGGAAACCCACTCCAAAACAACTCTGGACAACAACAGCACCAAAGAAACGCTGGATCTCAGCGATGTGTTGGACATGCTCACCGGTGTGTTCAGCGGCAAGGTGGCTGTTGAGAAAGGTCGCTTTGGCCTACAGGCGGGGCTGGACCATCTCAGCTTCAGCACATCCGAGACGGTCTCGTCCTGGAACAGCTCGAACCCCATTCAGAACGAACGCCACCCGCTCCTGCCGGAGCGGCGGGTCAACTCCAAAGGAACGATCAAGTCGGTCACCGACACCGAGCAAACCATTTTTGATCTAGCCCTGCGCTACCGCGCTGGTGAGATTCAAAAGCCAAAGATGACGCCAGGTTCGGTGAGCTTCGTTGGCTTCGCAGGGATGCGATTGATCGACGCCTCATTGGATATGGACGTGTCGTTCAAAGACGACGTCACCGTCGAAGGAATCCTTCCCTCAAGGCAGCTTCAACGCGACATTGCTGATGCAGCCAGTGAGACGTGGCACAACACCTGGGTGCAGCCCCTCGTTGGCATGAACACCACCCTTGCTCTGGGTGAAGACTGGCAAGCCTTCCTGGCCATGGATGCCGGTGGTTTTGGGCTCAACGGCAAACAGGATCTGTCAGGGACCATCGAGGCGGGTGTGGCCTACGCCCTGGGCAATTCCGCCCAGATTTCCCTGGCCTATCGCTACTTCGGGATCGACTACTCCGCCCACAACGGACGCGACGCCTACTCGTCGACACAAAACGGCGTCTCGATGGGATTCCGCTGGTTGTTTGACTGAGCTTTTATCCAGGGAGACCTGAGTGTTTATCCACTCACGGGGCTTAATGGGCTTTTGGGTTTGATGTGGCCAACCCAGCGGATCAGCAGGAGAACCAGGGTGAAAACAAGAAAAGGTGCATAGAAATCAGCTGGCCCTTTCTTCACATGGCTCACATACGTGAGGGCGAATTCTGCCCAAATCCAATAGGAGCCAATCACGTGCAATCGCTTCCAGTGCTTCATGCCCATCCATCGCTGGGCCGCATTCGTCGACGTCAGGGCCATCAAGGCAATCAACAGATAAGCCACACCCCCAACCAGCCACTTCCCTGCGGGCTGCTCACTCAGGAATGGATCCGGAAAATCCAGAGACATCGCAAGGATCAAGGCCAGATGAATCGCGTGGGACGACGCGAAACTCAACCCGATCCAGCGCCTGTTTTGAAGCATCCACTGACTCAGGGATGACGGCCAGAGGCGTTGCACACTCGAAGCCACAAAGGCCATCGAAAAGAGAACCAGGGAGCTACGTCCCGTTGCATCGATGCCTGCCGCGACTGACGTTGACGTCCAACCAGAGACGCCGAAATGGAGCGCCAGACCCGCCACAATCGCGAGCGTCGCCAAGGCGGTCAGTCGCCACCCAAGACGTGCCATCGACTCTCCCCTAAATCTCTTTTTTAAACACGCTGTTCAGCGTTGCCAACGGAAGTTTCTGGAACTCACTGGGGAGGGCAGGGAACGAAGAGAAGCTTGGCTCTGTTCGAGCTTCAGAGACAGCGCCTCCGAAAAACAGCATTTGCCCCTCAGAACTGCTCCAGGAAACGCAGATCGCTGGTGTAAAGCCGGCGGATGTCATCGATGCCGTGACGCACCATGCAGAACCGCTCCACCCCCAGACCTGCAGCAAACCCGCTGTAACGCTCAGGATCCAGCCCAAGGCCTTCCAGCACAGCGGGATCGACCATGCCGCAGCCCATCACCTCCAGCCAGCGGCCGCGCCACTGCACATCCACCTCAGCTGAGGGCTCAGTGAAGGGGAAGTAGCTGGCCCGGAAGCGCACCGGCAGGTCGCCGAAAAAGGCCTTCAGGAAGGCCATCACCGTGCCGCGCAGATGGCTGAAATCCAGCCCTTCATCAATGGCCAGCACCTCCACCTGATGGAACACCGGGGAGTGGGTGGCATCAACGGCATCTCGTCGATACACGCGCCCGGGAGCAACGATGCGCACCGGCGGGGGATTCTGCTCCAGATGGCGGATCTGCACCGGCGAGGTGTGGGTGCGCATCAGCAGATCAGCCCCGAGGTAAAAGGTGTCCTGCATATCCCGGGCTGGATGGTCCTCAGGGATGTTCAACGCGGTGAAGTTGTAATGGTCCTGCTCCACCTCAGGCCCCTCAGCCACGCTGTAGCCGAGGCCCAGGAACAGATCAACGATCTCTTCTGTCGTGGTGATTAGGGGATGGCGATGCCCCATCGGCACCCCTGAAGCCGGAGCGGTGACATCCAGGCTTTCCTTGGCAATCCGCTCCGCCATGGCCGCCCGCTTCACGGCTTCAAGCCGCTCACCCAACAGCGTCTGCACCTGCGTTTTCAGCACATTGGCGCGCTGACCCACCAGGGGGCGCTCCTGACCGGGCAACTTGCCCATGGCACCCAGCACACCGGAAATGCGGCCTTTCTTGCCCAGCAGCCCGACCCGCAGCTGCTCAAGGGCAGCGGCATCAGCCGCCTCGGCGATCTCGGCCGCAGCCTGCTGCTCGAGGTCATCGAGTTGATCGGTGAGCTGCTGCAGGGTGACCGGTGCGCTCAAAGGGACGTGTCTGACAGCTGCCGACTGTAAGCAGCCAAGCCGCTTAGGTTCACCGCAGTGCAAATACCGCCATGCCCCCGCTGCGGATCCTGATCAGCAACGACGATGGGGTATTCGCCGACGGCATCCGAACCCTGGCCGCTACTGCGGCAGCCCGTGGCCATCAGGTGACGGTGGTCTGCCCGGATCAGGAACGGTCCGCCACCGGCCATGGCCTCACCCTGCAGACCCCCATCCGCGCCGAGCGAGCCGACGAACTGTTTGCTCCAGGAGTCACCGCCTGGGCCTGTAGCGGCACCCCTGCCGACTGCATGAAGCTTGCCCTGTTCGAACTGCTGAAGGAGAAGCCGGACCTGGTGCTCTCCGGCATCAATCACGGCCCCAACCTGGGAACAGATGTGTTCTGCTCCGGCACCGTTGCAGCAGCCATGGAGGGCACCCTGGAAGGCATTCGATCGCTTGCGGTTAGCAGCGCCTGCTTCCAATGGCGTCAATTCCAAGCCGCCGCAGACCTGGCCCTGGAAGTGAGTGAACAGGCCATCGAGGACCAGTGGCCCGAAAACCTTCTGCTCAACCTCAACATCCCCCCCTGCTCTAGGGAGGAGATGAGTGGACTGCGCTGGACCCGTCTCTCGATCCGGCGTTACGACGAGCAATTCAGCCGCCGGGAAGACCCCCGTGGGCGCGCCTACTACTGGCTGGCCGGAGAAGCGGTGCAGGATCTTGAATCAGCTGGAGAAGGCCCCCGGGATTGGCCCAGCGATGTAGCCCAGATCCATGCTAATTCGGCCTCGCTCACGCCGATCCAACCTGATCTGTTCTGGCGGGGACCACTCAGCGGCCTCCCAAATCTCAAGCTCAACGATCAGCTGGTGCGCTAGATCGACTTCCCAACAGTTACTGGCAGGGAGTCAGAAAATGTTTAGCGCCTGGAGGACAACAGAAAACGTCCCAAAGAATCAAGCCAGACAGACGATTACAACCAACAGCGTTCTGCACAAACGGCAGGGGCTCAATGCACTGGCAAAGACTTGACTGAGCCGACAAGCCGCAGTGCGTACACAACTCAAAGGCCTTTCACAAGGAATTTAGCCAGGTGTTTTGCCATAACCTCTGACTTCGCCTGGGTGCAAACCGATCAAGTGGCTTGCACCCAGGATGAAATGAAAGCTCAGATCAAAGACCAAGGAACATTGCAGGAATTCGATCGAGTGCGTGAATGCCAAGCATTTGTGACACGACATTCACCAGCATTCCAGCGAGGTGAGCACCACCCACGAGAGCTAAACCACGCCACAACTTTTCATAATTTGCGGGTGGCTTCCCTCCCAGCCATGCAGCGGAAACTTGCACATAGTCTGGCGCCGGCGGCACATGAATAGCCATGGATACTCCACCAGCAAGATTGCTACGGAGCAAACTATCGCTCCCTTTTGATCGATCACTGCTTGCAAAGCTTTGCTCAAGAGCCGCAATGCGAACAAAGTTTTGCATCGACATTCCACTTGCAGAAGTGAACGATCGAACATAAGGAATCGTATGATCCCCGAAGACTTCTGCATATTCCGCGGAATCAATAATGGAGTCAATCAGTCCATCAAACCCATGCTCAGCCTGGATTGCAGCTGAACTAATAATTTCTTGCTGATTAAGAGGTGGTCGGCCAAGCAAATGCTTGAAATTCAACTCAATCCCTCTGTACGCAGAAACCTTAAAGAAATAACGGGATTTATACAACTCGCTCTTGGCGAGATGACGAACAAATTCTCGAGCACAAAGACGTCCGTCGGCGAATTCTGCTTCCAGCGAATCACAACGCTCATAGGCCATCACATGTGCATTACCCAGAACCTGCCGGTATGCGGCATCAACACACTCGCGCAGAGCCTCTCCATCAGACGGGGAGAAACGATCAAACGTCACCCGATGCGGACACTCAACATGGTCCCTAGGGCCGACGCCGATACGCATCTGTGCACACGATTGCCTCAGATATTCGGCATTCGTCAGAGCGGCTGGACTCATCCCCCTGCCGGCCTGAGACGACGCAAAACCGACGTCCATTGACTTGGACTCAGCGCCGAACCTGAACTTGGGTGAGAGGGAAGCGTTCATTTAAAACAGAATTACTGAAAGCCTTTGCCAAGCAATTGCGAGCACGAAAGACCGTTGATGGCGCAACTCCATTGGAGCGCATTGAAAACTTAGTTGTGAAACAACAATTTCCTCTGCACGCGAAAAAAAATTAAATTAAAGAATAATTAGTTATCTTTAGTTTCTTAAAGCCTTGCAGCATCGCTGAGAAGCGACTGCTTTGAAGATCCAAACAGTCCTGGACGCAAGCCAATTCAGCCTTCAACAGTTCAGCGAGATTTGCGCATCAAGACATCACGCGAAGAGCTTTGACTTGCAACCAAACCCAATCATCGAGGCTCGACCTGATGCCTCTCTCCCCAGATCAGAACCACGAAAAAGCCTTAAGGCATTAATTCACTGATGGAGAGGCAACCGGAGCCAAAGGGATCCATTCATTGCGTGCGATAAACCCGTTGCAGCAGCCACAGGGAGAACAACACACCGATCAGATGGGCGAACAGCACCTGGGTGTTGCTGAGCACGGACAGCATTTCCAATGACGTAATCGCCAGGTTGTCGGCCATGCCGCGGCCGCCGATGGCAATACCGGGGGTCTGCATCGAAGCCTGCACGAACAGACTGCCGGCGAGGGCCTGATAGCCGATCGTGGCGAAGGTGAGGCCCAGCAGATCCGCCAGCAGCCCCCGCTTGATCAGCCGTGCCACCTCCCCACGACTGGGTCGGGCAGCACTGTCGATGGCCCGACCGGCACGAACGATCAGCCAGCCCTGCCAGAGGCTGAACAGCAGCACGAGGAAGGCCAGGGAGGTGAGCGACAGGCCAGGCCCTAGCCCGACAGCACGTTCGGAATTGCGGGCCAGGCTGCCGCCAATGTTGTTGAACAGGAGAACACCCACTACAACGATGCCGAGAACCACCTGAATCCAGAAACGGATCCATCCCATCCGACGCACTCCGAAGGACAACTTCTGGAAATCGAGGAGGTCGGCCATGCCCTGGTGCTCGGTCGTTCAAACTTGCCACCAAAGCGCACCTTCTGCACCTCCTTGATTCCTCTCTGCTCTCCAGAGGAGGCCCGTCGGCCAACAGCCCTCGCTCTGGGGAGTTTTGATGGCCTCCACGCAGGCCATCGTCGTGTGATCGATGAGGCCATCCAGGGCATCCCAGAGGAGGCCATTCCCTCAGTGGTGAGCTTCTGGCCCCATCCCCGTGAGGTGCTGTTCGGCGAAGCACGCCTGAGGCTGGATCTGCCGAGCGAAAAACTCGCCCTGCTTGAACCCCTTGGCATCCAGCAGCTCGTGCTGGTGCCCTTCACCCGGGAGCTCGCTCAGCTGAGTGCGGAAGAGTTCGTCAAAACCGTTCTATTGAGCACCCTTGAGGCCAGGCGCATTGCGGTGGGCACCAACTTCCGATTCGGCCATCAGCGGCGGGGCGACGCCGAGATGCTGGAACGGCTCGCCGCTCGCGGGGGCGTTGAGGTGAAGG
>Ga0189289_10511_pt1 | contig 11248 bp, 12 predicted proteins | sample UW106minimetaG_FD_130313 | JGI IMG/M metagenome (GOLD analysis project Ga0189289, IMG submission 130313) | Marine microbial communities from the Costa Rica Dome - UW106 mini metaG | ecosystem: Environmental > Aquatic > Marine > Oceanic > Photic zone | place: Costa Rica: the Eastern Pacific...
CCTGGTGGGACGCTGTGTTGTCAGCGCTTCCCCTGCCTGAACGGCGTGATGCCGTGCTGGTGCACCATCCCCTCCGTCCAGGTGTGGCGGATCGGTTTCTCACGATGCTGTCGTCTCGATTGGCGTTGCCGTTGGTTTCCTTCGATGCCTGGCTGGAGTTCCAGCAGCGGCATCCCCGCGCCCGGCCACTCCCGTTGGCTCTAGCCCCGAATCGCATGACGGAGGCGCTGAGCGAAGCTGGTGGATTGCCTCCTCTGTTGGAGCATTCCCCCACCCGTCAGGCCTTGATCGATCTGCTTGTTTCTCTGCCGTGAGCACCGCTGAACAATCCGGAACCGTTTATCTGGTGGGAGCCGGTCCTGGTGATCCCGAGTTGCTCACGCTGAAAGCGCATCGGCTGCTTCGCGAGTGCGATGCCCTTGTGTACGACTCGCTGGTGCCCAAGGAAGTGCTGGATCTTGTCCCTGATGCCTGCGAACGCCGTTTTGTCGGCAAGCGTCGTGGGCATCATTCAGTGCCGCAACCAAGCACCAATGCTGTGCTCGTGGAAATGGCCCAGAAACACAGCACGGTGGTGCGGTTGAAGGGGGGTGATCCCTTTCTCTTTGGTCGTGGAGGTGAAGAAGCGGCTTACTTGGCGGAAAGGAACATCTCTGTTCAGGTGGTCCCTGGCGTGACGGCCGGCATCGCTGCCCCTGCTTATGCCGGAATTCCCGTCACGCACAGGCGGGCGGGGTCATCGGTGACCTTCGTCACCGGTCATGAGGAAATCGACAAGCGTCGTCCCTCTGTGGATTGGCGTGCCTTGGCCGCTGCCAGTGACGGCTTGGTGATTTACATGGGATTGCACAATCTGCCCCGGATCGCGGAGGAACTGATGGCGGGTGGTTTGGCTTCGACAACTCCCGTGGCGGTGATCCAGCAGGGCACGGTGGCGGGGCAGCGTTGCCTCAAAGCAACCTTGGTTGACGTTGCCGATCAATGCCGAGCGCAAGCCTTCAAGTCACCCTCGATCGTTGTGGTTGGTGAGGTGATTGACCAGCAGGTGGAGGCCTGCATGCCCACACCGGCAGCGGTCACGATGCCGATTCCGTTCTGACAATCCACGCTCTATTCCTTCAAGCGAGCCCGGAGCTGGGCCAGGTTGCACGGCCGGGTGTTGGTATCGAGTTGAGCACGGATGAGCCGGTCCCAAGCCGTAGTCACCGCATCCAGAGATCCCGGCAGCACAAACACAAAGGTGCCGTTGGCCACGCCGGCAAGGCAGCGGCTTTGCAGGGTGCTGGTGCCGATGCTCTCGAAGGAGAGCACGCGAAACAGTTCCCCGAATCCTTCGATTGTTTTGTCCAGCAGAGGTGCCACGGCTTCGGGGGTGCCATCGCGGCCGGTCAGACCGGTACCCCCACTGGTGATCACCACATCAACCGCGGGATCGGCGATCCAGCGGCTCAGTTCACTGCGGATTTGATAGCGATCATCCGGGCAGAGTCTTCGCTCGTGAAGCCGATGGTCGGCGGCTTCAAGTCTGCGCAGCAGCTGATCTCCGCTGCTGTCGTCCGCCAGGGTGCGTGTGTCGGAGATGGTGAGCAGGGTGATGGACAGGCCCATGGCACAGCGGCGGAGCCTTCGGACGCTAGAACCGCTCCAGCTGCCATGGACGCGGTGCTGAAGGTGCTGTTGTTCGCCTCCCTCCGAGAACGTGCCGGTTGGGCGGAGCGTTCCCTTCCATTCACGCCAGGGGTATCAACGGCCCGTGAGGTCTGGAACCAGTTGGATCTTGGCCCGCTCGAGGGCATCCGCATTGCGGTCAATCAGGAGTTGGTCGGTGCGAATCAGCGGTTGCAGGCCGGTGATGAGCTGGCCTTTCTTCCACCGTTCACGGGGGGTTGAAGCATGACCAGTTGTTGTGTGGAGGTGTGCCCGGATCCCTTTGATCCTTGGCAGCAGCTCGCGATCTGGAGTGGGGATGCCGCGGCCGCGGCGATCTTCATTGGTCGGGTGCGTCCCACCGCCATGGATGGCCGACCTCTGGAGGCGCTTGAGCTGGAGCACTTCCCCGGCCTTTGCGAACGTCAGATCACGGCCATGGCACAGCGTTTGCAGCAGGAGCACCGGGTGGGTCCGATTTTGGTGCTGCATCGGGTGGGGAGGCTCGCCCCTGGAGACCCGATTGTGCTGGTGGCGGTCCAGGCTGATCGGCGCGGCGCGGCGCAGCGCTGCTCTGCTGCGTTGTTGGAGCAACTCAAGCATCAGGCCCCGTTCTGGAAGCGGGAGTGGTGCAGCGGTCAGGGAACCTGGCTGGAGGCAAATACGCCGCTGTGATCAACGCTTGGGTGCTGCAGTTGGTAGCCCAGCTGTTTGAGCCGGGTGTTGCGGATCCGCCGGCCCGCTGAACTCGGATCGTCTTGTCCAAGCCAGTGCACCGGTGCCAGCCCTTGGCGTTGCAGGCTTCGCTCCACTAGATCCCGCAGCCGGATCGGTTCGTCGTTGACCACATTCACCACGCCGGTCCATTCACCATCCACTGCTGCTTCCAGGGCACCGGCGGCATCCGCCACATGCAGCCAGTTGCTGTAAGAGCCTCCGCTGCCGGGGCGTTCCAGGCCGGCGAGTCCGCGCAAACGTCGATCCAGATCGCGGCCGGGGCCGTACAGCGCTCCGAGGCGAAGGATGCAAACGCGCCGGTCGCCGATGCTGTTGAGCAGTTGCTCGCTTTCCAGCAGAACATCGCCATGGCCGCGGCCCGGGTCGGGCGGCGTTTGCTCATCCACCCAGCCACCCTGGGCATCGCCGTACACCGAGCAACTGCCCGTGTAGAGAATCTGTCGAAGATTCGGGAGTTCTGGCAACAGCGACTTCAGGCAGCGGAAGCTGTTGACGAAGGTGTGGCGGTAGCCGTTGGCATCCACCTGGCGATCTCCCTTGGGACCGAGGCAGAACACGGCGCTGCTGCTCTGCCGCAGTGCGTCCAGCAATTGGGCGGGATTGGTGGCATCGCATACCCTCACCCGATCCGCCAGGGAGCTGAGGTGCTCCAGCCGTTCGCTGCTGGTGGTGGTCAGCGTCAGCTTTAGCTGTGGCCGTCTCAGTTGCAGCCGCTCCGCCAGGGCAAGCCCCACATACCCGCAGCCAACGATCGTGAGGTCCATGGCGGGGGATGGCTGTTGCAGCGACCCTAAGGAGATCGACCGTTCCATGCCGTCACGGAGATGACTGATCAATGGACCCTCAACCGTCGCAATTTCGCCGGCCACTGGCAGGGATGTGGCCATTGGTTTGAACGCGACGGCGCCGATCGGCTGGACCTACAGCGTCCATCCCGCCGGATTGATCCCACCACATACGCGATTTCCTTTTCGGATGATGACCACGGGGTCTGGGATGGGTCGGGGCTGGCGTTTGCTCCCGGTGGCCTGGCCACCTATCCCATCAGCCGAGCCAAATACAACGCCGGTGGCGGTTGTTGGCAGTTTCCCGGGGCGGGGGGCCAGTCCAGCCTTGGCTTGGATGCCGATCGTCCGCGCTTCGGCCACGAGATCAACCTGTTTTGCGGTCGCTCCCGCTCGATGCTGGTGCTGCTCTGGGAACCGCGGAACGGCCGTTGGCGCTTGCAGCGCGTTGGGGCGGTGGGCTTTCGTTGCCGTCTGAGCCCCGATCCCGAACCCGAGCGTCCCGCATGCGGGACACCCGAGGCTCTGCTGGATTTGGTGAAGGGATGGAGCGGTGAGCGGCAGACGCTGCGACCTCAGCTGGGGGTGAAGGCCGAGGCCGAGGACGCTGCTCCCGTGGTGTTTGATGCGCACCAATTTCTTCACAATGACTGCTCAGCCGTGATGCCCGATGGCTTGGTGTTCTCGGTGCCCAGTGAAATTCCAGCGGAGCCTTTCAGCCTGGAGATCGCAGGACGTCTCGGCGCTGCGCTGTTTCAGCAGGTCAGCATCCATTTCGATGCATCGGGCCAGCTCTTGGCCTGGGAGCGTCGATGCTTTTGCCCAGCGACGGTTCAGAAGATTCGCTGACGGATCACCTGGGCCCAGAGGCGCGTACCGCTTTGCAACGAGCCGGCCTCCGCCGGTAGTTCCAACAGAAGATCGGCCCGTTGCAGGGAGCCGATTCGGGAGGAGGCCTGCGAGCCATCCACCCGTGCCAGCAGCGCTCCTGCGGCGTTGGTGTCGAGGCGGGCTCGGGCCAGTTCCGGCCGTCCCGGTCGGCGGCTTAAAGGGTCGGCGAGTTCCACCATCACCCGGGGGAACAGCTCTGGTTCGATCTGCCCCTCCAGGGCCTGCAGGGCGGGCCAGAGCAGTTGCAGGGCGGTGACCGCCGCCGCCACGGGATTGCCCGGTAGTCCGAAAAACGGCACGCCCTCACCGATGCTTCCAAAGGCGAAGGGACGACCCGGGCGAAGGAACAATTTCCAGAAGTCCACGGCACCCAGCTCCGCTACCAGGGGTCGGATCCAGTCGGTATCGCCGGCGGAGACGCCTCCGGTACTCACCACCACGTCGCAGTCGTTGGCCAGATCAAGCAGGGCCTGCCGCAGGGCGTTGGGTTGATCGGCCACCACCCGTCGCTGGGTCACCGACTGCCCGAGGGCCTGGAGCATCGTCTCCAGAAGCGTGCCGTTGCTCTCCCAGATGGCACCGGGGTGCCGCACTGTTCCGGGTGGCACCAGCTCGTCCCCGCTGATCAGCAGCCCGATGCGGGGTTGTGACACAACGGCCAATGCGGCGATGCCGCAGCCGGCGAGGCGTGCGAGATCGGCGGACCCCAGTCGCTGTCCAGCGGCCAGCAGCAGGTCCCCTGGCCGGCATTCCTCGTCCTTCGGGCGAATCCAGGGACGATCCGACGCTTCTTTCGCCAGCTGGAGGGTGTTGCCGTCCACTGTGATGAGCTCCTGGGGCAGCACCCAGCCGGCACCGTCCGGCAGTGGAGCTCCGGTGAGGATCCGAATCGCATCGCCATTGGCCAGGGTTTGGTTGAAGGGTTGGCCTGCGGCGGAGCGCCCTTTCAGCTGCCAGGTCTCTCCGAGCTTGGGCTGGTGGCTCTGCCCCAAGGCATAGCCGTCCATGATTGAGGCCGGAAACCCCGGAACGGCCGCGCTGGCCAGCACAGTTCCTGCGCTCACGCGGCCGAGGGCTGCCTGGAGGGGCACCGTGCTGCTGGCCGTGATCGGCTGGATCGCTGCCAGAACCCGTCGGCGTGCCTCCTCCAGGGGTAGACCTTCGCGTCCGTACGGCTCAGCGCTTCCAAACACCATTGCGCCCCCCTTCTTTGTAATGAAGCTGGATGGCCTCGATCGTCATGGCTGGATCGACCGCCTTGAGCATGTCGTAAAGGGTCAGCAGCCCCACGGAAACGGCTGTCATTGCTTCCATTTCCACCCCGGTTTGGCCCGTTGTCCGGCAACGGCAGTGGACGACGAGGCCAGGTAGAGATTCGTCAGCGTCGATCGTCACATCCATGCCACTGAGCGGTAGGGGGTGGCACAGGGGAATCAATTCCCAAGTGCGTTTTGCGGCCTGGATGGCAGCCACCCGGGCGACCGCCAGAAGATCACCTTTCGGCGTCTCTCCCCGCTGGATCAGTGTCAGGGTTGCGGGCGCCATACGAATGGCTCCACTGGCATGGGCTTCGCGCTTGGTGGCAGGACGGTGCCCAACGTCCACCATGTGAACTTCGCCTTGTTGGTTCAGATGACTTAGGTCTTCCGTCATTTGATCAAGGTCACAACACCGTTAGTGAGTTGGAAATAACCCACTACCAGTTTCAGGGCACCGCTGCCTTTGGCCTCGGCCAAGACCGAGCTGCGTTGGATCAGCGTGGATGCTGTGGCAAGGGCATTGCTTCTGACGGCCTCCGCCAGATTGCTGCTGCCGCTAATGGTCTCCTCGATGGGATGGATCAGCCGTTCCAGCGAAGGGGTCAAAGGCTTGTCGTCCATCGCTGCCGTGACAGCTCCGCAGCCGCTGTGCCCCATCACCATCACCAGCGGCGTCTTGAGAACGCTGACGCCGTACTCCACCGAGGCAATCGCTTCGTCAAAAGCGCTGTTGCCGGCGTTGCGGATCACAAACAGGTCGCCTGGGGTGGTGTCGAACACCCAGCTCGGTGACACCCGTGAATCAGAGCAGGTGAGCACGGTCGCCCAGGGATGTTGGCTTGTGGCCAAAGCTCTGGGGGAATTGAAGCAGCGTGGGTCAGGATCGGTCCCGCGCAGCGTTGCCCTGTTCTCTTCAAGCGCCAGGCGCCACGCTTCTGCAAAACGGCGGTTCCCCGCCATCAGGGCCTGAAGTGGATCGTCGGGAACGCAGAACCCATCCTCCGCAGCATCAACAGGCCGCGGTTGTATCAGGGCGGCCAAGGCCATGCCGCCTGTTGATTGGAGGAATTGACGGCGTTGGATCCCCATGCCGGCACCTTATGGCCGGCTGTTGGGAAGTGCGATTAGCGCTAGTGCGATCAGCGCTCGCCGAAGGGGGCCCAGAGAGTGGCCTCGGAGCCGACCACGGGTTCCACGGCGGGCTTGATGGCAGCAGCCGGTTGAGCACTCACATTCGCACTCATGGAGGAGACATCCGCTTCGGCCAAGGGAGCCCAGAGAGCAGCTGGCCCGGCAATCACCGGTTCCACTGCAGCCGTGCCGGCCTGGACGGAAGCCGTTTGGCTGCGAACCAGCTGAACGGCTAGCGAGCCAACGATGAACGCACCCAGGAAGCCGGCTGCCAGGGTGATGGGGCTGCGGCCGGAAGTGGACGAGATGCTGCTGGTCACGGCAGAAACTCTCAGAACAGATCTTCAGTATGGAAAGAATTGGTGTGAACGACTACTGAATGGGCTGAATTGTGTAGCGGAATTAACAGTTCCTATGGGATCAAAGTCCTGCATTGGATGTTGCTGGAGAGCTTCAGCCGTGACCCATCCGTGGGACATTCCCAGCAACATTCCGAGGGAGAGGGCGAAGCGCACAGGCCAAGATTTGTATCAAAGTAAACATCTCTGTTTCCGCGGTCTTCTGTTGTCATCATTGACACCAATCAAGGCTTTGGTTGATGTCCAGTCGTTGCGATTCCGCCAGCCATTGCTTTGCCTTTGAGCAGGATTTCATCGGCAACTGGCGCTGCATACCGCTTTGTGTGCGTCGGAAACTTGATCTCTGTGGGGTGAAGTTAAAGCTCAATCACTGGTTGCAACTCTCCAAGGATCAACGTCAAACCCTGGTGGATTGGCCGGATGGGGCCGACGCCATCGAGCAGCTTCGCCAACACCTGCGCGATTGCACGAGCGCCATGGCCGATGGCATGGCGAAGGATCTTCCACCGGTCAGCGGCGCCCCCTGGCAACAGCTGGCCGAGCTGCCCGCTGCGGTGCAGGAGGCGGCAACGGCGCGAGGTGTGTTGATGACTCTGGAGCAATGGGCTCAGCTCAGTGAGCTGGATCGCTTTGCGTTGTGCAAGTTGGCCCGGCCGGGACACGATCACCACAACCTTGAAGCAGCCTTCAGCGAAGTGCTGGTGTGAGCAGCCGGCGCAGTGCCTCCAGCCTTCCTTTCTGCTGCTCGACGGGTTTTACCACCGAGACGGCCGGAGCCACGATCACCGCGCAGGCCTTGAGTTCCGGCTGCTTCGATACCGGGCAGGCCTCATCGTGCATCAGGGTGTTGGCCTCGCAGGCCTTCTCCTGGGTGAATCCCCAGTGCATTGGCAGAAAGACCGATCCACGCCGAATGCGATCGGTGACTTTCACGGTGGCGGTGAGGTGACCGCGGCGCGAGCTGATCGCTGCCAGTTCGCCGTTACGCAGTTTTAGATCCTGAGCGTCACCGGGGTGAATCTCCAGCAGCGGTTCGGGATGCTGTTTCATCAGCCGTTCCACCTTCCCTGTGCGGGTCATGGTGTGCCACTGCCCCAGATAGCGGCCAACCGTCAGTACAAGGGGGTAGGTCTCGCAGGGGGGCTCCGCCAGCCCGAGCGGTTGATCGGTGCTGAAGCGGGCGCGCTTGTTCGGGGTGGGGAACTGATGGTCTTCGTAGAGGCGTTTCGCCGTTGCGCTGGGGGTGCTGCCGTGGGGGTACGGCCACTGCTGTGGACCGTCCTGTTCAAGCAGTGCATGGCTCAGGCCACTGACGTCACAGAGGCGCCCTCGGGTCAGTTCGGTGAATTCGGCGTAAACCGCGGCCGCTGAATCAAAGCTGAATTGTTTGGTGTAGCCCAAGCGGCGTCCCACGTCAGCGAACACCTCCCAGTCGGGCCGGCTTTCGCCGAAGCGGCGTCGATAGGCCGGGCAATAGGTCACCCGTCGTTCGGAATTGGTCATGGCACCGGCCTTCTCACTCCACTGGGCTGCGGGCAAAAGCAGGTGGGCGTAATGGGACGTTTCAGAGTCGGCATAGGCCTCGCTCACCACCACCAGCGGGCAATTGTTTATGGCTGACTTCACCCGGTCGAGATCCGGGAGGCTGACCAGGGGGTTGGTGGCGGCCACCCACCACAGATCCAGAGCGCCCTGTTCCATTGCTTCGATCTGCTGCCAGGCCGCCAATCCAGGCTTGGCGTTGATCTGTCCTTCCGGCAGCCGCCAGGCCTGCTCCACTTCGGCACGGTGGTCAGCGTTGGCTACCAAGCGGTAGCCCGGCAGGAGATGCGCCAAGCCTCCGGCCTCGCGCCCGCCCATGGCATTTGGTTGGCCGGTCAGGGAAAACGGGCCCGCTCCTTCTTTGCCGATCTGACCGGTGAGCAGATGCAGATTGATCAACCCCTGCACGACTGCTGTTCCTTCACGGCGTTGGTTCACCCCCATTGACCACAGGCTGAGCACCTTCTCGCGCCGGTGGAACAGAGCGGCCACTTCCCGCAGGCGTTTTTCGGGGATGTTGCAGAACAGGGCAACCCGCCTTGGAGTCCAGCGGGCGGCGACGTCAAAAAAAGCGTCGTAATTCTCGGTGTGGTCGTCGATGAAGGCTGGATCCTGGCCGTTCTCGCGGAGCACCAGGTGGGCAATGCCGTGCAGCAGGGCCAGGTCGCTGCCTGGTGCAATCGGCAAGTGGATGTCGGCGGCTTTAGCGGTGTCGGTACGGCGTGGATCCACCACCACGATCTTGACGCTGCCAGGGTTTTTTCGTTTTCGCTTCAGCAGGCGCTGGAACAGCACCGGGTGGCACTCGGCGGTGTTAGTGCCGATCAGAAACGCCACCGTGCAGTGGTCGAGGTCTTCGTAGCTGCAGGGAGGACCATCGGAACCCAGGCTGCGGGTGTAGCCCGCCACTGCTGAGCTCATGCACAGCCGCGAATTGGCATCAAAGTTGTTGGTGCCCAGTGCGCCTTTCAGCAGTTTCTGGGCCAGGTAGTAATCCTCGGTGTGGAACTGGCCGGAGCCGTACATGGCGATGCCATCGGCATTGCCGCGCTGGGTCACGCTTGCCTGAATCTGTCCGGTGATTTTTTCGAGGGCTTCGTCCCAGCTGATCGGTGCGAAGTCGTCCTCGAGCGTTTCGCGGAACAGGGGTTGGCGCAGTCGTCCTTGGGCCAGCGTTTCGCCAACCGTGGCGCCCTTGATGCAGACCTGACCAAGACTGGAGGGATGCTCGCGGTCGCCGCGGGCCGTCCACATTGGATTGCCTTCAGCATCCCGCTTCACGGCTTGGCCCTTCACAGCAGGAGGGAGCAGCTCTAGGCCACAGCCCACTCCGCAGTAGGGGCACTGGCTGCGCACGCTGCGGGGGGAGTTCACCATGCAGGAACCAAAAAAGAACAAAACCCGGAGCTGGAGCTCCGGGTCGTTGCGCAGCAACGAGTTGCTGCTGAGGTTGATGGATCAGGCCGTTTCGCCTTCGTGCAGCTCTGCGAAGGAGCCCTTGGGCTCTTTGAGGAAGAAGAAGCAGAAGAAGGCCACGATCAAACCTGCGACGCCCAGGATCTGGAAGAAGGCGCTGTTGGAGGCAGCAATCACCTCGGGGGTGGGTTCGCCGCCGCCGCCCATCCACATCGGCAGGAGGCTGAAGATCGTCAGGTAGGTGACGGCACCAACGTTGCCGTAGGCACCGACCAGACCGGCCACCTGACCGGTGACGCGACGCTTGACCAGGGGCACCAGCGCAAAGGTGGCGCCTTCACCGGATTGCACGAAGAAGGAGGCGAGCATGGTGATCACCACAGCCACGACGATGCCGGTGGTGCCAGAGAAGGTGCCTGGTTTGATCATGCTCATCACCAGGTAGCCCACGCCGAGACCAGCGGTGAGAAAGCCCATGGTGTTCTTGCGGCTGCCGACCCGGTCGGAGATCAGACCACCTGCAGGGCGCGCCACCAGGTTCACGAAGGCGAAGCAGGAGGCCAGGATTCCGGCGGTGGCCTTCGGCAGGTCGAAGGTGGTTTCAAAGAAGGTGGGCAGCATCGAGACCACGGCCAGTTCGGAACCGAAGTTCACGATGTAGGTGAGCTCGAGGATCGCCACTTGGCGGAACTCGTAGCGGTCTTCCTTGGGATAAACCTTGTTGCCAAGGATCAGATCGCGGTTGGTGCGAATGATTCCCCAGGTCTGGAAGGCAAACCAGACGGCGACGGCACCGAGGGCCAGCGGGTAGGTGCTTGCGGTGAGGAAGCCAACTTTGGACAGGCGCCAGCAGAGAACACAGAGGATGGCCGCGAAGGGCACGTTCATGCCGAGCAGGCCCCAGAAGTCGCGCATGGAGGTGACTTCCAGGCCTGCGGTCTTCTCAGGACGCTGGTAAGTCTTGCCGGGGGGTGTATCCGTGACGTTAAAGAAGTAGAAGAGGCCGTAGGCAGCCGAAACGATGCCGGTGAGGGCGATCGCACCGCGCCAGTTCAGAACAGCACCGGTCGGCAGTTCGAAACCACCGGAGAAGGAGAGGAAGCCGGCGAGGGCCACCATCGTGAGGGCCGAAAAGGCGGAGCCGAAGTTGCCCCAGCCGCCGTAGATCCCTTCCGCGAGGCCGATTTCCTTGGGAGGGAACCACTCGGCCACCATTCGGATGCCGATCACAAAGCCGGCGCCCACGATGGAGAGGAGCAGACGTGCCACCACAAGTTGGTTGAAGTCCTGAGCGGAGGCAAACAGCAGGCAGGGAATGGCCGAGAAGACCAGGATTGAGGAGTAGGTGACCCGGGGTCCGAATTTGTCCAGCAGCATGCCAATCAGCACACGAGCCGGGATGGTGAGGGCCACGTTGCAGATGGCCACTGTGCGGATCTGACCAACAGTCAATCCGAGGTCCGCTTTCACGGTGGTGGCC
>Ga0189289_10512_pt1 | contig 11197 bp, 2 predicted proteins | sample UW106minimetaG_FD_130313 | JGI IMG/M metagenome (GOLD analysis project Ga0189289, IMG submission 130313) | Marine microbial communities from the Costa Rica Dome - UW106 mini metaG | ecosystem: Environmental > Aquatic > Marine > Oceanic > Photic zone | place: Costa Rica: the Eastern Pacific...
AAAGGTATTAGTACCCAATTTCAAGCAAATTCTTCAATCCTTATTTTTGATCGGTTTGGAAAGCTTTTAAAAGAACTCGATCCACTTGGTTCAGGATGGGATGGCACTTACAATGGTGCCAAAATGCCCACAAGTGATTACTGGTTTAAAGTTAAACTTGAAGATGGAAGAACTTTTACTAGTCATTTTACTTTAAAACGATAATTTAAAAATTGTATTTTAGTTATACCAAACTAAAATTTTGAAAAAAACAGCTTACATATTATGTTTTGTTATGTTTGGTGCAACACTACCCCTAATCGCACAAGACGTTTCTCTTTTCCAACAGTTTAATGGTCGATATGATTATGTAGCTATCGGAAATACCCTAAACACAGAAGAAAACGGCTCTTATTCAAATTGCACAATACTCACAAGTTCTTCTGCCGAATTAATTCTTGATCCCTCACAAAATATTGTAGCGGCCTACCTCTATTGGGCAGGATCTGGTGCTGGTGATTTTGATATTGAATTAAATGGAATAGCTATTAGTGCGGAGCGCACATTTAGTGATTCCCTTGATGCAACCCGTATATTTTTTGCAGCTTTCGCTGATGTAACCGATTTGGTAATTAATGAAGGTAATGGTACGTTTACCGTATCAGAATTTGATTTAACTAATGTAATTACTCCCTATTGCCCAACTGGAACTAATTTTGGAGGTTGGGCTATTTCTATTATATATCAAGATACTAACTTACCACTTAATCAATTAAATGTTTATGACGGATTACAAAGTGTACCCACCTTTTTAAGCATAACACTAGATAACCTCAACGTTTTGGATAATGAAGATGCAAAAATTGGCTTTATTGCTTGGGAAGGAGATCGTAATTTGGCAGTAACAGAACAACTAACTATTAATGGAAATGTTATTAGTAATCCACCATTAAATCCAGCTAATAATGCCTTTAATGGAACAAATTCGTTTACAGGTGCATCTGACTTATACAATATGGATATTGATGTCTATAATATTCAAGACAATATAAGTATCGGAGATACCTCTGCAACCATAACATTAACTTCTGGTCAGGATTTTGTGATGATTAACAATATTATTACTGTTCTGAATAGCCAACTTCCTGATGCAACCATCGCTATTGATGACTACACAGTAAACTGTGGCGAAAATAGTGTTGCTTTATCATATACCATTAATAACTTTAATAGTACTGCGCTATTACCAGCAAATACACCCATTGCATATTACTTAAATGGAATACTCTTAGGACAGAGTGTAACTTTAAATGATATTGCTATAAATGCGACAGAAACGGGCTCAATAGTACTTACTGTTCCTGAAACTTCAGACCCAAATATTATAATCACGGCTGTAGTTGATGACGATGGAACTATGAATGGAGTTGTAACAGAAATTAATGAAAACAATAACGAAACATCAGAAGACATTGAATTATTGATTATCCCTGATATTATACCTTTACCGAATCTTACAGGCTGTAATGAAGGGTTTGAAACATCAACCTATAACTTATTTGATGCCTTAGTTGGCTTAAACATTGATGAAAGTGAAGTATCGTTTTATTTAAGCCTTGAAGATTTAGAGGCTGAAATGAATAGTATCCTAATACCTAGTAATTACAATAATCTCAGTAATCCAGAGACCATTTTTGTGAGATTGGAAAGTCCTCCATGTTATGAAATTTTTCAATGTAATCTAGATATTGAAAATTGTCCACCTGAAATACCAGAAGGGTTCTCACCTAATAATGATGGGTTTAATGATTGGTTTAATATCCAGGGACTTTACGATATTTTTACCGAACATGAACTCAGTATATATAATCGCTATGGTGAGGTTTTATTTGTCGGAGATAATGACAAACCATGGAACGGTAAAATAAATAGTGGATTAAATAATCGTGGTAAAACAGTTCCTGTTGGTACCTACTATTATGTTTTAAATCTAAAAGATCCTGAATATAAACCAATAGTAGGTTGGGTATATGTAAATTATTAGAATTGTTGAGATTTTATTCTGTTCGTCTTAGTCTTTTGGACCAAAAAAATTCAAACAATACATTTAAGCAACTATGGAATAATCTTATGGTTCTAAAGAAGTTTCCCCTTATAACATATTAAAAAGCATGATAATAATGTGTTTCAGGTTAGGAAAAATTATATGTTGAGCCTGTAATGTTTTTGGAAATTTCAATTTGGGGCAAAGGTCTCAATTTGAGATCGTTTCAATTTTTTTGTATTATAACGTATTAATGTTAACATTTTATGTATTTCATCGTGTTTTTTTGCATTTCGTCATATTAAAGCTTACTTTTCAGCTTGAATAGGAACAATTTGAATTATCCCGTACTTAATCCAAATTGTACTATAAACATAACCGCACATTATGGATGGATTAAAACGTTCTCTCTGGCTGTTTTTATGCTTGCTTTGCAGTATATCTTATGCTCAGCAAATAACAGTTGACAATTCTGTTTCGCCACAAAACTTGGTTGAGAACACTTTAATTCAAGGTTGTGTTGAAGTTTCAAACATTAATTCTAACATTAATGGCAGCCAAGTAGGTATAGGAAGTTATGGCTATTTTACACGTGGAGCCTCGAACTTTCCTTTTGAAAATGGTATCATATTAGCCACCGGTAATGCTAATTCTGCGGGGAACAATCAAAACTTAAATGTATTAAATGAAGGAGATGATAGCTGGGGAACTGACCCAGATCTTGAGTCTGCTTTAGGAATTTCAGGAACTCTAAATGCAACATCTTTAGAATTTAATTTTGTCTCTATTGCCAATCAGGTTCAGTTTAGATATATTCTTGCATCAGAAGAATATTTTGGAAATTTCCCTTGTCAATATTCTGACGGATTTGCATTTTTAATAAGACAAGCCGGCACCAATGATCCATATGTTAATATCGCACTTGTTCCTGGAACATCAACTCCCGTTAACACAAACACTGTTCATGATGAAATTGTTGGGTTCTGTGATGCATCTAATGAAGACTATTTTGAAGGTTACAGCCTAGGTGATACTAATTATAATGGAAGAACTTCTATTCTATCTGCAACAGCTTCCATTGTTCCAAATGTAGAATATCAAATAAAACTCATTATTGCAGATCAAACAGATGAAAACTATGATTCGGCCGTATTTATTGAAGGCAATAGCTTTAATGCATCTGTGGATTTAGGTGAAGATTTTTCAACTTGTGCAAGTAATATCAGTTTAAACGGTGATATTGGTAATACTCAAGCGACTTATACCTGGTATTTCAATAATGCACTTATTCCAGGGGCAAATCAGTCAAGCTTTGATGCAGTACAAACAGGTAACTATCGTGTTGAAATAGAGATTCCTCTGGTAGATGGGACCTGCACAATTGAAGATGACATTAATATTACTTTAAGCAATACGCAATCATCAGGATCAATCACTGATTTTCAGTTATGTGATGATTTAAGTAATGATGGTGTAGAGACATTTGATTTATCAATTCGAAACGCAGAAGTATTGGCTTCAGTTCCGACCGGAAACTACAGTATTTCATATCATTATTCTGAATCTGAAGCTCAATCAGGCAATAACCCAATTACAAATCCAATTCAAAATAGTATAAGTCCTCAACCAATTTTTGTTAGGATCTTGGATACAGATAATGGATGTCTTGCATTTTCTAGTTTTAATTTAATTATAAATGCATTGCCTACAATAGTAAATCCATCGCCATTGGTAGTATGCGATGATCAAGCGGCTGATGGTTTTACTACGATTGATCTTAACACAAAAGACAATGAAATAACTAATGGTCAAACAAATTTAAGCGTAACCTATCACAGTACACAAAGCGAAGCAAATTTAGGAAGTAACCCATTTCCAATGCCTTATGTCAATACTAACACCAATGAAACAGTTTATGTAAGTGTTCAGAACCCTCAAACAGGTTGTATAAGCACAACAACTTTAGATATCAGTGTTTTAGATAATCCTGTGATTAACACAGATCCACATTATATTGATGCTTGTGACGTGGACCATGACGGTTTTGCAGAATTTGATTTAACAACTATAATCCCTGATGTTTTACAAGGCTTGACTAACGTCACTGTTACTTTTCATGAAACGAATGATGATGCACTTTCAGGTGCAAACCCAATTGCTAATGATACTAACTACGCTAACATAAATTCTGATGAACAAGTGGTTTATATTAGGGTAGAAAATAATGCTACTGGTTGTGCTTCAATAACTCCAATTGAAATTCATACCAACTTACTCTTAACAGCAACAAATATTAACAACATTACCCAATGTGATATTAATAATGATGGTTTTGAAGAATTTAGCTTGTCAAGTATTGCTAATGGGATTATTAATGATATCCCAAATATCAATGTTGAATTTTATCTAACAGAAGATGACAGAGACAACCAGAATAATCCTTTAGATCCAACAGTCCCTTTCATTCCATCAAGTAATCCACAGACGATTTATTTGGAATTATCAAGTCCAACCTGTTCAGACATAGCTCAAATAGATTTGATACTAGTTCCGGTGAGCGAATTTGAGAATATTTCAAATCAAAACGTTTGTGACGACGATCAAGACGGATTTACCACGACAGATTTATCACAGTTCGACCTATTAGTTACAGAAGCACAACCTGGTTTTAATATCACATATTTCTTAACTGAAGATGATGCAAGAAACAATACAAATATGCTACCAAATCTGTATACAAATACGACAAATCCATTTACAATTTATCCGAGAATTACCTCGGATACCTCTGGATGCTCAGATATAAGCTCATTTGAAATTACAGTTCAAGAAGCGCCAATAACTTCTAATCCATCCGATATTGTAATTTGTGATGATGATCAAGATGGATTCTCAATAATTAATCTTTTTGACGTAGTACCTGAAATCGTTAGTAGCACGAATGAAAGAATTATTTCATTTCACACCAGTCAATCTAATGCAGACAATAACACAAATGCTTTAAACGACGAAGGTAATTACAATGCTCAAACAGAATCATTATTTATAAGAGTAGAAAACTCTTTAACCGGTTGTTACAGCACTGAGACTTTAAATATCACCGTCAATACCCTTCCAGTTTTTTCTGTGATTTCCAATTATAAAATATGTGAAGATAGCAGCGATAGTTTTGGAGACTTTATTTTTAACACTAAAGACACTGAAATACTTAATGGACAAAATGGTAAGCAAGTGTTGTATTATTTAAATCAGAATGATGCAGACAATAGAACTAATCCAATAAACAAAGATATTGCATTTCAAAATACAAGCAATCCTCAAACTATTTTTGTTCGTGTTGAAAATCTGACAGATCTAGACTGTTATGGCACATCAAGTTTTACTATTGAAGTTGGAAGTAATCCTATTTTTAATCAACCTTCAGATTGGTTTGTTTGTGATGATATTTCTAATGATGGCTTTACATCTTTTAATTTAAGCACAAAAATCGCTGAGATATCTAGCGGAAATCTTGAAAATTTAGATGTAACATTTTATTTATCACAAACTAATGCGGTAAATGGTATAAATCCACTTCCATTAGATTATACTAATGTAGCAAACCCGCAAACTATATTTGTTCAAATTGATAATGGTACGATTTGCAACTCTATTTCTTCCTTTGAATTAAATGTTATTCAGGTCCCAGAAGTAAATGAGTCTATACCGCTTATAGCCTGTGATACCGATTATGACGGATTTACACAATTTGATCTCACAGATGCAGAATTGGAAATATTAGATGTTCGCCAAGATGATATTGCTATTACGTATTTCGAAAGTTTTGAGGATGCTGAAGCAGATATAAATCCTATTTCTGACCCTGAAAATTTTGCGAATACAAGTAATCCTCAGACTGTTTTTATAAAAATTACAAATACAATCTCCAACTGTTATATTATTATGCCTATAGAGCTCATTGTATATATGCCTCCTGTCATAAATGAGTTTCAATCTTATAACATTTGTGAAAATGATACTAACAGTTTTGATTTAAACGAAATCAATGCTGTGCTAATGGATGAAAGTTTTAATGTGCTCTTTAATTACTTTGATAATGCAACCGATGCCTATGCAAATACCAATCCTTTAGATACAGATTATACATATTTAACAACTAATGATGTACTATTTGCAAGAGCTGAATTTAGCACAACCCATTGTTATGTAGTCCATGAGTTTGTATTAAATGTAAACCCATTTCCAGTTGCAAATCAACCAAATGATTTAATAGCTTGTGATGATGATTTTGATGGTTTGTTAGAGTTTGATTTATCGCAACAAAATTCTATTATTTTAGGCACTCAGAATCCAAGTAATTTCACTATTACGTATCACAACTCTATAGAAGAAGCTGAGGTTGGAAACGCAGCCTTGGACACAAACTATTTTGCTTTTGATTCTGAAGTCATCTTCGTTAGGCTAGAAAATAACTCTTCCGGATGTCATGCCATAACACAATTTACTACAATTATAAATCCGTTACCTATAATAGATATTGAGGACCAGGTAATCTGCCTTGATAATTTACCATTAATTGTTTCTGCCAATACCAATATAACAACAGATACTTACTTATGGTCAACCGGTGAAACAACATCTGAGATTGAAATTACGGAGGTAGGTACTTATTGGGTAACGGTTACAACAGCATTTGGTTGCGAAAACTCTAGAGTTTTTAGTGTTTCTGAATCTGAAGCTGCAACCATAGAATCCACAGAAGTTATTGACTTTTCAGATCCTAACAACATTACAATAACCATAAGTGGGATTGGAGATTACTTGTACCAGTTAGATGACGGACAACTACAAGAATCTAATGTATTTGAAAATGTTGCTATGGGTTACCATACCATTACAATTATTGATTTAAATGGATGTTCTGAAGTTACTCGTGAAGTGCTTGTGATTGACATTCCAAAACATATGACACCAAATAATGATGGTCAATTTGACACCTGGCATATTGTTGGAGTTGAAACACTTCCAGGTACGATCATCCACATTTTCGATCGCTATGGAAAACATCTAACGACTCTTAAGCATGACTCCTCGGGATGGGATGGCACCTTTAAAGGCAATAAACTGCCTGCGAGCGATTATTGGTTCGTGGCCAATGTAGTACGCGGTACGCAATCCTTTGAGGTTAAAGGTCATTTCTCCATACGTCGATAGAATTATCCTTTAAGAGTATAAATTAGAAACTGTTAATCTTTCTAGTGCTTTTTTTCTATCTTTAGCCCGAAATTTTACATTATTTTAAACTGTAAGATTTAAAAAAAGCAATGAAAAAGAAAAGTTTATTTACTCTTCTCTACGCCGTTATGCATACATGTTTCATGTATGCTCAACTTATTACAACTAATAACACTCAGCAACCCCAACAAATTATTGAACATCTAGTTGGAGATAATTGTGCTTCAGTTTCTAATATTACTTCGCCCATAAATGGGAGCGTTAACAATATTGTTAGTTATGGTACTTTTAATAACGCAAACTCAAACTTTCCATTACAAAACGGGATCGTTCTTACCACTGGAAATGTTTTAAATGCAGGGAATACCCAACTCCCTATTGATTTGAACGACGGTGAAATTGATTGGGAAACAGATCCTGACATTCTCAATATACTAGGCATTGATCAAACCCTAAATGCTACCAGCATTGAATTTGACTTTAGTACTGCTAACGATTTTGTTGCCTTTAAATACCTATTTGCTTCAGATGAATATCAGCAAGAATACCCTTGCAATTTTAGCGATGTATTCGCAATTATGATTAAGCCAGCTGGCTCAGCTGATCCTTTTGTAAACATTGCACTTGTTCCTGAATCACTCGATTTTATAAGCGTCAATACAATTCATCCTGATATTAGTGGTTTCTGCGATGCTCAAAATGAAGATTACTTTCAAGGGTATAACATTGGAAGTACCAATTTTAATGGACATACAACAGTTTTAACAGCAACTAGCGATGTTATTCCTAATAACACCTATCGCATCAAATTTGTGATAGCAGATCATATAGACGAACGCTTTGATTCCGCGGTCTTTATTGAAGCTGAAAGTTTCGGTGGCTCTATCGATTTAGGTCCAGATCAGTCTATTTGTGGGAATGATTTAACCTTAAATGCAAATATTGATAATCCTTCTGCAGACTATTCGTGGTTTTTAAATGGTAACATTATAATTGGAGAAAGCAACCCGACTTTAGAGGTTAATCAATCAGGCACCTATAGTGTTGAGATTTCAATTCCTGTTAATACTGGTAGTTGCACTTTAACAGACAGTATTAATATAGACATAATACCCTTTCAACAGGCTGCACCTATCGGAGATTTAGCCATATGCGATTCAGCACCAAGTGATGGTGTTTTTCAATTTGACTTTCCGATGTTGATGGATGATGAAATTCTTGACAACTTGCCGTCTTCCAATTATAACATCAGTTATCACACCCTTTTAGATGATGCTCAAAACGACCTTAATCCAATTGTTGATACCTATGAAAATACAGAACCTACCGAACAAATCTTTGTTCGAATAGAAAGTTTGAGTGGGGACTGTCTTCAAATTGGAAATTTTAATATCAGCGTTAGTAATTCACCAAATACACTTGAAATTACTGCAAGTGTTTGTAATGGGGAGATTAATGATGGTGGTTTTGAAATAAATTTTTTATCGCATTTTGACTCTGAAATTTCAAATTTTGAATTCAATAGATCCGTGAGTTATTTTCTAAATGAAACTGATGCAATCAATAACCAAAATGAAATAATAGAAACTAGTGAAATAGTTGGTTCTCCCAATGTCATTTTTGCTAGAGTATCCAATAATTTAAGTGATTGCTTCTCAATAGAAAGGCTAAATTTTGATTATCAATTACAACCTGAAATTGATATTGATAAATTTGTTGCAAGTCAATGTTTTGACCCTGACTTCTTCGAAACAAGTGGGCCAGATATTATTACGTACGAAAATGCCACTGTTAGCTACAATATAGACGAAATTTTTGACGAAATAGAAAGTAACTATCCAGGTACTTGGATACAAATAGATGCTTTATTAGGAATAATTGGAGATCCGAGGATGTTTAATACAAACGCAACTGTTTTTAACATTCCTCTTTTATTAAGATTTGATGGAGAAAATTGTCCTACACCATTGACTTTAGAGCTACATAAAAACGTTCTATTTAATGTTTTTGGTGAAGAACGGATTGTTGCCCGTTGTGACGATTTTTCAAATGATGGAGTTTACGATTTTGATTTAACAGATATTTCAAATGAACTTGTTGATGGTTATGAAGGAATCTCATTAACATATTATGAAAGTGAAGACGATCGAGATAATCAAGTAAATCCGATAAATCCAAATGTACCTTACACGGTAAATTCTCCTAGTGAAGAAGTATTCATCACCACCAGACACAACGATTGCACATTCGACTCTAAAGTGAGATTGGTAATTGAGCCTGCTCCTATTGCAAGTCCGCAATCAGTTGAAGCCTGTGGGGAGTATAATCCTGACACAAATAGTACAAGAATACTATTGAACCCATATATCAATACTATGGTTCAAGGGCTTGGAAATGTATCTGTTTCATTTTATACTACCGAACAAGACGCAGAAAATAATGAAAATGCAATAGAAAGTATAAATGTTGTTGGAAATTTCCAACAAGTTTACTCCAGAATTACTAATAATGCTACAAGCTGCTATAGTATAACAACACTAGATATTAATATTTTTGAGAGCTTAGATATAAATTCATTATCTCCAATTGTAATCTGCGATGCAGATCAAGATGGATTTTCTATTGTTAATTTACTGAGTGTTATACCAGAATTATCAATTGACATCAATGAGTTTGACATTTCTTTTTATGAGACTTTAGATAATGCCTTAGGAGAAAGAAACGAAATAAGTAACCCAGAAGCTTACAACTCGGAATCACAAAGTATTTTTATTAGAATACAACGCATTAATTTAGAATGCTTCGCCATTGTAGATTTTGAAATAGCGATTTTTGACAATCCAATAATTAACGGAATTTCTGATTTTATTAATTGCACCAATGCAACAAATACGGCTGATTTTTATTTTGAAAATAAAGATTCTGAAATCATTAATGGACAAGAAAATATGCAAGTGTTCTATTTTGAGACTGAAAATGATGCTATTAATAAAGAGAACGAAATTGACAAAACTATCGCCTACCAAAACACAAACAATCCTCAAACCATTTTTGTGAGATTAGAAAATGAACTTGAGAATAGTTGTTTCGAAATTTCATCTCTGCAAATTGAAGTAAGGGAAGCCCCAATTTACAACGTGCCAACTGACGTTTTTGAATGCGATATTAATAACAATGGTTTAGCAAGTACAGATCTAAATTTAAAAGTCAATGAAATTGCTGAAGGCAGTCCTTCAAATTTAAATATTTCATTTCACCTCACCCCGCTAAATGCAGAGTTAGGAACAAATGCACTAGCGATGGATTTTACTCCGACAAGTAATCCGCAGATTATTTACTCAAGAGTTGAAAATTTAGATTCAGGATGCACAAGTATAGATACATTTTTAGTTAATACTTTAGCTTTGCCTGAGGTCAATTATGGACAGTCCTTGACATCATGTGCCAATAATTATCAATTTGAGCAATTATGGGACCTAACAGAAATTGAGCTTTTAGTTTTAGATGGCCGCCAATTTGGTATTGAATTTAGTTATTTCGAGTCAGAAGACGATCTCTTCGCAAATCAAAATGTAATTAATAATGTAGAGTCCTTTACCAATACATTAGGCCAAAACACACTGTTTATCAAAATACAAAATACGTTAACAGGGTGTTTCTCTTCAGTTCCGTTTGATTTAATAATTAACACACCGCCAGTTATTGATCCTATTGACGTTTTTTATGTCTGTGAAAATGATGAGAATTATGTAGATCTCTCTGATATTGATTTAGTACTTTTAGAGGACACCTTTAATGTCTTAGTCAGCTATCACACCAGTGAGGCTGATGCTGAGGCAAATGTATCTGCTTTAAATACAGATTTTACCTATACCAATACAAGTGAACTCATTTATGTACGTGTCGAATTTTCAACAACAGGTTGTTATGCTGTGCACC
>Ga0189289_10514_pt1 | contig 10877 bp, 10 predicted proteins | sample UW106minimetaG_FD_130313 | JGI IMG/M metagenome (GOLD analysis project Ga0189289, IMG submission 130313) | Marine microbial communities from the Costa Rica Dome - UW106 mini metaG | ecosystem: Environmental > Aquatic > Marine > Oceanic > Photic zone | place: Costa Rica: the Eastern Pacific...
AGTTGTGCCTGAATGCCGGAAACTGGCTAAATAATCGCCAACTTCGACCATGACCACTCGGATCTGGCACTACCAGGCTTGGTCTGCGAAGGTTGTTGGAGCACTATGAGAAATCCGGGCTAGTGCTGCACTCCGACAATGGCAGCCCCATGAAGGCCTCGACCTTCTTGGAGAAACTGTACGATCTGGGTATTACGCCCTCGAACAGTCGCCCCCGGGTCAGTAACGACAATGCCTACTCGGAGTCGTTGTTCAAAACCCTGAAGTTCCGCCCGGGGTTCCCGGTAAACGGCTTCAGAACGATCGAGGAGGCCCGCAAATGGGTACTGGCGTTCGTGCGCTGGTACAACACCGAGCACCGACACAGCGCCTTGAACTACGTAACACCTCAGCAACGCCATACGGGCGAAGCTGATCAGATCCTGGCCCAGCGAAAACAGATTATCGAAGCGGCGAAAGCCGAGAACCCGCGTCGCTGGTCTGGTGATATCCGAAACTTCAGCTTGCCGGAATCAGTCACTCTGAACCCGGAAAAGGCGGCCAATTGTTAAAGAGCTGATGACTTAAACGCGACATCTACGTTGACAGACTCCGAATCCAAGAAGTGCGTAAGGGTTGCTCTTGAGGACATCGACAGTGCGTTCATCGTGGTATTTCAGAATACGTTGCTGGATACGCAACGGGATTCCGAGCGAGGCCAGCCAATTAGCGTGTGCGAGGTTTCGGTATTTGGCGTAGCCGTTGTATAGGGCGTCTACCGATACATCACTCAGAATGCCCCTCAGAAGCTCCCTGTGATCCGCTCTATCGTATCGCAGCATCTGGTGTAGTTTGCTGCTGAAGGCGTCCCAGAGCGCCCGTGCTTTCGCCTCACCAATGCCGGTGAAATCTCTGTCTGACGCGATAAAGCGGATCAGTGCCTCACCGGATTCTGGCAACGTGCATTCCATTTCAACCGGCGCGTTATAGACATGCTGCTGTAGTTCATAGTCGCCTGCCTGAACCGCCTCCAATACCCGCTCACCACGCACGCGCCATTGCTGGCCCACGGATGGTTTGATGGGCAGTGATTGGTTTTCGCACCGGATGGAGATGATGTATTTCCTGCTGTTGATACGGTAGCTGTTGGCTTTCAGCGGGACACCAGAAAAGATCGTGTATTGTGCGCCTTCATGCTGGCAACTGGTTACGCGGAAATAGTCTTCATTCACGGGGCGACACCAAATTCCGTCAGCACCTCGGATAACTCGCCATAGCGCTTGAGTTTGGCTTCCAGCGTTGCAACGCGGGCTTTCAGCTCAATGTTTTCCTGCTCCAGAACGGAGAGTCGTTTTGACTCCAGGGACCGCTGATTGGCGCTGGCATCGTAGGGCTTTGGCGCAGACCGTTGTTGCTGTGCAGTTTCAGTCAGTGGCGGTAATACGCCTCTTTCACGGAGGACCGTTTCAAGATTATCCAAGGCCGATTTTATCGCCGGATTCTGGCGCAAGGCGCTCTTTCCGATACCGATAGCGTTGGCAACTTCGCCACGGTTTAACTGGCCGCGAAAGACGATCTGCTTGAAATCGTTATCGGTTTGCGTAGCGGCCCAACGCTGGAAGGCAACAAGATTTTCCCGAGCTTTTTCTTGTCCGTTAGCCATTCTCGATACTCAACACTTTTTCAAGGGCATTCACAAAACCGTTTCTGAGGGCAACCTTGCCGTTTTGGTCCTCGATGCCGCCGCGTTCTGTTTTAGTCCAGCCCTTTAATTTAAGGGACTCCTCAGAGATGGCGTCTCTCAATGCATCAATCTCGTGACTCAACAGGCTCGGTAACCTCGATTCAGATTTGTCTTCAGCACCCGCTCGGTAGTCAATTTCCAATTTCTTGATCGATGCAAACCTTTTATTTTCGGCCCTCAATTTACGGACCTTCGAAATCAGGTCGAGTATGAGGAAGCGGTGAGTTTTATTGCTTACCTCATCAACCCAATCGTACTCGCCCGAGGGCGTGGTCTGTGCTTTGATCGCTTTCTTTTTCTGGTCTCCAAGCGCCTGCCAAGCCTCAATGACCGCTCTATAATGTTCTCCGGTTTTGTTTCGGATGGTCTGCTCGCTAGGAGCGCCACGACTGGCTCCTAGCTTCGCAATCGTTGAGATTCTGAAATCAACCGAGCCTGACTCATGATGTTCCTTGCAAACGGCGTGAAGGGCCTCCAGGGACTTCCTGGAACGAGAATTTTTCAGTTGGCCCAGTATGGCCTCGTAGACTTCGTTCGGTTCACTCATTGCAGCTCTCGATTTCTAGCGGGAATTTCAAAGACCCGTTCATGGCTGACTCGATCTCTTGGCGCACATCACCTAGCTGTAGTGGTTCGGCGAGATCTTCCAAGGTGATTTGCCCATTGATCAACTGGTCAGCGACGTGCCAGTTATTCTGTGTCACTTGCATAATCAGCCGGACGACCTGATTGGCAGCTTCGAGCTGCTGATCCTCGGTCAACCGAAATATCGCGGGTGCAATCCCATTGGTGTCCGCCAATTTGTCGAGCATCTGACTGAGCAGGGGGCGTGCCCTGGAGGCACTGGCGCTCTCGTAAATTTCAGCGTTGGCACAGACCTCAGCGAGCAACCGAAACTCGCTGCTTTGCTCCTCCAAATGCATCTCCATTTCCACGTAATTGTCGCTGACGATCAGTTGGTGCTGGCCTGTCTCGGAGGTCTTCAGCAGTTCGGTAGATTGAGAAATCAGGCGGTATAAGTGCTGGAGATCCGTAAGAAGCATGTCGAGCTTTTTGGCTTTTTCCTCATACGCCGAGGTGATCTTTTTCAGCGTTCGCTCTTTACCAAAAACCTGTCCCGAAGACTCGGTATCGTACCGCTCGTCATCGAGCGTCTGCCTTTTTTCTTCGAGTTCGTGGTATTCATTGCGGGCGACATTGATTTCCAGAATGATTTCGTTGGCAATAGCCGACAAACCGCCCAGAAACGCCGGGCCGGTAATGAAGAAGCGGCACTGGGGACAATTTCGAGTCCCAAGATAGCCACTGGGCACCGGCGCGTACTGTGCTTCAACCTTCCGCTCAACCAGCGCCATGCCACCTTCGTCACACTTGTTGCCGCTCATGGGGCAGATTCCGATACTCATGAACTGGAAGGCTCCAGAGGGCCAATCAGGTGTCAGACACTGATCCATGATGCTTCTGTCTGTGGCGATTAATTCCGGGCGAGCCTCTTCGATTTTTTTCTGAAGGATGAGGTCTTCGTATCGATGGTGGCTCTCCTCAAGCGCCCGTTTTTCAGCCGCCGCCATTTCCATCTTCATTTTGCTGGCTCCTACCCTTGTGTAGTAAATCGTCATCACCAGCGATGAATGACCAACCAGCTTCGAAATCACGGCTATGGGCGCTCTGCCGTCGACAATGTAGGCAGTGATAAGGCTGACTCGGAGAGCATGAGGGGTAAACTGGCTCTTGTAATCCACGCTGTTCTTTTTTTCGATTTTCTCAGCGAGGTCCGCGCCTGGCCTCTGACTATGGAACAACAGAGCAGGCAGAGTTCGTGTAAACGTGGTTGTCGGAAATATAGGCGACACCTTCTCATTACAGGTAATTGACGCCGGATCGCGAAAAAGGAACGCTTGTTTACCACGCCGTTTGAGGATGTCTTTGTGGGTCTTCTGCCGCAGCTTGATTTGCGTCCACGGTGTGAGTTCTTCGATAGGATTGTATTTGGACTGCCACTCCCGAAGCTGGATAATCCAACACGCTAGGTCTTCCGGCATGAAAGGAACTTCGTAGCCGCCCAATTTCTTTCCGGTTTTGTTCGTCGTGATGTAGGCGCTCAACTCACCGTCATTGCCCCCTTTCTGAATAAAGCCCTGATTCCGCTTTCGGGTCGCAAGCTGGCTTGAGTTTTTGATCCAGTGGACCTTCCCATCACGCCATACCGGAACGAATTCATCTCCCTCTCCGCTGTCGAGCCAACAGATTTGCTGTCCCCGCAACGGAATGGATAGCAACGTGTAGTTTGCGACAATTTTTACGGGCGACCATAACTCGTACACCTCTTCAAAATAGCGCTTGCGACCTCGCTTCCGGTCTTTTTTGACCACTCGATAAACGCAGTTTGGGTCGTTCTCATCAATTAACTGTGGATCAACCTCGAACCAGCAGTCTTCGAGGAAGGGATGCAATTGATAGAGATTGCGAAACGACGTTGCCTCTAGCGGGATCAGATGCTGCTTTGCTCGTACAATGGCATCCATGGGCAATGGAGGCTTGTCTGATTCACTGCGCCTGTAACTGGGTAACTGGTCTAGCAAACCCTTGAAAACGGTTCTCAGAGGATTGCGGTAGCCGGGCAGAACTATCAACTCACCGTTATCGTCCTCGTCAGAGCAATAAGTCTCCAAAATCCACTCGAAAAAAGCGGAACAGGCGTTATGCCGTGATTTTTTTACAGTATCTGCGGTGGCATTTATGAAGTTTTCGTACGCTCGCTCATTAAACGGGATATCCCTTGACAGCATGGCTCCCGGATCGTCAACCAAGCCCAACTTGTCCACGTAAAATCTAAGTAATGCTCTCAAATGTGAGTATTTGTTGGATTGGCCTGTACCAGCCTCTACATAACACTGAATGGCTTTCCAAAACTCGGGGTATTTGCTGGTCAGTTCTCGATTAATGGCATTTTCGTTGCCCAGGAAGTGAGGCCAACTTATCCAATCTTCGGCATAAAATTGGTTTGGGGTCGATACCAGCTTCGGGTCTTTTTCGTAGCCTCTGAAGTATTCCACCCCTGATTTAAACCCCAAGCGTTGAGCGGCTTCGGACGCCTCCGCGACAGTGGCGTACCTCTTCACGGGGCGCTCAATGCCAAGGTAGCTGTACCAATCATCCCAATCTTCGGCATAGAAGTCGTTGGGAGATACTGTCAGCTTCGGGTCTTTTTTGTAGCCCTTCTGGTATTCCCTAATTGATTTGAATCCCAGGCGCTGAGCGGCTTCGGACGCCTCGGCGAGCGTCGCGTACTTTTCTATGGGGCGCTCATTGCCAAGAAAACTGTACCAATCAGCCCAATGTTTGCCATAGATTTCGTCGGGATGGGATGGCAGCTTCGGGTCTTGTTTGTAGCCCTCTTTGTATTCTGTGGACGTTTTGAATCCTAAGCGCTGAGCGGCTTCGGACGCATCGGCGAGCGTCGCGTACTTGCCGTCGGGGCGTTCAGTGCCAAGGAAGCTGTACCAGTTACTCCAATCTTCGGCATAGAATTGATCGGGAGAAGCTGGCAGCTTCGGGTCTTTTTGGTAGTCCTCATAGTATTCCGCCTGTGTTTTTAGCCCCAAGCGTTGAGCGGCTTCGGACGCCTCGGCGACAGTGGCGTACTTCTCACTGGGGCGTTCAGTGCCAAGGAAGCTATACCAATCATCCCAATCTTCGGCATAGAAAACTGCGGGTTGTGATGGCAGCTTCGGGTCTTGTTGGTAGTCCTCAAAGTATTCCGTCTGTGTTTTGAACCCCAGGCGCTGAGCGGCTTCGGACGCCTCGGCAAGCGCCGCGTACCTCTCGGGGCGCTCAACGCCAAGGAAGCTATACCAATCATCCCAATCTCCGGCATAACTTCGGTGGGGATTCGATGGCAGCTTCGGGTCTTTTTGATAGTCATCAAAGTATTCGGTGCGTGTTCTGAAGCCCAATCGCTGAGCGGCTTCGGACGCCTCGGCGAGCGTCACGTACTTTTCTATGGGGCGCGCATTGCGAAGGAAGTTGGGCCAATCAGCCCAATCTTCGGCATAGTGTTTGTCGGGAGCTGCTGGCAGCTTCGGGTCTTTTTTGTAGCCCTTGTTGTATTCATCTCTTATTTTGAATCCCAAGCGTTGAGCGGCCTCGGACGCCTCGGCGACAGTGGCGTACTTCTCACCGGGGCGCTCAGTGCCAAGGAAGCTATACCAATCACCCCAATCTCCGGCATAGAATTGGTCGGGATTTGCTGGCAGCTTCGAATCGTTTCGGTAGCTCTTCTTGTATTCCGGCTGCGTTTTGAATCCCAAGCGCTGAGCGGCTTCTGAGGCTTCGGCGAGCGTGGCGTACTTAGTTGTCATGAATGAGTTCTTTCTTGATTGGAGAAATTAAGCCGTGCTCGGGCGACAATCTGCTCAAATGCGCCCGCATCTGCTTATCAGTGAGTTCGGTGTAGACCTGCTGACTTTCTATCGATTTATGGTGTAGGGCGTTTTTAATGATCAGAGAATCAGCGTTTGCATCAGCCAGAGCTTGCCCATACGAGTGTCGGTGGGCGTGCGCTGTCGTTCCCGCTTCTTTTGAAAACGGTAAACCAATTCTTTCAACGGCTCTTTTAAGCGATTGGTTATAGCCTTTGATTGAGTGCGGAGCGCCTGATTGCGTCGTGAATGCAAACGGATGTTTACCGCCATCGGGGTATCGCTGGTAGGTCAGGTAAAGCCGCCAAAGGTCGTTAAAGGTTTCACCAGCACTTCTTGGAAACCACCAAACCAGAAGAAAGTGGCGACTTTCATTGTCCTCTTTGGGCGCTTTCCAACCTGCATGCAGCGTATGGGATTTCGAATATTCAAATCGCGGTTGCATCCCATACTTGTTGAGCAACTCTTCGCGCCTGCTGGGGCCGTTTAGACGGGGCCGCCCTTTATCGGGATGAAAAATTTTGACCAGTGCGGTTCCGTCCTCCCACGGCACGACATCTTCTATCCAAAGGTGAAAGCACTCGCTGAGCCTGAGTCCGCCGTAATGCATCAGCATGGTAATGAGCACATTCTTCAGGTCCAAGCGCTCATGAACTACGTCGCTCGTTTCAAAGCCATATCGCGTAAGGCCATTCCACAAGAGGTCGTCAATTCGTCCAGGAGGAAAGCTTTTCTTACCCTCATTGCCGTTAGAACGCGACACCCTCCTGGGCATAACCTTCCGGAAATAAGCAGGGGCTGGTTTGTTAGCCCAAAGGTGGGAAAGAAAAGCCCGCCGTTTCTTTTGGTAGAAGGCTGCGAGGCCCATCCACTCCTCGTAACGAGTAGGTTTTACCGTTGGGTTTATCTGAAGCTTTTTCTCTTCATACTGCTCGGAGAGCCAGTCTGTGTATTGTGTTATGAGGCTGATTAGAAAGTTCGCGTCCTTATCCTCGCGTGGTTTCCACCGCAGCCAACTCGGATCGCTACCGTCCTCGCCAATCGTTCCGGTGTAGAGGCTGTTTGAAAACTCCTGAAACAGTTGGTGAGGAGTTTCAAAGCAGTCTTTATTCTGATTCGTGTAATCGATGAGGAGTCGAACCGCAAACGCGCTCCTGTCTTTCCAGCTCCGAGACTTGTATCGATGAACGATCAAATAATCCAAATAACTTTTCAGCAAACCATCTTGGGTGACGATCACCGGAAGACTTATCTTCGTCCCCGTGTTGTCTACTTTGATATTTGCCTCTATGCAGACGCTGTTCAGCACGCAATTTCCAATTGGTCAAATAGTATATTCGTGATTCCACTATATATGCATGTATGCTCAAAAAAAACCAGATTTCGACTTCTGGCATAGGTTTTTGATGCTTTTTAGGATATTTTTTCTATTCCACTAAGAAGTAAGGGTGCCCAGGGTCCGGATGAATGGGTGCCACCGTCAGGCCAGTGCGGTTATGTGGCAAGGTTCGTTCGTATCGTGAAACAGTACGATCTTAAGCCGACAAAGCCGGAAGCTCGATGGTTGAAAGCGTTCCTGGAGCGCTGCCGCAGCTGACTCCCTGCTAAACTACCCTTCGAGGCAATGATTCTCACTGAGGGAATAAACGAGGTGAAAAAGAAACAGTTTACTGAGCAGGAGTTGCTGGAAGATTTGGATGCGGATTCGGCGCATACCGAAGAGTTCGCTCAGCCCAATATGAAAGGGCACTCACCACTGGAGCGACTGAGAGGTTCAGTTAAACGCTATGAGCGACCTACCGATCCCGTTTGGGATGAATTCTTTGACTCCAGTGAGCGAGTTTCAGAGGATTTCATGGTGGAACGGGATCAGCCGTTGGGCAAAGGCTGATACCTCCATGTCGGGTGCTACCCCGTTACTGCGGACATTCCTAAAAAGAGGCTGTCTCCACAATGACATACTATGAGAGGATTCTAGGAGCTGAAAGCAGTGGCATGAAGCTACTCTTGCTCGAAATCATGGCCCACCTTTCGCCCGAGCTGCCAAGCCTTTTTTCTTGGAGTGGGTAAAGAGGCCTGATTCCATCGTTTAAATGCCATGTCAATCGGGCAGAGCGGATTGGAGGATGGGAGGCGATGTCTCAAAAAAATAGCCATTTCAAAGCATTAACGTCATTGTACCTGTCATCAACATCCGATGCTTGGATCCGTCCCAACATTGAGCTGGAAATTGGTTATTGCTCGATTTCTGTAAGGCTCACTCCGTTCTCCAATTCTCCATGGGGGGTGGTCAAAGAATCTGTGATCTTTCAACTATTGCATGATGCCTCTCTTTTAGCTGCCAATACTCAGGAAACCTCACGGCTGGCCAAATGTTACAAGTTTGAATTGCAGCCTTTCCAGGCCCTTTGGGAAAGCCGCGTTGCAGCTGTTGCCCGAGTCATTCACTCCGACCTTCACCAATGGACCATTGAGTCGACCATTTATGATGAAGCGGAGAATGAAATCGCCTGGGCTCGCAGCTGGTTTTCCCGCTCCAATGTTTTGCTTGAGACGATCGCGCCCTACAAAAACCAAATGCTCAAATCGAGCCAGGACTGGAACTGACTTAAAGATGTCAGAAGGGCCTTCCGTGGCCCGTGAAGCTGGTCTGATGGTTAATTTGCGGGAAAGTCCGTCCAGCCGTCGAGCCAGCTTTGGGCAGATACCGGGCTCACAGCACCTACAAAGTTAGCCGACTCATCAAAGAATTCGCTTTGTGGTGGGCGTGTTGCGTTCATTTGCCGCAGTTGCACCCTAGGCATGAAAACCGGATTGGTGAGGTCTTTGGCGTTAGGGAACAACGCAGTTTCGACACGGAATACATTGTTATTCTGTGGTTCTTCCATCCAGGCTTGCTCGCTGAAGCCGAAGTCGTCGTCATCCTTGCCGGACTCTTGGGTGACCCTTCCTAAATGCCCTAGGTTGGCCAAGAGGTTGTTACCAAACGTCAGTCGGCCGCGATTGATAACCGAGAGCACGTTATCCCGAGTATCAATAGCCTCAATTGCGTAGCTGTCGATCAACATATTGTGAAAATGGCCACCTGAACCTTCCCGAAGCACCATGCCGCGGTGTTTCTTCTGGCTGTTGCCGCCACCCACGAGTGTGACGTTGTAGAAGGTGGGTTCTGAGCGGGGAAGGGCTTCGTGGTCGTTACCGTTGTTATCACCCTCGAAGGCGTTGTCGCCGGCATCTGGATGCTGCTGGATTACTGCGAATTGGACATTTCCGGTCCAGCCCCAATCCCAGTCGATGCTGTCGTCTCCTGCACCAGTGATGACGATGTTCTTGAGATCGACATTGCCGCCAAACATTTCAATGCCATCGTCGAGAGACCGGTGGACCTGAACATTTCTGACAATCGTGCTGTTGCCACACCCGCCCAGCGTCAGGCCGTTGAGCTCGTTATCCTTGAAAACCTCGAAACCAGCAAATTCGATTCGGGTAAATTCCACAACCCCACAGGAATCTTCGGCGTCAGTGCCGCCAAATGCACCTCGGGTTTCACCCTCGGGAAGCCCCTCGATGGAGGCTTCGGGCTGATTCGCCGGTGCGTTGCCAAGCAGAACAACGCCGCCCCAATCGCCACGCGATCGGTTGCCCTCAGTCTGGGCACTGGTAAACACTATTGGCTTGTCTGCTGAACCTCGGGAAAAAAGCTTCGAATTTGCGGTCACGACAAGCGCTGATCCATGTTCGCCTTCGACGGTAACACCGGGTTCTATGTTGAGGTTGGAGTTCTCAACATAGATGGTTTTCTCAAGGATGTACCGTTTGCCGGATTCCCAGGTGGTATCAACCAGAATGTCAGAATCAACGCGTACAGAACGGTCTTCAAATGCAGTGAACCCGACTGCCGCCGAACCAATGGCCAAGACCGGGAAAACGATGAGAGAGTTGCGTCGCAACCAGCTCTTTTGCGCAGTACGAGGTTCTTCTGTTGCTTCAAAGCGGGCAGTAGTTTCTTTCGCCATGAGCGGCTGGCCGTTGTCGCTAAGCTGTATCTCTTTGGCCAGGGCCTGAAGTTCCGGCTTACCTGACAGCTCAACCCGCCTGAGTACATCCGCACGATAAGCGGGTTCTCTGAGAAGCGTATTCAGATGAACGAATTCGACGCCGGGGCAGGCGCCCTTATCAATGCGACGTTTTAATCGCCATAATTTTTCGACTAACAGGGAAGAATCGCCAGACATAGGGAACTACTCTTCGTTGAATTGAACCTCAGACTCTAGCCTGCAACCATTAAGATCTGGTTAAACCTGTAGCTCATCTATCCCGAACATTTCATAAACACCCCAAGCAGCAGCCACGAAATTTTCTCGGTTAGCCCATTACGCCCAGATATGAGAATTATTAGTAGTATGCGCGCCAATGTCGCTCTGATGTCATCCAGTCACCGGCCTTAAGTGTTTATTATTTGATCAATTCCAGCGTCCGGGCGAGGGAAGGCCTCCCGAGCCCGAGATGGAGGTGGCCACGAGCGCCGACGGCGGCTCAGCCGGTGTTTAACCTGGGCCGAGGCAGGCGATATAACCGTTCGGTGACTGTGTGCAGAAGGGCTTTGACCGGGCAGCTGCCTGGCAGGTGGAGCTTGATGCGGTCTTTGTACTGCACCACCCGTACGGCCAGCTTGAACAGCTTGATGATGACCGTCGAGGGCTGGGCCTGGGACAACTCGGTGCCTTGCAACA
>Ga0189289_10515_pt1 | contig 10843 bp, 11 predicted proteins | sample UW106minimetaG_FD_130313 | JGI IMG/M metagenome (GOLD analysis project Ga0189289, IMG submission 130313) | Marine microbial communities from the Costa Rica Dome - UW106 mini metaG | ecosystem: Environmental > Aquatic > Marine > Oceanic > Photic zone | place: Costa Rica: the Eastern Pacific...
AATGGACTTGGTGTTCATGGTTATTTAAGTCAAGCATACAATACAAGTGCCTATACTGATGCATATACATCTGAACAACTTGAAGTAATGAATAATTTACCTGCTTGGTATACTGGCTTGTTTGCAATAGCAGTCTTTGCTGGTGCTTTGGGAAGCTTGATGATTATCTTAAGAAAAAAAACAGCGAAGTTTCTCTTTATTATGTCTTTTTTCGCGGCAACAGCTCAAATGACTTACTTTTTATTTCTGGCTGATTTAAAGGATGTTGACTTTAGTGTTAATAAAATTACAGCATACATCATTATTATTTTTGCTGCTTTCTTGGTATGGTTTACAAAAAATGCTCTTTCAAAACATTGGATCAACTAGATATTACCCAACCAATCTTAAAAAGGGATGCGTATTTAATATTCGTCCCTTTTTTATTCAAAGTCAAGTTTATGCAAAATTAATCCCGAAGCTGGTGCGATATAATCCATGACTTCAGTGCTTGTTTCTAGGAGCGTAGAATCTATATAATCTAAAGTAATTTCGCCTCTACCCAATTTAATGAGGCAGCCAACCATAAGTCTAATTTGATTACGCATAAAGCCCTTTCCTCTTACTTTTAACACATAAGATTTTTTTGGAAAAAAGCTTGCAGTATAAAGGGTATTGTCAACAATTTCACATTGGTTTATGGTGCGTATATATTCGCCTTTATCAGTGGCTTTATAACAGTAGGTTTTAAAATTATGCGTGCCTTCAAAGTGTTTTGCTCCTTGCTTCATCAAATCCACATCCAAAGTTTCCAATATTGTTGTTAATATAGGTGCGCAAAATGGATGGTTTTTCTGCCCTTGAGAAAAAATATAATGGTACTCCTTAATCTTTGAGTCCTGAATAATATTAAAGTCCTTATTAACTTGCTTAATAGATAGTGCTCTAATATCCTGAGGAAGATTAAGATTAAAGAGATCTAAAAAGCAATCAAAATCCGTGATAGGGTTATTATAAATAAAAAGCTCTAAAGCCGCCTCATTCGCTGAAACCATTGCATCCGTTCTACCTGCTCCTAAGGTTTTAAATTTAGTATCCTCGAGGATGTATTTTAAAGTTCTATCTATCATAAGGTGAATCGTTTTAACATCAGGTTGTTTTTGCCAACCATGAAAACGATACCCCAAATACTGAAACTTAATCAAGTAATAATAGCGCTTATCAAACATTGTAGCAAGAACGTTATTTTATTGAAGATTCCAAAAGCAATATGTATTTTTATACCTATAAAATAGTAGCGTTTGAACCGAAAATACCCATTTGACCCATTATTAAAGCATCACCTTGTAATTGCTTTATTATTAGCAGTTTGGATATTCATATTTTTGTATTTTACTGAGCCGTTAGATGTCAATGAATTTGGTGATAATGAAAAATTAATTTATCTCCCAATTTATGGTTTATTAGGAGCACTTCTTTATGTGATACATCTACCGTTTCAGAATTGGCTTTATAAAAGAGAGCAAAATTCATGGACTATGAGCTCTGAACTTATTTGGCTTCTGCTCTTTATTACTGTATCATCGCTTGTCTTAAGACTCTACTATTTACAAGTTATTGTTGAGTGGAATCCAAACGCCTATAAGTTATGGTATCATTTAAGAGCTATAATTTTTCCTGCGATACTCACCATTTTACCTATTATATTAATCGGCCGATTCGCATTGGGAAAATATCATGAAAAACTATTAGAAGACAAAAAGATTGAATTAAAAGGAGAAGGCAACTATGAAGGTTTAAGACTTCAACTCAACGATATTATAAGTATTCAATCTTCAGACAACTACATTGAAGTGTTTTACTTATCAGGAACTAATCTTAAAAAGACTTTGATTAGAGCTAAATTATCTGCAATAGATGATGAATTTGACTTCTTACTAAGAACACATCGTTCGCATCTCATAAATCCTTTTCATTTTCAGCAATGGAAAACTGAAAATGGCAAACATTTTCTTATCCTTAATTATGATATTATTGTTCCAGTTTCAAAAACTTATTTAGAGCACATTAAATCTTTCATTAATTCTACCACAAACTAGGGGTGTTTGGCCCCAAACCCTTATCATTATTGTCATAGGTTATATTTTCAAACTTAGATTTGCTTCATAAAGTTTAATCAAAAATCTATTAAATCATGAAAAAGCTGGTCTTAATTATTGGAATTTCACTCTTCTCAAGTTCTTTTACTAACGCACAAATTGAAACTTGTGATTGTAAAATGGATCTCGATTTTATAATTGAGAAAATACGAAAAATGCCCTCGTACAAAAAGCAAATAAAAGGTCAAAATGCTGAAGAATTTGAAAAACTATATTCAGACCTAAGCTCTAAAATGAACATACCGATTAGCATCGAATCTTGTTACAAAATGCTACTTCAACCTATGGCCTTGATAAATGACATTCATGCCTCTATAAAAGTAAATACCGAGTTTTTATCAAATGCTATAAGAAAGGATAAAGAAAAGTCTCAAACCTTTAAAACTTCAAAACGTTTTAAATCACATCCAAAATTTAATAAAGACTTATCGCTTCTAAAGGCAGAACTTAAAAAGAAGTTAGCTACAGAAAAAGAAGGTATTTATCTTCTGGGTAAGCATGAAAAAATTGGCATTTACTATGACACCAATAAAAAGGACTTTATAGGAGTACTATTAGAATCTAACCTAATACACTGGGAGCTGGGAGAAATTAGATTTTACCTAAAACACACCAACGGTAATAAATACAACATGTATTTCTACGATATTGATACAAGAACACCAAGAATAGTGAAAAGTTTATCCTTTGATAATGGTAGTATATTGAGTTATAAAAAGCAAGGCAATCCGTTTAATAACGAATTATTATCTGAAAATATTGAGGTTGCCACCTTTAAACAGATTAACGAAAACACCCAATATCTCTATTTCGCAACATTCAGCAATAACAAGCGTAGAGAATTAAAAGCCTTTATTGAAGACACTAAGACCAAATTAACTGCAGATAATATCATTATAGACTTGCGCAGTAATAACGGCGGGAATAGTAAATACTCAGACCCATTCCTAAAACTATTGAAGGATAAAAATGTCTACGTTATTACCAATTGTTTTACTGGTAGCAACGGGGAGCAGTTTACCTTAAAACTCTTAAGAAATAAAAAGGCTATACATTTAGGTCAAACCACAAGAGGTATAATAGCATATGGGATGAACTACGGCTATAGCTACGCTACACCCTCTGGTCATTTTGAAATAACACCAACAGATATGAATTTTCATAAATACATTGCTTACGAAGGAAAAGGTATTATTCCGGAAGTTCAATTAGATTTTGAGACTGATTGGATAGAACAAACTTTAGATATTATAAATAGTTACTAAGCGCTTATGATGCTCTATGAAGTAACGTTTTTTACCTAAATTTATAAATAAAAGGCTGCTATTATCATTAGAAAATAGCAGCCTAATTTTACATATTATTTAGTTGTTATGCCTACCCTCTAAGATATTAATCACATGTTCAAGCCTAAATCCTTTTGCTTGCAATAAGATCAAATAATGAAATAGTAAATCGGCACTTTCTTCTAAGAAAAGATCGTCATTATTATCCTTTGCTTCAATAACAACTTCTACCGCCTCTTCACCAACTTTTTGCGCAACTTTATTAATACCCTTTGCAAACAGTGAAGCTACATAAGATTTCTGTCCTTCTACATTTTCAACTCGAGAGGTAATTACGTCTTCTAAAGTACTCAGAAATCCATAAGACTGAACATTCTGCTCATGCCAGCAGGTATCGGTTCCTGTGTGACATGTGGGGCCCTTAGGATGAACACTTACTAATAGCGTATCATTATCACAGTCTATTTTAATATCAACCAAGCTGAGGACATTACCACTCTCCTCACCTTTAGTCCACAGTCTTGACTTAGAACGACTATAGAAAGTTACTAGTCCTATTTCATTTGTTTTATCGTAGGCCTCTTGGTTCATATAACCTAGCATCAATACATTTTTAGTTTTAGCGTCTTGTATTATTGCAGGCACAAGGCCATCACTACTTTTATTGAAGTCTATTTTCATAATCTTACTTCTATTCCGTTTCTTTTTAATTCTTGTTTTAATTCTAAAATTGGAATCTCACCAAAATGAAAAACACTTGCGGCTAGTGCAGCATCAGCCTTGCCAAACATAAAGGTATCTACAAAATGTTGTTTTGTCCCAGCGCCACCAGAGGCAATAATTGGGATATTAACAAGATCTGAAAGCTTTCCTATAGCTTCATTGGCAAAACCACCTTTAGTACCATCATGATTCATTGACGTGAACAGTATTTCACCCGCACCACGTTCTTCAACTTCCTTTGCCCATTTAAATAGTCCAATATCTGTAGGGATTGTACCTCCTGCTAAATGAACCATCCACTCCTCTCCTATTTTTTTTGCATCTATAGCAACAACGACACATTGGCTACCGAATTTTTTTGATAGCTCATTGATTAATTCTGGACGTTTTACTGCTGCAGAATTTATAGAAACCTTATCGGCTCCGCAATGCAATAAATCATCCACATCCTCAACAGAAGAAATTCCACCTCCAACAGTAAATGGAATGTTGACCTGTTCTGCAACTTTTAAGACCATATCATGCATGGTCCTTCGTTTTTCCTGCGTTGCAGAAATATCTAAAAACACGAGTTCATCTGCACCTAATTCCGCATATTGCTTCGCCAATATCACAGGATCACCAGCATCTTTTAAGTCGACAAAGTTGACACCTTTTACTGTGCGACCATCTTTTATATCTAAACAAGGAACAATTCGTTTTGTGAGCATGGCTAATTATTTAAAATAAATTGTTCTAATTCCTTTAATGAAATTCTATTTTCATAAATCGCTTTACCTACAATGACACCTTCACATCCCATTTCTTCTAATCGAGGTAATTCGTCAAACTGTGAAATACCACCAGAGGCTATAAGCCTTACGGCTGTAGTCTCTTGTAGGATCCGCTCATACAATTGAAAAGATGGTCCCTTTAACATCCCATCTTTGGAAATATCTGTACAAATCACATACTGAATGCCTTTTGATTGATAGTTATGTATAAATGGTATCACTTTTAAATCCGATTCTTCTTGCCAGCCAGAAATGGCAATATTTTCATCCTTACAATCTGCCCCAAGTATAATTTTATCAGCACCATATGTTGTAATCCAACCTTGAAACACCTCTGGGTTTTTGACAGCAATACTTCCTCCTGTTATTTGATTGGCGCCAGACTCAAAGGCAATTCTCAAATCCTCATCAGATTTTAATCCACCACCAAAGTCGATTTTGAGGTTTGTTTTTGATGCGATAGTTTCTAGCACTTTATAGTTTACAATATGGCTCGCTTTCGCACCATCTAAATCGACCACGTGTAAGAATTGAATTCCTGAGTCCTCAAAAGCTTTGGCCACTTCTAAAGGATTTTCATTGTAGACTTTTTTAGTGTCATAATCGCCTTTTGTAAGACGTACACATTGTCCATTAATAATATCTATTGCTGGTATTATTCGCATCTTATAATTCTAAAAAGTTCATTAATAGCTGTTCGCCCACCTTTCCTGATTTCTCTGGATGAAATTGTACACCAAAGAAATTATCATTTACTAAAGCAGAGGCATACTCCAACTCATAATCGGTCGTTGCAATATTCTGATTGCAATTTTCAGCATAATAGCTATGTACTAAGTACATATAAGCCCCTTCCGCAATTGACTTAAATAAATTAGAGTTTAGGTTAGTTACCGTGTTCCATCCCATTTGAGGCACTTTCACCTCATTTGAAAAACGTTTTACATCGGTGTCAAATATGCCTAAACCTTTTGTATCACCTTCCTCAGTAGACATACACATTAGTTGCATCCCCAAACATATACCTAAAACTGGCTGTTTGAGTTCTGGAATTAAAGTATCTAGTCCGCTTTCCTTCAATTTGCGCATGGCAGAACTCGCTTCACCCACACCTGGAAAAATAACTTTGTCAGCTCTCAATATAGCTTCTGGATCAGCAGTTAAAACTGCATCATACCCTAAACGTTGAAAAGCAAACTGAATACTTTTAATATTACCGGCTCCGTAATTGACTATTTTCAAATCCATTAGAGCATACCCTTTGTAGATGGTAGAATCATCTTATTCACATCACGCTTCACAGCCATTTTTATAGCCTTTGCAAAGGCTTTGAAAATAGCTTCAATTTTATGGTGCTCGTTGGTTCCTTCTACTTTTATATTCAGATTACATTTAGCACCATCCGAAAAGGATTTAAAAAAATGATAAAACATTTCTGTTGGCATTTTACCAATCATCTCACGGTTGAATTCAGCATCCCATACCAACCAATTTCTTCCACCAAAATCTATGGCAACCTGCGCCAAGGAGTCGTCCATTGGCAAACAAAAGCCATAGCGTTCTATGCCCAGCTTATTACCAAGTGTTGTAGCAAATACTTCACCTAGTGCAATAGCTGTGTCCTCGATAGTATGGTGCTCATCGACTTCTAAATCACCATCAACTTTAATATTTACATCTATTTGACCATGTCTTGCGATTTGATCTAGCATATGATCGAAAAAGGCAATTCCTGTGTCAATATTACTTTCCCCTTTACCGTCTAAATTTAAATCAATTTTAATTTGAGTCTCATTAGTATTACGCTCAATGCTACCTTTCCGTTCTGTAGTTTTCAGAAACTCATATATTTCTTTCCAATCATTGGATTCAAGAGCTATAAATTTATCCAGTTCAGAGTCACTAACGGTCACTTCATCAGTTCCTAGATTTGTATTGTCGTTAATAAAAATACCTTTCGCTCCTAAATTCTTGGCTAACTCAACATCTGTAAGACGATCACCAATAACAAATGAATTTGCTAAATCATAGTCATCGGAAAAATATTTGGTTAAAAGACCAGTATTCGGTTTGCGTGTAGGTGCATTATCTTTTGCAAATGTTCGATCAATAAATTGCTCCTCAAATACAACACCTTCCTGTTCGAATGATTTAATTACAAAATTATGCACAGGCCAAAACGTGTTTTCAGGATACACCTCAGTACCCAAACCATCTTGGTTAGTAATCATCACGATTTCAAAATTCAATTCATTAGCTATTTTACTTAAGTACTGAAATACCTTAGGGTAAAACTCTAACTTCTCAAATGAATCAATTTGTTCATCTGCTGGTTCGCGTATAAGTGTACCGTCTCTGTCTATAAACAAAACTGGTTTCATGAAAGCTGATTTAATATCTTAATTAATATGTTGTTCTCTTCTGCTGTACCAACTGTAAAACGTAGGCAGTTTTCGCAAAGTACTTGTGTTGTTCTATTTCGTACCACAATACCTTTTTCAATAAGCTGGTGATATCGCAAATTGGCATCATCTACCTTTGCCAAAATAAAGTTTGCATCCGATGGATAAATCTGTTTTATAAATGTTATTGGAGCTAATGCATTTCTAAGAATATTGCGTTGCTCCAAAATATTTTGAACCTCATTTTTTACATCTGAAAGGGCTTCAAGTCTCTCTAAGGCTTTTATCTGCGTTAATTGATTAATATTGTACGGTGGTTTAATTTTATTAAGCACTCTAATTATAAATTCTGATGCATAACAAATCCCTAATCGAATTCCTGCTAAGCCATAAGCCTTAGAAAGGGTTTGTGTTACAATAAGATTAGGAAATTCACTCAGTCGACTTACCCAACTCTTTTGAGTTGAAAAATCGATGTATGCCTCATCAACGACAACGATTCCTTTAAATCCTTTGATTAATCTTTCTACTTTATCGGCATTGAAACTATTTGCTGTTGGGTTATTTGGTGAACACAAGAACAACAGCTTTGAGTTACTATTTTGAATTTTTAGTATCTCATCCACTTTAGGTTCAAAATCAGATTCTAGCACGACAGAAAGGATGTCTATGGCATTTAAATCTGCTAACACCTTATACATACCATAGGTTGGTGGTAAAGTAATAACATTATCTGTTTTGGGTTCACAAAATGCCCTGAAGATTAAATCTAAAACTTCATCACTACCATTACCTAAAAGTATTTGTGATTTCTCAACGCCTTTTAATACTGACAATCTTTGCTTTAAAGCAGTTTGTTGTGGATCTGGATAACGATTAACAGTTGACTCAAATGGATTCTCATTAGCATCAATAAAAACCATGTCTGCAGAAGCATCTTTATATTCGTCTCTTGCTGATGAATAGGCCTTAATGCTTTTTATATTATCACGAAGTAGACGTTCTATATTCATGATTCTAAATCTTTTAAACGTAATGTGACGGCGTTTTTGTGTGCCTGTAGTCCTTCCGCTTCTGCCATCAACTCTATAGCAGGTCCAATATTTCTTATCCCTTTTTGAGATATTCTCTGGAAGGTCATACTCTTTTGAAAACTATCTAAGTTAACACCTGAATAAGCCTTCGAAAAGCCATTTGTTGGTAATGTATGATTTGTTCCAGAGGCATAATCACCAGCGCTTTCTGGTGTATAATCACCAATAAAGACAGAACCTGCGTTACCAATGTTTTCTACAAAGTAATCGTTGTCATTTGTAGAAACTATAAAATGTTCTGGACCATAAGCATCAATCAACTCGAGTGCTAATGTATTATTATCTACTACGATTGATTTAGAATTATTAATAGCATCAGAAGCCATAGCCTTTCTTGGTAAGACCTCTAGTTGTGATTTAACTTCTAAATTGACTTTTTCGGCAAAACTCTTAGACGTTGTTACTAGAATAACCTGACTATCAGACCCATGTTCGGCCTGACTTAATAAATCTGATGCCACATAAGCTGGATTTGCTGACTCATCTGCCATTACCAATAATTCACTTGGCCCTGCAGGCATATCAATGGCTACCCCATACTTTGTTGCTAATTGCTTTGCCACAGTTACATATTGATTCCCAGGACCGAAGATTTTGTAGACCTGAGGAATGGATGCTGTACCAAATGTTAATCCAGCAATCGCCTGAATGCCTCCAACCTTGACTATTGTTGTTACACCACATAGTTTTGCGGCATATAAGATTTCATCTGCAATCTTACCCTCTTTATTTGGTGGTGAGCATAATACAATGTCTTTACAACCTGCAATTTTAGCCGGTATAGCCAACATTAATACTGTTGAGAATAAAGGAGCGGTTCCACCAGGAATATACAAGCCAACTTTCTGAATAGGTCGCTTTTCTTGCCAACAAGTCACACCCTTCATTGTTTTAAGAACTACCTTATCTGTTTTTTGCGCTTTATGAAACGCCTTAATATTACTCTTGGCTAATTTCATGGCTTTTTTAAGCTTCTTAGAGGTACGCTTTCTTGCTTCCTCTATTTCTACATCAGAAACTACTAAACTACCAAGGTCTACCTTGTCAAATTTAGAGGTGTATGATTGTATAGCCTCATCACCCTTAGCTTTTACCTCACCAAAAATGTCATTGACGATAGCTTCGATATCATTAACAGTTTTGGTGGGTCTCTCTAAGAGTTTTGTCCAGACCTTTGGATTTGGATTTTCAAAAATCTTCATATTACAACACCATATTTTCAATTGGACAAACTAAAATTCCCTCAGCACCATTAGCCTTAAGCTCATCAATGACATTCCAAAAATCATTCTTATTAATTACGGAGTGTAATGAACTCCAACCTTTTTTAGCTAAAGGTAAAATGGTTGGACTGTTCATTCCAGGTAAAATATTTACAATCTTGTTCAACTTATCATTTGGTGCGTTTAATAAGACGTATTTATTTTGCCGGCCTCTTAAAACAGATTTTAATCGAAACTGAATTTTATCAATAATGACTTGATTCTCAGGTGAAATTTTTGGTGAAGTAGCTAAAACAGCTTCAGATTTTAGTAAAACTTCAATTTCCTTTAAACCGTTTTTAAACAAGGTGCTGCCACTTGAAACGATATCGCAAATACCGTCCGCTAAACCAATATTTGGCGCAATTTCCACAGAACCATTAATAATGTGCAAGTTGGCGTTCACGTCATTTTTAGCTAAAAATTGGTTAACTGTGTTAGGATAAGATGTGGCAATTTTTTTTCCCTCTAAATCTTTAAGACTTTTAGCCTCAGATGATTTTGGTACTGCTATAGAAACTCGGCATTTTGAAAATCCTAATTTTTCTACAACAGTAATGTCCTCTCCTTTTTCTACAAGCACATTTTCACCAATTATAGCAGCATCCACAACTCCATCTCTTAGATATTGTGGTATGTCGCCATTTCTTAAATAAAATACTTCAAGTGGAAAATTTCTGGCAGATGCCTTAAGCTGATCCTTACCATTATCAATAGAAATACCAATTTCCTTGAGAATCTTTAATGAATCTTCATTTAACCTTCCTGATTTCTGAACTGCAATTTTTAGTGTACTCATTTTGTCTTTATTGATTTGAACCTATCAATTGAGTCAATAAAAAAACCCATTTGATATTTTCAAACGGGTTTACTTTTTATGTTGAAATTAATCAATACATTTTCACCTCGCTTGAGCGATTACCTGAAAATGATGATGTAATTGATTGTTTAACATGATTTGTTTATTGAAACAAAGTTTGTAAAAATAATTTTAGAATTCCAAGTGTTTTTTTAAAAAAATTATTGGTTGCCTAATATAATAGGCATTCCGCTCTCTCCAGAGCCGATAACAACTACCTTACTGTTAGGCGATTCTGCCAATTTGTTGGTGGCTTCAATTCCTTTATCCTGTAAAATCTTATCAGTCAAAGAGGCGCTTAAAATT
>Ga0189289_10516_pt1 | contig 10717 bp, 12 predicted proteins | sample UW106minimetaG_FD_130313 | JGI IMG/M metagenome (GOLD analysis project Ga0189289, IMG submission 130313) | Marine microbial communities from the Costa Rica Dome - UW106 mini metaG | ecosystem: Environmental > Aquatic > Marine > Oceanic > Photic zone | place: Costa Rica: the Eastern Pacific...
TCTTGCCGACTTTCCATCGTTCTCGTCAGCGGTGTCTGTCAGATACGAAAAGCGTACCCCGTTTGTATAGCCGCGATCGGTTCCGGTAAGCAGGTCGTTATCCCAGGACAGGTTCACGACTTCTGCCTTCAGGCTGGTTGGGAAAACACTAATAACGAAAAACAGCAGGAAGGCACATTCGCAGCGACGGCTCAAATCCAGTCTCTCCGGTTGATACTATGAGTTAACGAGCATGGCCTACTGTCGAGTCATACCTGTTACAACGGCCACTCAATCCAGATGTGCAGACTAAGTCGCTTTCCCTCGCTTTTCTAGCTCCCTCCCATCGACGCGGTCAGCTCTTCCGGATTAACGTGCCGCCGGACGAGATAGAACACCCGATACTTGGAAAAGTTCAGCTGTAGTCAATCGACCTGACAGATACTGGCTCTTTAGCTATTGGTAGTCTGAACTCTACACTCTACTCTAATCGCCCCGAGTGTCAGCTATGTGGTTGCCGAATCCCCCCGTTACTCTTGATAACCTCTGATGCGGCCAACCCTTGACTATTAACGAGTGCAGATGGGTGATACTCTCTCGCAAAATATAGCTTTCTACAGGCGGACTTTCGGACTACCCCGCTCGACTACTGTCCAATTTCAGACAGTTAAAACCAGACATTTTTTCTGAGCTTGAAGTTCGCATAGTAAACTGTAAAGCTAGAAATTAAGCAGCTGGAGCAGCGGTCATTCTGTCCAGGTAGAGCCATCGCCAACCTGACAAATGTGTGCCCAAACCTGGGATAAAACGTGTAACTAGCGGTGTTAAAAGAACTTTTTTGAATTTCCGCCCAGCCTGCAAGTAACTGACGAACAACGATTTAGACCCACCGACCTCACTCCAAACCGACCCCAATCGGCGCCCTCCGGAGGCGGAGGTCAGAGGTTCGAATCCTCTCCATCGTAGGTAACATACTCGTACCCATTGCAGGCGTGCAGCATGCATCTGTGGAAATCTCGTGGTTCTTCTTCAGCATTGGCCTGGTTTTCTGGTTGGTTTTGTTAACCATCATTTTCTACCGGATGTTTTTCCATCAGCCGCTTCCGGCTAAACTCCTGCCCACTTTGTTCATTTTGATCGCCCCGCCTGCCGTGGGTTTCATTTCCTGGTTCCAGCTGGTTGGCGAAGTGAACGCATTTGGACGGGTGCTTTACTACGATGCGATCTTTCTGACCCTGATGCTGATGACCCAAGCCTCCAGGTTCCTCCGACTAGAATTCTTTCTTTCCTGGTGGGCGTACTCGTTCCCAATGGCAGCCATGACGATCGCCACTTTCGTAATGTACGAGGAGCTTCAACTCGTGTTCTTCAAAGGGCTTGGTGTTTTACTTCTTGGCCTGCTTACGTTGCTTATCGCAGTTCTTATCGGCAAGACCGCCCTGGCGGTTCAGCGCCGGGCGATTTGCATCGAAGATTAGCGAATGCCTCTTCAATGGTGCTCCTCGAGGTCCTCGTAGCCGGTAATCATGGGTTTGATCAGGCTAGTGAGCCTGGGGCCCATGGTTGCCATGTACACATGGGCAATGATGAAGACCAGCATGGCAAAGGCCGCTGCGGTATGAACCAGTGCCACCGTTTCCAGTTCCAGGGCATTGGATAGCGTTGCGGGCCAGTCGTTGTAGAAAAGATAGAGCAGGCCACTGAGCCAGATGACCGGTGTAATCATCAGCTTGAAAAACAGATAGGCCAAACGCTGGAGCGGATTGTGTTTGGCCCGGGTGGTTTTCCGGTACGGATGCGGCTCACCAGTAAAAGTCCCGATCAGGTAGTAGCGTATCACCGCGAACAGTTTGTTCCGGGTTGGAATGTATTGCCGCCATTCACCCGTGGTGACATGCCAGAAAATGGCGAACAGCCACAGGATGATCAATGACCAGGCGGCCAGGGTATGCAGCCGCGCCGCCTCGCTGAAACCAATCACGGAATAGCTACCGTGAATCTCGAATCAGGTAAACAGCAGCGTGAAGATCAGCAGGGCCTGGAATCAGTGCCAGAACCGTTCGAAACGCTTGTAGATCATTACCCGGCTCATGGCTGTTTCCTCCCCTTCAGAAGAATTCTTGCCAGACCATGCAGCACAACGCCGATCAAGGTCAGGGCTACCAACAACCAGCTAATACGATCCAGCCAGATGTTGCCGCTGTACCCTGGCATATAGATGCGGGGAAGACCTGCTAGACGGCTGTTTTCAGCATGGCAGGAAGCGCAATCCAGGGCCATTTCAGACGGTGGCACCATGTGGGTTATGGGCCAGTGCATGGTGGTTTCGATAAAGTCGTAGCTGCCGCTGAAGGGCATTCCGGACATCTCGCTGCCGGCCTTGAGCGCCCTGGGCCAGCTGAAAATGCTCCACAAAGAACTGTCATCGGCACCAAACACGTGGGTGGCCAGCAGGGTTTTCCGTTCGGTGTCGTAAGGCTGCTTGCCCTGCATGACTTTGAACGGCCAGATGCGGGAGCCCGGATCCTCCGGACTGCCCTCAATGCGGTTGATTTCAACCGGAGGATGAGCCACGTCGAGTTCTTCATCCACCAGGGTGTATTTCACCGTGCCGTCAAACCAGGCGTAGGTTGGCACGACATTTTCGCCGTGGCGGAAGTCCCCTTTCTCGCTCAGATAGCTGGGATGACCATGCTCGTCGTATTCTGTGATTGGCTGACCGTCATCATCCAGCCGGCCGGCAGTGGACCAGTCCCGGCCAGCACCACCACCTGTACCGGAACAGCGCCCGTCAAGGCGCTACGCGCCATGCCTGGCGCACAAATACAAAACGCCCGACGCGATGCACCGGGCGTTTAGATAGAAATAAGTGTAAACCTCTTTCAGGACTAGACAGAATATAGCTCAATTCACCACGTTTAAAATGCGTACTTAGCCATCACTTCGACCTGCTGCCCTTCTGGAGCTAGCGGCCCAAAAGCCAAGTTATACTTACGCCACTCAACCCCAACCTCCAACTCTGGTAAAATGTTATGAATTAGGTTCATCCGCGAACTCTCGTAATTGGTCTCTGCCTGATCGTCTACCTCCACCATAGTATAAGATACATTGGCTCGCCACTGGTTGTTGAAGACATAACGAAAGCCGGCATTTAGGCCAGTTTGGCTCACGGCTTCACCATTTTCCAATTCGTCCGAAAGAGATCCGTTCACACCGACACCAGTAAACGCACCCAGACCTTCTCCATAGTGGGCATTTAGGTTGAGGCTGTGAACGCCCAGCATAACTTTGGTACCGATTGCACCACCGGCGACGAAGTCTCCATTGTCCACATCTCGGCCACTTGCGGTCAGGATGACCCTGTGACCGCCATCCAGGTTCAGATCGTAATTGATAGCGAGATCAGGAGTATCGGCGTCAGCGTAAACCGGATCTTGGGCAGTTACTCGAAGCCCCTGAAACTGGTAGCTGGCTAGAGTGGTGCGGAAGTTATTACCCGCTAGTGTACCACGCGGACCTCCGAAAAAATCTAAATAATCTGTAAAGGCCACGGCCCAAAACTGGCCGGTCCAAGTCTGACCAATAGTCGTATTGTCTATTTTAATCGTGAATTCAGATAATAACTGCAGCACTTTGGTGTAACCAGGTAGAGATGGGAGGGCCGTTGCCGGTACCCTCACGGACTTTACCGACCAAAGTGAAGCAGTGATGAAGTACCGACAACTGACCCAGACACAACGATATCAGATTTCGGCCTTGCGTGTGGCCGGCAAAAGCCAACGACAGATCGCCGGAATAATCGGTTGCCACAGCAGCACCGTTAGCCGTGAGTTAAGGCGAAACAGCACCTCGGGCTATGACCCCGAGCACGCGCAGCAACAGTCGAACGCCAGGCGCAGCCGAGCCTTTAAATGGCACAAAAGATTGCAGTGGCTGACAGAGTGGGTCAGCACACGATTAAAGCAACACTGGAGCCCTGAACAGATCGCCGGCTTCATGAATCGCATGAAGACGCCGGTTCGTGTCAGTCACCAGTGGATCTATGATCTGATCCATCGTGACCGGCTCAGCGGCGGCAATCTCTGGCGCTATTGCCGGCACAGAAACAGCCGCGGTCGTAGGCGCAATGCCAAGGATGCAGGCTTAGGCAAAATACCCAATCGCACGGGCATTGAACATCGCCCGGAAGAAGTTGAAAGCCGCGGCGCGCTGGGGCACTGGGAAGGCGACACAGTTCTTCAGGGCCACAAGCAATCTGGTGTAGTAACTCTGGTTGAGCGTCGGAGTGGCTACTTGCTTGCAGGTCGTCTACCCGAGATCACGGCCAAACAGACAGCGCGAACCGTGATTCGTCTTCTGCAGCCGATTCGGGGCGCGGCTCAAACTTTGACCTTGGATAACGGCAGTGAGTTTTCAGAGCATGAACACATGGCCAAAGCGCTGAACTTGGACGCCTATTTTTGTGATCCGTATTGCTCGGGTCAGCGAGGCACCAATGAGAACACGAATGGTTTGCTACGCCAGTACTACCCGAAAGGGACGAACTTCGCCAAGCTGTCCCAAACTCAAATCAATCGAGTGGTTGAGCAGCTGAATAACCGACCCAGGAAACGGCTGGGTTACCGGACACCGGCAGAGGTGTTCTGGGGTGAATATTCCGGGGCACTATAAATGAGCGGTGCTGCGGTTATTGGTTGAATCCACGATAAAAGCGTGTCGCAGACGCCAGTCATTATTCTCGCCCGGGTATACGCCACCGTAAAAGTCCCCTTCTATGAAGCCTACCAGTGTGTGCCCCTGTTTTTGGGTGACCGTTTTAAGGTTGAAACGGCTTTGGTTCGCGCGGCCAAAAATTCGGCTGTCCCCATTTTCGGGATTTTCGAAGATGCCCTCAGCCTTGAGAAACCCTCCTATACTGAAAGATGTATCGTTGAAGTTACCAAGATCAATCGCATGCGTTACGGGCGCGATGCCAAAACAGAATGCGGCTACCAACATGATTAGAGACTTGCGACATTTCATTATTTTACTTCCTCTTTTTGTTTTACCAATGTACACCAAGAACATTCATCCATATTTATTATCTGATTCCTGAACTATACGCTTAGCGCGCTTTCAACCCTTTCCAAGTTCCGGTCAATTTCCTCTGAGCTTCCGTCAAAGTGCACCTTGCCTTTGACCAACACCACGTGCCGGTCACACAATTTCTTGAGAGCCTTGATGTTCTTGTCCACCACTAGGGTGGAAATACCGGACTCCCGGATAGTGGCAATCACGTTCCAGATGTCCTGGCGAATCAGGGGTGCCAGACCTTCGGTGGCCTCGTCCAGGATCATCAGGCGCGGGTTGGTGACCAAGGCACGGCCGATGGCCAGCATTTGCTGCTCGCCACCGGACAGTTCTGTGCCCATGTTGGACAGCCGTTCCTGCAGTCGCGGGAAGGTTTCCATTACACGGTCGTAGTCCCAGCCGATCTGGCCGTCGCTGCCCGGGCGGGCGGCCATCTGCAGGTGCTCCTTCACGGTCAGGTTATGGAACATCCCCCGACCCTCGGGTACATAGGCTATGTCTCGGCGCATGCGCTTCCAGGTAGGTAACCTGCCGATGTCCTCGCCGTCAAAATACACGTGGCCGCTGCGAGGCGGAACGATGCCGAGAATGGACTTCAAGGTGGTGGTCTTGCCCATACCGTTACGGCCCATCAGGCTCATGGACTGCCCCTTTTCGAGCCGGAAGGACAGGTCGTGCAGGATGTGGCTGCGTCCGTACAGGGTGTTGATGTTTTTGAGTGCCAGTAGTGCCGTGCTCATGCCGCTTGCTCCTCGTCCACGCCCAGATAGGCCTCTTTCACTCGTGGGTCGGCCCGTACCTCATCCACTGTGCCCGTAATCAGGTGGCTGCCGTTATCCAGTACCGTGAGTTGGTCCGACAGCTCGAAAATGGCATCCATGTCGTGCTCCACCAGTACGATGCAGTAGGTTTTCTTTAGCTCCTTGAGCAACTTGATGATGCGCTGGGACTCCTCGTGACCCATGCCGGCCATGGGTTCGTCCAGCAACAGGATGCAGGGGCTGGTGGCCAGCACCATGGCGATTTCCAGCTGCCGCTGCTCGCCGTATGAAATCTCGCCCCCAAGGGTGTAGGTCCGGTCCTCGAGGCCTACCTGCGCGAGGGCCTGTTCAGCAGCCTTGCGCACTAGCTTGTTGCTATGGCGGGACGCGATCAGGTTGAAGTTGCCACCAAAACGACGCTGGGCCGAGATCGCGCAGTTCTCCAGGCAGGTCACTTCTGGATAGATGTTGGTCTTCTGAAAGCTGCGGCCAATGCCGCGCCGGACAAACCTCCAGGGCTTAAGAGTGTCGATCCGCTGGCCCTTGTGGAAGATACAGCCGGAGGTGGGCTTAAGGGTGCCGCAGAGCATATTCAGCAGCGTGCTTTTGCCAGCGCCGTTGGGGCCCACCACGCCGTGCAGCTGCCGGTCCCGGAACTGCAGGCTGATGTCGTTGAGGGCCTTGATGCCGCCCCAGTACTTGCTCAGGGCTTCTGTTTCCAGAACGATGTCATTAACCATGGTTATTTCTCCAGAAGCTTTTCCAGGTAGCCGGCAATACCTTTGCGCAGCAGGATGACCATCAGGATGATGGCCGAGCCCATGAATAGCAGCCATTCCTCGGTCAGGTGCTCAAAGAAGTACTGCAGGCCCTCATAGGTGAAGGTGCCAAGGATGGCGCCATAGATGGTGCCCAGTCCGCCGAGGATGGACATGACCAGCGCTGTGCCGGACATTTCCCAGGCCAGGAAGGACGGATTCACGAAGCCATATTGCAGGGCGAACAGGAAGCCGGCATAGGCGCCCAGAGTGCTTCCGATCACATAGCAGGTAAGGCGGAAAGCAAAGATATTGTAGCCCAGGGCCTCGGTACGATCCGGGTTCTGCTTGGTGGCCTCGACAATGCGGCCAAAGCGGGAGCGCAGCACCACCTTGAAGAACACCAGGGTGTTGAACAGGGAGAACAGCGCCAGATAGTAAAAGTGCTGCGGGTCATCCAGATTCAGGAAGCTCAAGCCGAAGATACTCGTCTCAGGCGTCATGTAAATATAGAGACCATCGTCGCCGCCATATTTGAGCGAATCAAAGAAATAGTAGAACGCCATCTGGGAGATCGCGAGAGTGATCATGATGAAGTAAATGCCGGTAGTACGGAGTATCACCACACCTATCACCAATGCGATCAGGGCCGAAATAATGCATATATAGAAAGTGTAGACCCAAAAGTTTACGACTTCGTATTCCGGCGACAAAATCACGAAAAGGTACCCTCCGAGACCGTAAAAAAGCGCGTGTCCCAAGGTGATCAAGCCAACGCGCCCAACCAGAAAATCTAGGGACATAACAAAAATGGACATGATGATGATGGTCGATACTTTACCAACAAAAAAAGAATTGGCGTCCAAAAACAGTGGCACAAATAGAGCCAATATAAAAAATATCGGAACGATGATACGCTCGGTTCGTTTTTCGAAAATCATGATCGGCTCCCGCTTACTTGGCGAACAGGCCCTGAGGCTTAATTAACAACACCAGGATCATAAAAATATAGATAATCATATTTGCCATGCTGGGCATGAGTATCGAGAAGAAGGTGCTTATCAGTCCCACTAATAGGGCAGCAATAAAAGCTCCTTTAATTGAACCCATTCCGCCAATCACTACGACCACAAAACAGGTAATCAGAACGCTCTCGCCCATACCAGGCACAATAGAGCTGATGGGTGAGGCGATTATGCCGGCGATAGCGGCGAGCATGACTCCAAATGCAAACACAATGGTGTAGAGACTTTTGATGTTAACGCCTAAAGCTTCTACCATCTCGCGATTTGATTTTCCGGCGCGGATCATCATGCCTAAACGGGTACGCCCGATCACAAAATAAAGGAGCCCGGCAATACCGACGCAGATTACTGCTACAAAAATGCGGTAAACAGCATAGGTGGAGTTATTCGTTAAGGGAATGCCACCGTCCAGGGCATCAGGCACCGGAACACCGTAAGGATCGTTACCGAACAGGATACTTTGAAGTGAATTGAAAACCAAAATCATCCCAATAGTGACCAGTACTTGGTCAAGATGGTTACGATTATAAAATCGCTGTATCAGAACACGTTCGATAAGGATGCCAAGAGAAAGGGCAATGGTAGCCGAAAGCGCCGCCGAAACGGTGAAACTGCCGGTAACCGTCACGAAGTACCACATCAAGTAGGCACCCACCATATACATTGAACCATGGGCTAAATTAAGGATTCCCATGACGCCAAGTACCAGTGTCAGCCCCGAGGCAATCAGAAACAGTAACAAGCCATACTGGATGCCGTTAAGAACTTGTACAATAATGAGTTCTGCTGTCATAAAATACCCCAATGACACTTCACCACAATAAAGAATGAAAAGGCTAAGAAGCCCCCCCTGGCCGCCTGCGAATAGCACAGAGGAGGGGGAGAGTTGTGATAGGGAGCAATATTATAATTTGCAGCCTCGGGCCGGATCCTCCAGAGCCTCAGCGGCCAGGCCCGTCACTACATTGGCACCATCTATTACTTCCCGCAGATAAATATTCTGTATCGGGTTGTGACCCCGAGAGAAGGTGAAAGCTCCACGGGGACTGTCAATGGTCAACTTTTCCATGACATCAATCACCGCCCTTTTGTCACTTACATCTCCATTAAGCTCATTGAGGGTCATGTTAATAGCTTGACCGGCGTCATATCCTTGAACTGCGTAGATGTCCGGGTAATGACCATACTCATTGTGGAAGGCTTCTCGGAATTCAAGGTTTTTTTGCAACTCCAACTGCTCTGCATAGTGCAGGGTTGTAATCACACCTTCGGCAGCTTCAGCCTGAGCTTCCAGATTGCCCTCGGTGAGAAACCCGGAACCTAACAGTGGAATATTGCCGCGCAAACCCGAGGCGTCGTAGTCCTTAACAAACTTGGCGCCCCCCCCTCCAGCGAAGAAAACGAACACAGCGTCCGGATCCTGGGCGGCGATGTCACTGATATGCGGCTGAAAATTGGTGGATGGGAACGGCAACAGTACCTTTTTCACGACATTACCGCCCCCAGCTTTAAAGGATTCCTCGAAAGCTTCGAGACTTTCCCGGCCCATGCCGTAGTTCCAACTAATCAGGTAGACATCCCTATAGCCCTTCTCCAGAGCGACTTTGCCCATGGGGTAGGAGGGCTGCCAGGATGAGAAAGAAGTGCGAAAAATGTTAGGAGAACACAGCGAGCCGGTTGCCGCTGCAGCGCCGGCGTTCGGAATTATCATCACGGTGTCCTTTTCACGCAGCACCTTGATCATCCCCATTGCTACACCCGAGTGAGCTGGCCCAACAACAAAATCTACCTTGTGCTGCTCGAGTAAGGAGGTTGCTAATTCGGGTGCTCGTGCAGGCTTAGCTTCCGTATCGAGTATGATTAAATCGATCTCATTTTGATGAGCATTGGTTTCATATTCTTTCAGCGCGAGCAATAATCCGTTAAGTCCAGACTGCCCCGGCCCTGCATATACGCCAGATAATGGTTGCATTACTCCAATTTTTATAACTGAAGATGCGAATGCAATACTAGAGGAAAAGCTCAGAGAAAATCCTAAGGCTAATGCCGCGAAATAGGTTACACACTTACTCATTATTTTTAGCTCCAATTTTTATTTTTCGGAGTTTTCATTTAAAAGCTTTTTGTCAGATGTTGATATCCTTTTTATGCAGTTAGTATCCGCATATTGCAGTTCAATAAAATGAAACGGAAAAAACCCTCATGATCACACGGGATAACCGTCAGGCAACCACTGCTATTTTTCCGTCCGGGTAATTCTTTAGCATAAATGTGCTATAATTCGGGTCGTTTTTCACCGGCTTGGAGATCCTGTTGTGGCGCGGAAACCAGCACCCTTTAATCTTACCGTGAATGATCAGTTGGAGCTGGAAAGCTGGTTACGGACAAGCAAATTAAGTCAGAATCTTGTTCAACGCGCTCGGATCGTTCTGGCTCTGAATGCTGGCGAATCACCGAAAGCGGTGGCCGAGCGACTGGAGACCAGTACGCCTACCGTTTTCAAGTAGCGTAACCGTTATATCAAGCAGGGTCTGAGTGGCCTGCAAGATGCTCCAAGGCCCGGACAGCCCAGGAAGCTGGACCGGAAAAAGGTCAAGTCGATTCTTGATGACACGGTCAAAAAGCTGCCGAAGGAATCTACCCACTGGAGCGCCCGGTTGATGGCCGAGTATGCCGGTGTCAGTCGTTGGCAAGTGCATCAGATCTGGAAAGCCGCTGACCTGAAACCGCACCGGCTGAAAACCTTCAAAATAAGCAATGATCCGGACTTTGCTGAGAAGGTTTTCGACGTCGTTGGCCTGTACCTGAATCCGCCGGATAACGCGCTGGTGCTATCGGTTGACGAAAAAACGCAGATCCAGGCACTGGATCGCACTCAACCAAAGCTGCAACTGAAACCCGGCCAGATCGAGCGCCGTACCCACGATTACAAGAGGCACGGGACGACCAGCTTATATGCGGCCCTGAATATCCTGAACGGCGAAGTGATTGGGCGCATTACACAACGTCACCGCGCCAAAGAGTTTCTCGATTTTCTGCGACAAATTGATCGAGAAACACCGAAAGAGCAGGACCTTCATCTGATTCTGGACAACAGCTCGACTCACAAAACACCAGAAGTGAA
>Ga0189289_10517_pt1 | contig 10714 bp, 10 predicted proteins | sample UW106minimetaG_FD_130313 | JGI IMG/M metagenome (GOLD analysis project Ga0189289, IMG submission 130313) | Marine microbial communities from the Costa Rica Dome - UW106 mini metaG | ecosystem: Environmental > Aquatic > Marine > Oceanic > Photic zone | place: Costa Rica: the Eastern Pacific...
AAATGCTGCACCCGAGCGCCAACGGCAGCTTTAGGAAAATTGCAATGCAGCGTTTTGGCTTCCCGCTAGCGACAGTAGTGGGCCGAAAGGCGAACTTTGCAAAGTCAGCTTCCTGCGCAATGCCGACATTGATACCTCCCGTTGTCTCATGGCAGGCAATTGCTGGGATTAGATTTGATGTCCGAAGGTTTGCTCTCAGCCCTTTTATGACATTGGTGCGCAGTGCAGCATGGGGGGCTTTTGAAGCAGTAAGGGGCGGGAGCCGGACTTTCGCTGCGGTTCGCATCAAGGTCTGGTATGCGGACAAAGCAGTCATTCACAATTGGATTTTGAACGACTGCTTTCAATTTCCATCAATTGAAGCCGATTACTCAGCCGCCATAGCCTCTTCTGTCTCACCAAACCCTCGTGGCACCGCCAAGTCCGGCAGGCTCGCCGCCCGCTTTTGCAATGCGCGCCCGATCACGACGCGGCTGATCTCCGTCGTGCCGTCAACGATCCGCAGCATTTGAGCGAGGCGGGACAGGCGATCCAGACCATAGGGCTGCAAAAGCCCCATGCCGCCCAACACTTGTGTGCATGTGTTGGCGGCCTTCACGGCAGCGTCGGGGACGAAACGTTTCGCATGGGCGGCCATCAAAGGGCCTTCTGGCGTGCCGAGCGCCTCTGCGGCTTTGCGGTAGAGCAGCTTGGACGCTTCAAGGTCCGTCGCCACTTCGCCCAGCATCCACTGGATCCCGTCGAGATCGAGGTTCTTGCCGCCGAACATCTTGCGGTTTTTGGAATAAGACAGCGCGGTATCAAGCGCGGCTTGCATTAACCCACAGCAGCCCGAGGCAATGGACACCCGCGCGATATCAATTGCCATGAGCGAGCCCTGAAGGCCCTGACCAATGGGCAGGATGATGTTGTTTTCACCGACCACCACTTCGTCGAGATACATCTCGGACATGGGCAGGAAGTTGTAAGACGGGGTGTCGTACATCGGGCCAAAGCTGATCCCCGGCGCGTCTGCGGGAATGGCGATCATCGCCATGTCCTTATGGCCGGGCGCGTCGCTGGTCTTGACGACGGTAAAGTAGACGTCCGCCTCTGTCGCCAGGCTGACCCAGGCCTTCGCGCCGCTGATCGTCCACGTACCATCGCCGTTGATCGTGGCACGTGTGTACATCTTCATCGGGTCAGACCCCGACTGCGGTTCAGTCAGCGCAAAATTTGCCAGCTTGCGGGCCGAAGTCAGATCGCGCGCCCATTTTTCTTTGAACGCGTCGGTTCCATAGCCGCAGCCCGCAAAGGTGCAGATGTTGTGCATCGACAGGGCAAAGGCATAGGCGCCGTCACCGAGCCCCAACTGTTCGTAGACCTGAATGCCTTCTGACAGCGGCAATCCCTGACCGCCCCACTCTTCGGGCGCATAAAGACCGGTCAGACCAGCGGAGCCCGCCATGTCAGATGCGGCGCGCGGCCATGTTTTGGCGGCGTTCCATGCGTCCACATTGGGGGCGATGACCTCTGTAGCATGGGTGCGGGCAGCGGCGAGAATGGCGTCGAGTTGGTCGGACATAGAGTGATCCTTGTTTAGGGTGCGCGTTGTCGCATCCTGCCGTTTGAGGGCGGGTGGGTGCAAAGCGCGACAGTGTAATGTGGACAGGATTAAGCGAGTATTGCGCTTGTAATTATAGACTTTTAGGTCGCGATACTATCTCACCAGGTGACAGCTCATTGTCCGAAAGTGACAAATTCAGCGCTAAACTCGCTGCCTTTGGCGATAAGAGCTGGGCCTGTTGCCGGTCCATCTTTGAAACGCTTTGTGAAAATTGGCCGCTGACGAAAACCCAACCTCATGCGCGATGGCCTCGACAGAGTGCTGCCCCGCCTGCAAGTGACGGATCGCGATATCACGGCGCAAAGCGTCCTTGATGGCCTGAAAGGTGGTGCCGTCGGCCTCTAATTTGCGGATCAAAGTGCGTGGGGTCATGTGCATGGCATTCGCTGCCCCGCTCAGGTTCGCGCTGCCCCATTCTGTCTGGCTCAAATAGGTACGCACTCGCAAAGACTGGGTGTGTTGCTGGGACCGCGTGAAAATCCAGTCACGCGGGGCGTTTTCCAGAAAGTGATCCAGGTCTGTCGCAGGACGCGGCTGGACCGTTCCCAAGACATTCAACGCAAACGATATCGACGTCGCTGTCTGGCTGAACTGAACCGGCGAAGGAAAGACAACGGCATAGTCTTGTTCGAACACGGGGCGCTCAAACGCAAAACCGACCTCTGCGACAGATACCTCGTCGCGGGCAAGCCACGACAGCAGGCCGTGCGCCAGTTTCAGGATCAACATATGCCCAAACCGCTGTGCCGTCTGATCACCCTGAGGCTCCAGCCGCAGCGTCAATGTGCCTTCCGCTTCAATCAATGCAAATTGGTAATCATCGAGTAGCAGGTTCCAGAACGTCGAAAACCGAAAGAGCGCAGACGCCAAAGACGTCGCTTCACGGACGGACGTCAAAAGATGCTGCAAGGCGCGGGGACGGACTGGACGCGACCAAAGCCCCATCATTTCATCGCCCGTCTCAATCGCGGCCAGTTGGTACAGGCTGACGATTTGATCCAAAGTTACCCGCCCCTGCGAAGGCACTTGATCTGGCATCAAGTCGGCCCGCTTCAAAAATGAGCGGTATTCAATCTCTGTGCAGATTGGACGCAACGCGGTAAGCCAGTCAGCAATGAATTGGCGAGAGACTGTAGAATAAAGCGTTGGTGCGATTTCAGTGCCCATGAAGCAATGTGTATCACCGAGCAACCCGGTGGTGAAGATTGAGCTGCGTCGACATTGCGTACATTGGGGGCCCGTTGCAGCATTGGGCTAAATGGGCTCAGAGCCGACCTTGGGTCAGAGTGCTGCCCGGCGTAAGGTGGGTCTACAAAAAGGAGCCTTGACTGCGGCTGTGCGGGACTTTGCAGACTTATGCAGTTGCAGCTATTGCTGATGCAGCAATTGCTCGGAGTCCCGGCGCGAGTTTTGCTATAGCGCGGCAGATTTCCCGTTTCTGGTCATTCAACGGCGCGGTCATAGACAAATTTCGAACTGGCCTTTTGCTGCGTACAGGATGGAAAAAGCAAGAAGCGGACCGATCGACATTTGGGTTGTGAAGCGATTTCAGACATTGAAAGCCCTTGTATCCGCGGCGATGGGTTTTCGGCTGCGAAGTGCAGTTTCCTGTTTGCGGGCGTGTTGCAACACAGATTTCAGCAAATTCCAGACGGAGCATTGCGCCAAAAGGGTTGATCGCCAACGGGTGCGCAAGGTTCCCAGCTGAACAAGGGGACCGGCCCTGCGCATGGGACGCCCTGCGGGCTTCGCCCCCCTAAATCGAACCGATGCCGCGAATTGCCGCCTTGGCGACCTGGTCAAACAATGATCTGTCTTTTGAAGCGGAGGCCACGATCATACCCCCCTCAAGCGCCGCAACGATGAGGTTTGCAGCGTCTCCTTCGTCCCCGACACCATGCTTGACGAGCAAGGCCTCAAGCCATGCCTTGTTCAACTCGAAGAAAGCCTTTGTGCGTTGGTTGACGTTTTCGGGCAGCCCAATGGCTTCAGCCCCCATGACGGCGCAAAGACATATGGATTCGTTCAGCACAAATGCATTGGAGTAGAGCGAAATGAAACCGTCCAGGGCGGCGTGCAAGTCGTCAAGGCCAATCTTGTCCAACTCAGCTTTGAACTGCTCGGCATAGCGGGTGACGAGTGCCTCACCAAGATCCGGTTTCGTGGGGAAATGGTAGTGAACGCTGGCGCTTTTGATTCCAACATCATTTGCCAGATCACGGAAACTCATCTCCGGAAAGCCTGCGCTCCGCACGCGCTTTTCGGCGGCAATGAGAATTTTCTCTTTCATTGTCAGTGGCATAGCTATCTCCCGCCTATCAGCTGATAGATAGTCGTTGACAGCGAGTGAATCAAGCTCTAATTGCTGACTACCTACTGATAGATAGACACCAAGGAAAGGAACACACCGATGGCTACCGGAAACAAACAGAAACGCGTCCTGCTGGTCATGTCGTCCGTTGACGAAATGGGCATCTCGGGCAAGCAAACCGGCACCTGGTTCGAAGAGGTTGCAACCCCGTACTATGTCCTGACGGAAGCGGGCTATGAAGTTGTCTTTGCCTCGCCCCAAGGCGGCAACGCGCCCATTGACCTCTTGTCGATGAAGGCCCCCTTCACAACCGAGAATACCGACCGTTTCTTCAACGATCCGGTGGCCATGTTCGCGGTACAGAACACCCGCAAACTGCGCGAGATCGACTATTCGACCTTTGATGCGCTCTTCGTGCCTGGCGGCTATGGTCTGATCTGGGATCTGGCGTCCGACAGCTATACCATCAAGATGATCCGCGATTTCTACGAATCCGACCGGCCTGTCGCGATGGTCTGCCACGCCCCGGCCATCCTGCGGGATATCAAGAAATCTGACGGCAGCTATCTGGTGGACGGCCTCAGCCTGACCGGGTTCAAGAACGAAGAAGACACCGAGATCGAACTTCTGCATCACCTGCTCTTCTCGCTTGAAGACGAATTGAAAGGACGTGGCGCCAACTATGTCAGCAAGGCCAACTGGGAGGCCAACGTTGTCGAAGATGGTGCCCTGATGACTGGCCAAAGCCCGGCCTCCGCCCCGCCACTCGCGGAAGCGCTCAAGCAGCGCTTGGCCAACTTGGCACTGGCTGCCGAATAAGGCCAATCGCATGGGGCGGTCCAACCGCCCCATGCTTTCCCCCAACGCAGGAGTATGTCCCATGTCCTCTTTACAACCCATTGACAACGTCGAGATCCTAGTTCTGATCGATAATGTGACGGACAGCCTGTCCAGCGTGCCCGAAGGGTTCACCCATGAATGGGTCAATCTTCACAACGCCGGGATGGAGCAAATATCGGGCGCCGGTCAATGTTGCGCCAATCACGGCCTTGCGTTGATCATCACCGCCCGGCGCGGAGATACCGAACACACACTTCTTTTCGATGCGGGCCCGGTGGATTTTGCCGTCGAATACAACGCGTCGCGGCTTGGAACATCCTTTGGCGCAATTGAGGCCATCGCCCTGTCGCATGGCCATTGGGACCACGCGGGCGGCATTCCCGCGGCCATTGACCTGATCCGCAAGGACGGCCAGAACGGCGAGTTGCCAGTTTATCTGCACCCCGGGATGTTTGCCAAACGCGCTTTTCCGCTCTCATCCGGAGAGCTGGTCGAAATTCGTGAAATCGCCACGCCCGAAGAGCTGGCCGACCAGGGGGCGTCTCCGGTTGTCACAGATCAGCCGCTCAGCGTGCTGGACGACATGTTCTACATCTCGGGCGAAATCCCCCGCGTCACCGATTACGAGGTCGGGTTTCCGGGCCATGTGCGCCGCACCGAAGACGGCACGGGCTGGGAAGACGACCCTCTCTTGATGGATGAGCGCTATGTCGCGGTGAACATCGCGGGCAAGGGGCTGGTGGTGTTTTCGGCCTGTAGCCATGCGGGCATCGTCAATGTCCTTCATGCCGCACAAAGGGATTTCCCCGGCGTGCCGATCCATGGCCTGACCGGCGGCTTTCACCTTGCCGGTGGCAATGAAAAGATCATCGACCAAACCGTCGATGACTTTGCGCAATTCGACATCGACCTGATCATGCCTGGTCACTGCACGGGCTGGCGCGCGACGAACGCGCTGGAACGCCAATACGGTGAACGGGTTGCTCCCATTGCCGTCGGTATGAAAATCAACCTTTAGGAAAGGGACAAGAAAATGGGAATCAACGCCAACTTTGACGAACGCGCTGTCGTCCATTCGGAGAGCGAGCCCTGGATCGCTTCGCCGATGAAGGGTGTCGATCGCCGGATGCTCGACCGGGTTGGCGATGAGGTTGCACGGGCAACAACGATCGTCCGCTACGCACCGAGAAGTGCATTTTCGGCACATACCCATACCGGGGGCGAAGAGTTTCTGGTGCTTGAAGGGGTCTTTCAGGACGAGCACGGTGATTTCCCTAGGGGTACCTATGTGCGCAATCCGCCGACCACCTCGCACACGCCAAGCGCGGCGGAAGGGGCTACGATCCTTGTCAAGCTGTGGCAGTTCGACCCCGAAGACCGCACCCAGCTGACCATCGACACAACGGCTGAGACGCCGCGCCCGGTCGCAGAAGGCGTGTCCGAAATCCCGCTTTTCGCGGATTCCCGTGAACGGGTCCGGATCGAGCTCTGGGACGCATCGGCCAATGTGAACGTGACCGGCCACAAGGGGTTCGAGGCACTGGTGATCGAGGGCAGCTTCACAGAAGGCGGAGAGGTCTTCGAGAAGAACTCGTGGCTGCGTCTGCCATCGGGTATGGCGCTGAGTGCCACGGCCGGACCCGACGGCGCGCGCCTGTGGGTCAAAACAGACCACCTGGCGGAGCCGCCAGTCATTCCCAACAAAGGATAGGACTATGGGCAAACCACTCGCAATCGTCGCCGGAGCGGGTCCCGGACTTGGGCAATCGCTGGTTTCGGCATTTAATCAGGATGGCTATGCGGCTTTCGGCTTGAACCGTACGATTCCGCCGCGAGCGAACCGAATTCTTCAGGTCGACTTGGCGGACCCGCAACACACACAGGCTAAGCTCCGGAACATCATCTGTACCCATGGCGCGCCAAGGCTTGTTGTCCAAAACACCGCAAAACTCGTGATTTCGGCTTTTGAGGAAACCAGCATCGAGGATTTCGAGGCCACCTGGCGGGCCATGGTCCTGTCAACGGTCAATCTGGCGAGCCGGGTTTTGCCGGCGATGGTCGATACCGGGGGCGGCACCTTCATCGTTTCCGGCGCCACGGCCAGCCTGCGCGGCGGCAAAAATTTCGCGGCCTTCGCTTCGGCCAAGGCAGGTTTGCGGGCATTGACCCAATCCCTGGCCCGCGAATACGGACCGCAAGGCGTGCATGTGGTGCATGTGATCCTGGACGGGATCGTCGACACTAAGGCTAGCCGGGATCTGAACAAGATGGATCCGTCGAGGATGATGAAACCCCGGGACATCGCAGATACTTATCTGGCGCTCGCCAACCAACCGCAATCCACCTGGACCCATGAATTGGATCTCAGACCCATGGGGGAGGCATTCTGATGCAAACCGACACCCTCATCGTCGGCGGTGGCCTCTCTGGCCTCGCCCTTGCCGACCACCTGACGCGATTCGGCACGGATTTCCTTCTGGTCGAGGCGCAGGACCGCCTTGGCGGGCGTATCCTGACCAAAGATCTGTCGGGGGGAAAGTTCGACCTTGGCCCGGCCTGGTTCTGGCCCGGCCAACCGCGCATGGCGGCCCTGGCGCGGCGTTTCAATATCCCGGTGTTCGAGCAATATTCAACCGGCGACCAGATGTATCAAGACCAATCCGGTGCCGTCCAACGCGCCCGCGGCTATGCCTCGATGCAGGGCTCCTACCGGCTTGGCGGGGGCATGGGCGCCATGATCGACGCGCTCGCTGGATCGCTAGATGCCGGTCACGTCCTGACTGAAACCAGACTCAGATCAGTCCGGCATTCGCCCGGCAAGATCACCGCGCTTGTCGACCATGACGGCACGGCCCTTTCCGTTGAAGCGCGGCAGATCATGCTGGCCATCCCTCCGCGGGTGATCGCGGATACCGTTGAATTCAAACCGGCGCTGGACGCAGCTCAGAGACAAGCCCTGAAAAACATCCCCACCTGGATGGCCGGGCAGGCCAAGATCCTCGCCGTCTATGATCAGCCCCATTGGCGCAATGCCGGACTTTCGGGTGACGCGATGAGCCACCGTGGCCCCATGGTCGAAATCCACGATGCGTCACCTATGGAAGGGGGACCCTACGCCTTGTTCGGGTTCGTCGGGTATCCTGCGGACACGCGCGAGGCACACAAGGACGCCATGATGGGTCAGGCTTTGGCGCAACTCACGGCCATGTTTGGCCCCAAGATGGCGCAGCCCCTTGATCTGGAACTGCAGGATTGGGCCACAATCCCGGACATCTCCCGCACACAGGATCGCAATCCGGTTCGCTACCACCCCAGCTATGGCTTGCCTTCTGTCCTTGGAAGCCTTGCGGAAAGCGGCGTGCATTTCTGTTCAACCGAAACCGCACGCGGGTTTGGTGGCTTCCTGGAAGGCGCGCTGGAGGCTGCTGAGAGAGTTGCAGCATCCGCGGATGAAACCATCAAAGCTGAGGCCTGACCGAGCTTTCACTGTCGCCCCTTGTCTTGAATGATCGTCAGCGTGGGCCCCATGACGTCTCGATAAAAGCCGAAACACAACGGTGTCTGATAACAGCGACTAGCATAGCGCAAAGTGATGGGAGAAAAATAATGAAGGTAGCAGATATTCGAGGCTTGTCCCTGAACAGAGCCACCCAAGATGCTGCGGATGCGTTCGATCAGATCTTGGATGATTTATACCACTATCGCTTGAAGGTGCCCGATGCAGTAGATGGGCTAATATCTAGCCATCCCGGGTTCTTGTTGGCTCATGTAATTAAGGGCTACATGGTCATGACAGAGGCAATGAAGTCAAAAATTGCGTTGGCTTCTGAGCACCTGGATAAGGCGACGGCGTTGTCGAAAGACGCAAGTCGCCGTGAAAAGCTCCATATTGAGGCGCTGCGGTGCTGGATAAAGGGGGATCTAGGCAAGCGATTTGATGCGTGGGAGTCAATTCTTTCTGAATGGCCTCACGACCTCTTGGCCTACAGGCAGCTCACAGGAAATCTTTTTTGGGCAGGCAATAAACGACGGCAGTTGAATGCGGCAGCACAACTTGTCGGTCATTGGAAAGAAGGCACACCAGGTTATGGTCTCTTTATTGGCCCACTTTGCGTTCGCGATGGAAGAAATGGGGCAGTACGAGACTGCTGAAAAGTATGCGCGCACCGCACTGGAAATAAACAGCTCGGATCTTTGGTCCTTACATGCGCTGGCTCATGTTTTGGAAATGCAGGGCAGGGTTCGTGAAGGCGACGATACCCTAACGGCCGCGTCAGGGGTTCTGAATAACTATAATCTGTTTAGAGGTCATTTATGGTGGCACCTGGGTTTGTTCCGTTTCGCACAAGGAAAGTTTCAAGAAGTTCTCGATCTGATAGATAATGAAATCTATCCATCTTCCTCGTCATTTTATCTTGATGTCCAGAATGGCGCTTCCATGCTTGCGCGCCTGGAATTCCAAGGCGTTGATGTAGGTGATCGTTGGCGCCGACTAGCTGAAGCGTCACTGCATAGTGCAACTGAGCATACAATCTGGTTCACTGGACCTCATCACGCCATGAATCTTGCCCATACAGGCAAGACCAACGAACTCACCAAGATGATCCAAGAATTGCGAATCGATGCAAAAAATGGATCGCACCAAGCCTGGTTGGCGGCGGAGATTTCCATCGCGGTTCAAGACTATCACCGAGGCGACTATCAAAGTGTCCTGACACGAATGATGCCCATGCGATACGAACAGGCCAGTTTGGGCGCAAGTCACGCGCAACAGGATGTGTTTTATCAGTATCTTGTCATGGCGGCTTTGAACGTTGGCAAACTTGAGCTGGTTCGGACCCTTCTGAAAGAGCGTATCTCGGTTCGGGTTCGAAACGAGAGTGAATGGCAGCACTATCGGATGCTGGCTGAGCGCATTGATAATATCTACAATGAGTCTGACGTAGCAATGTCTTTGCGGCATGGCCTCTGACACAGTCGGGTGAACGGTCCTACCCATAGGAGAAATTTAGCAGCCGGACAGCCACCAAAGAGGAGCGTCGAACAGTGAAAAAACTCGTTCTCTGCGCTCAGCCCTTCGAAATGTCAGACCTGACATTTGGCTTTTCACTGTCGGGGCACATGCGCACCTCGAAGTTCGAGGTGTAGTGCGAGGCGCTTGGATTTTCAGGCACGGCCCGGAAATACTGGGTCGCACCTGGAATGATCTGGTCATGGTCCCTGGATTGGGTCTTCCCTTCCGCGTGCGCGTTCTCGACGATGTGCCGCCGCCTCTGGCATTCCAGCACCTCCTCGCGGATCGCGGCAAAGTCCCAGGTATCTTCGACAATGTGCCGAAGCTCCGGCTGAGCGTCGACATATGCTGAATTTCCGGTCAGGTTTTCGGTTTCATGCGGATCTACGGCGCGGTCGAACATCCGGGCGGGATCGGTATCGCAATGAATATACTTCAGGTCCTCCCGGATCAGGGCGACCGCTGGTGCCGTCAACCCGTCGCCAGCCATTTCGTGCGGGCCGAGGGGTTCTGCACAGAAGTCACTCCGCAGTCACTCCGCCGCCGAAACTCGGCGAGGGAGGCGAAGCACTGCTGAGAAATTGGCTCGCAAGGCAACGACGGTCACGAAAACCTTGGTGAAGGTGTCGGTCAGCACGACTTGCCTTCCTTCTGCGCCACATTTTGATCGCTGTGCCTTGGGCGGCGTACGGCAGAATTTCCCAAGGGTGCGCTCGGTCTGAACGGCCGAGTTGCAATTTGCCGAGTGGCATGAGCTGTTTCGCCGATGCAGCGAACGTGGCTCTGCGTGCGCTCGCAGCAAAAAAGTGATTTCACAGGCTGGGCTCAACTGAGACATCCGAGCAAAACGGTCAGGTGACCGCTTGGTCTGGGTTAGCGGCCAATCAGCGATCGTCAAAACCAAGGCAACGACCGCTTTGATAGCGCGATGACGGCTTGCGGG
>Ga0189289_10518_pt1 | contig 10626 bp, 9 predicted proteins | sample UW106minimetaG_FD_130313 | JGI IMG/M metagenome (GOLD analysis project Ga0189289, IMG submission 130313) | Marine microbial communities from the Costa Rica Dome - UW106 mini metaG | ecosystem: Environmental > Aquatic > Marine > Oceanic > Photic zone | place: Costa Rica: the Eastern Pacific...
GACCAAACTCTTCTAATTGGAAAACAACGGTCGGTAAAAATGCATGTGAAACATATTTAACAAATTTTGAAATATCATAATTCTTTTCAGTTAGTATTTCCTTTTGAAGGTTATTAACATCCGTAAGTAATGCACCAAGTTTGAATGTGATTTTTCTCTCTAGTTTAAAAAATTCATCTAATCCAATATCATGTGGTTCTAAATCTTTTAGCATTTGTGGGATACTCCTAAACCAATTTTTCCTTAAAATCTTGGTGAATTCAACAATTTTACTATGCCGTTCGTCCCAACCACCAGGTTCAAACTTTATGATTTTGTAGAGCATTCTGTCCCAGTTGTTAACATTTGGTGAGTTAAGATATCCTAAGCCATTCCATTCGTTAGGCTGTTTTGATAGACTAATGGCAATACGTTTTATCAATTCCATATTACTCGACTGAAAAACATTATTCACTTTAAGCCTCTCGTATACTTCAACACCAAGAAGTTCCGACATTTCTTCTTGGTAAAGAATTATTGATGCCACCTGTTCTTTGGTTAACTCATTCTTATAAGTTTCTTCATCTAAGTCTCCTAAAATTTCGTCTGGAAAAGGTAGGTCTAATTGAGTTTTTTCTTCTCTGGGAGGCGCATCTAAAATGAATATTTTACCAACAAAATGTTTAAACATTCTGCCTCCTCTACCCATAATATTCTTGTATGTAAAGTCATTTAATCTTGACGTACCATTCCGATTCATCCATATAACCACATTTTCAGCCGAAGTATTAACACCTTCAATTATTGATGAAGTTGAAACAATATTTTCTAATCCATCTGGTTCTTCGAATAATTTAACTTGTATTTGACTTAATGACCTATGTAATCTTCCATTATGTACACCTGTTCCTCTTCTAACTAAATTTGTCAAAGTCCAATTAACATCATAATTAATTCCTAACCATTTTGAAAAACTATCCAATAGCTCTTTGCTTTTTGGTCTGTGATTAGCTAAAAACAAATTTGATATGTTATCAATATTTGTGTAGGTGCCAGCATAAATTAGAGTTTTCGTTTGCTTGTTTCTAATTATTTCAAGAAGCTTATCACTTTTAATTTGTTCATCACCATCAATTTCTTTATGTAAATCAAATTGTTGAAGATATACAATATTGAAATCTAAAGAAAAGAACTCCATCCCTTTGGTAAATGGGTTTTCCTTAAGATCAGAAATATTAGGAGCCAAAAAATATTTTTGCTTTGCTATTTTACCTAGTTTAAGTATAGCTTTAATGAGGTTAGGTGAACGTTCTTTATCAAAGTTAGAGCTTGCTTTATAAAATTCATCTACAATTAAAATATCTATTTCTTCTAATTCATCTACATAATTAATTGCTCTTTCTTGTGGAAATATGAAAATATTTTTATCTGACAATTCTACATCGGTTGTAGTAATTATCTTATAATTTTTTGCAAACTTTTTATAGAGGCGTCGCCTTGTCTCATCTGTTAATGCAATAGTTGGGACTATTATCATTACATTTTTTGGTTTGTTAATTGATATAAAAGAATCTATAACAAAACTCTTTCCAAAACTTGTTGGTGCACTAACAGCTAAACTTTCCCCATTAATTAATTTTTTTAGTAATAAAGATTGTTCTCGATGTAGGGTGTATTTGTTTTTGTCACCTGTATCAACTTTAAATACTTCATGGATATATCTATCATGCCAATTTGAGGTGTCTAAATCCATATACGGATATAAACCTGTTTGCCTAATAAGATGATTAATTAATGGAGTGTATTCTATCTCATTAGTTTCATGAAAATCTAAAAGCATTATCAATTCATTTCTTGCACTTGTCTCGTCATTAGCTATTAGATAATCATTTATTTTATGGCAAGTTTCGAAAATTTCCATTGGCTATCTATTTTGGTGAAAATCTGCTATTTTAATAAATTCATTTATAATATTATCTTTTATGGGAACAGGAAAAAGAATTATATGAAAAGTAATGTCTGAATACTTATGTAGCTTATTTCCAAATTTATTTATTTGCTTTTTGAAGTACGACTGTGCCCTATCCTTGTGATGATTTATTATTTCTTGTTTGTATAAATCTGAAAATTCTGAATGATTCTTAGTCAATTCACATTCATGTAGCAATAGAATAGGAATATGTAGTTTCGGTTTTATTGAATCTATCGATTCTTTAGTTGATAACGCTTCCTTTATTTTTTGTCTTAAAGTCTTATCAGTTATTAAATAGTCAATATCTTGTAAATCAGTAATTATACTGTTTTCCTTTTTTATCTTATCAGTTTTTAAAGAATTTTCGACAGATTCAATTATAGAACCTAACCTAGTATCATCAATACTATTATAAAATTTAGCTTCACCAAACCATAAAGTAAAATCGTCACCATTAACAACTATATGAACACTATCTGCTCCTTTTGCATTGTCTTTTGGGTTTTGTTTGTAATATATTTTTGGTACTACAGGAAGGGCTTTAAAATGCAATTTCATTATGCCGTATAGTATAATTTCTGCAAGTTCACTTCCTTTGCTAATATCTTTTTCTTTATCAGTTAACCTGAGTTTTTTGGCAGCTTCTGTTAATTGAGATAATGGTTGAGTGATTAAGCTTTGCCTTTCTCTATAAGACAAGGCTGTTTCTGCTATGTTGTCCCAAACAAAATTTTGAAATTTTTAATAACGCCATTGCCCATCTTCGTAGTCGTTAATAAGACTTAGTACCTTTTTCTTTTCAATTGGGCTTAAGGCTGCATCTTTATTAAAGCTTTTAAAAAAATCGTCTATTATAATTTCAAAATTCATTCCTATTAAGTTATGAATATGTAAGATTTGACGTTAAATATCCTGTTCAAAAAAAGTAAACATAAGATACATGCGTTTTAATTTTATACGGAAATTAGCAAAGATTTCAGTCATCCCCCCCTTGGGAATCACTTTTGTTAGCTCCACTAGAAATATCGAAAAGATTCACTCCAACACCAATCCCAAACCATCGTCTACCTTGATAAATCCAGTTTTCCCCTAATTCACGAGAGAGGAAGTCAAATCCAATAAAACCTCCAACTTGTACTGGACCTAAATCTTTAATAATACCAATGGTTGGAGTTAATGCCCCAGCATTAGTTGCTGATGTTACAATCCCATTTGTAGTTTTCTCATCAACTGGCACAGAAGTAATACTTATTCCTGTGTAAATATCTAAACCAGACAGAAAATTAAATTCTGTTGCCAAACCAACACCTGCATTAAAATTACCATTAAAGTCAAATGGAATACCATCATCATTTCCTGGTCTAATTTTAATAGGTATAGTAGCAGTCCCAAACTTAATATCAATAGCTGATTTTTTCTTTCTGAGTCCCTTTTTGAATTCGTCCAAGCTAAGATAGAAATACACTCGCTGTTGTTTTGTAGTAGCAGGTGCAGCAGGCGTTATAACTTTGCCACCACCATCTAATACGGCAGCTACAGCCGGAATATTAACTGTTTTTTCAACAATTTCACTATTTCTTTTTTGTAATTTCGGTGAATTCTTATCTACCCATTTGATGAAATAAATTATAACTTTATCATCTGATTTTAATACCTTATCAATTCTGACTTCCCAGCCTTTATTTGCATAGGTAGGATTTGGTGATGTTAAATTTCCTTCAGCATCACACTCCTGAAGTTTAAGTCCATATTTAAAGACATAAATTTTGTCACCTTCGAATTTGTAATTGTCTTGAGAATAAATATTAAGACAGAAAATAATTAATAAAAAAAATGGTAAATTCTTAGCTTTCATAATATCATGATTTTTGGTTTGTTAATTAAAAACTATTTATACCAAACAATATGACATTATATGGCATAACAGAAAAATAAGGATATCTGTATGCTACTAAAAATATTCAAAGGAGATAGGTAAAAATACATTTTACATAGCAAAAACAAAATAATTGAGCTTCATTTGTTTCTTACAAATTAATTCTTCATTCACTTTCATGATTGTTTAGTAAAATTTCAAGGAAACTTAGCTCTTATCTCCTCTAAACATAAATTACCCATACTGCCTATATGCGTATGTGGTTTACCTAAATCTGGTTGATAACTATCGTTTTGTACTTGGCTGCCAATCTCTTGATAGGCTTCTCTAAAAGACATGCCTTCTACCACGAGATTATTAATACTGTCTACAGTAAAAAGGTATTTATATTTTTCATCGGTTAGGTCTACATCCTTAACAATGATTTGCTGAATTGCATAATAAAAAATATCCAATATGTCCTTAAGGTCTTCAAAGGCATTTATCATATTCTCCTTAAGCAATTGAAAATCTCTATGGTAACCACTAGGTAAATTGTTGGTAATGAGTAGCATTTCAGTATGTAAAGCTTGAATCTTATTGCATTTTCCTCTAATCAATTCAAAGACATCAGGATTCTTCTTATGTGGCATAATACTACTTCCTGTTGTGAGTTCGTCTGGAAAACTAATAAACCCAAAATTCTGACTCATATACAAGCAAATATCCATTGCAAAACGCGCCAGAGTGTTTGCTAAACCACCTAAAGCGGTAGCGATAGATCGTTCACTTTTTCCTCGACTTAATTGTGCTGCGACAACATTATACTTTAAGGTTGAAAATTGAAGTTCTTTAGTGGTTAAATTTCTATCAATTGGGAATGAACTTCCATATCCTGCTGCCGATCCTAAGGGATTTTGATCTACAATTTTTTCAACGGCATTTAATACATGCACATCATCAATCAAAAGTTCAGCATAAGAAGAAAACCAAAGTCCAAAAGACGATGGCATGGCAACTTGTAAGTGCGTATAGCCAGGCAATACTGCATCTTTATGTGTAGCCGCCAAGTTTAATAGTGTATCAAATAGCTCTTTGACTCTTTTATTAATCTCCTGTAAACTATTTTTATAATACAACTGTAAAGCCACTAAAACTTGATCGTTTCTGGAACGTGCTGTGTGAATTTTTTTACCAACATCTCCCAAAGTTTTTGTGAGTTCGTATTCGATTTTAGAATGCACATCTTCAAAGGTGTCTTCTATTATAAATTCACCGTTTTCGATTGCATTTGAAATTCCTTCTAAGCCACTTTTCAATTGTTCGAGTTCTTTAGAATTTAAAATTCCTATAGACTCTAACATAACAGCATGTGCCAAAGATGCTTCTACATCATATTTGGCGATATGCAGATCAATTTCCCTATCATTGCCGACAGTAAATTGTTCTATTTTTTTATCGATTGTAAAACCTTTTTCCCAGAGTTTCATCTTGTTCCTGCGAAAGCAGGAATCTCTCTGCTTTCTTTTTTTAGTTATACTTGTCATTCCTGCGTAGGCAGGAATCTATTTAAATTTTCTATCACTTAAGAGATACTTCGACTGCGCTCAGTATGACAGGGCATCACAGTACCTCATCTAACAATTTTATATACAAATCAATACCTTCTTCAATTTCTGACAAATAAATATACTCGTCTGCTGTATGGGAACGTGTGCTATCACCTGGACCTAATTTCAGAGATGGACAGCTTAATACGGCTTGATCGGACAAGGTAGGTGACCCATAAGTTTCTCTACCTAATTTTATTCCAGCTTTCACCAACTCATGATGAATCGGAATTGCCGATGAATTTAATCTCAAACTTCGCGCTTCAATGCTAGTACAAGGAGACTTCTGCTTAAGTATCTCAGCAATCTCGGCATTACTATACCTATCATTAACACGAACATCAACAACCAAATCAACCTCTGACGGTACGGCATTATGCTGTTTGCCAGCATTAATTTGAGTGACAGTCATTTTAACATCTCCAAGAACAAGTGACTTTTTATCGAACTTAAACTCTTGAAACCACTTTAATACATCGATGGTATTATAAATGGCATTATCGTCATTTGGATGTGCTGCATGACTTGCAGTACCTTTTACTTTGGCGTCAAAAACCACCAAGCCCTTTTCTGCAACAGCAAGCTGCATTAAGGTCGGTTCACCAACAATGGCAACATCAATTTTTGGAATCACAGGTAACATACTGTTTAATCCATTTGGACCACTACTTTCCTCTTCTGCTGAAGCCACAATAACAAGATTATAGTTGAGGTTTTTATTTTCATAGAAATATGTAAAAGTTGCTAGTAGCGACACCAAACATCCTCCAGCATCATTACTTCCTAAGCCATATAATTTATCTTCATCTACTATAGCTTGAAACGGATCTTTAGTATAACCGTTGTTTGGTTTAACCGTGTCATGATGGGAATTTAAAAGAAGTGTCGGTTTACTGTCATCGAAGTATTTATTGAAAGTCCAAACGTTATGTTCTTGCCTTTTAAATGGAATCTTATGATTTATAAACCACTGCTCAATCAATACCGCTGTATCACCTTCTTGGGATGAAAACGATGGAGTCTCAATTAATTGCTTCAATAAGGCAATAGCATCTTTGGTTAATGTCTTTATCATTTTATAAGTGTTGTATAAATTGAATCTGATTGAAATAGCATACTAGGCTTGCCAACACAAACCTTACTCACATTTTTTTCAATAGCATTAAAACAATTGGTGAGCTTAGGCAACATGCCATCAGCTATTATATGCTCTTCAATTAGTTTTTGATAGTACTTAGCATCTATAGTTTCAATTACAGAATCATTATCTGAAACGTCCTTTAAAACGCCATTTTTTTCAAAACAGTAATACAATTCCGTTCTGAAATTTTTGGAAAATGCAATGGCTAATTCAGAAGCAATTGTGTCTGCATTGGTATTAAGTAGTTGTCCTTTTTTATCATGAGTTATAGCGCAAAAAACAGGGGTAATTTTGTTATCTATTAGTAAGTCTAAACTATCCGTATTCACAGCCTTAACATCTCCAACAAACCCAAAATCTATCTGATTGATTGCTCTTTTTTCAGTAATAATAGTATTACCATCAGATCCGGTTAATCCAATAGCATTACATTGATTGGCTTGTAACTGTGCTACGATTGTTTTATTTATTTTTCCTGCGTACACCATTGTTACAATATCTAGGGTTTCTGCATCTGTAATACGTCTGCCATTATGCATTTTAACTGGCACTTCTAACCGCTCTGTCATTTTGGAAGCCAACTTACCTCCACCGTGTACTAGAATTTTAGGACCTTCTAGTGTTGCCAATTGTTTTAAAAAGTCAGATAATGCTTTTTGATCGTCAATGATGTTCCCACCTATTTTTATGATTTTTAGTGTTTGCATTTTAAAGGTTCTCTAAAATATTTTTTAATACAATCTGCGCAGCATATGTTCTATTGTTAGCTTGCTCAATAACCACAGATTGTGCACTATCTAAAACGGCATCTTCTACCACAACATTTCGTCTTACTGGCAAACAGTGCATAAACTTGGCATCTCCTAACTTAGCTTTAGTCATCATCCAATCAGCATCTTCAGTCAGTATCTTCCCATAATCGCTGTAACTGCTCCAATTCTTGACATATACAAAATCGGCATGCTTTAAAGCTTCATTTTGATTGTAGTTCACTTTACTATCCTTAACAATTTCAGGGTTTAGCTCATACCCTTCTGGATGCGTAATTTCAAACTCTATATCTAGTTGTTGCATCATCTTTACAAATGAATTTGCTACAGCCTGTGGTAAGGCTTTGGGATGTGGTGCCCAAGAGAGCACAACTTTAGGTTTCTTAACTTCAGTTAATTCAGAAATTGTAATGGCATCTGCTAATGCCTGTAATGGATGCGCTGTTGAACTTTCCATATTTACAATAGGAACTGTGGCATAAGATTTAAAACTACTGAGTATAAGCTCAGATTCATCTTTGTCCTTATCCTTCAAAGTTGGGAATGCTCTGACCGCAATAATGTCTGCATACTGTGAGATCACTTGCGCTGCTTCTTTAATATGCTCTGAGGTATCAAGATTCATAATTCTACCATCTTCAAATTCTAAATTCCAGGCATTGTCAATGTTTAAAACCATGACATCCATACCTAAATGCTTTGCTGCTTTTTCCGTACTTAAACGTGTTCTCAAACTCGAATTGAAAAAGAGCATGACCAAAGTTTTATGCTTTCCTAAATCATCAAAAGCATAGGGATCTTTTTTCAGGGTCTTAGCACCAGCAATACATTGCTGTAAATTTTTTATATCGTAAATAGATGTATAATGGTTCATGTTATTTTAATTCTAAATGTAATGCTTCAATAAGCATGTCTATATGGCTTTTCTTTACGGTTAAAGGAGGTAAAATTCGAATGAGATTTGGATTCTTAGAGCTCCCTGTAAAAATGTGATGTTTAAAAATCAGCGCTTTTCGTAATTCTGAAATCGAAAAATCGAACTCTAAGCCTAACATTAATCCTCTACCTTTTATAGCTTTAAGTTTTGGAAGCTTCTTAGCCTGCTCCATAAAATATTCAGATATATCTGTGGCATTATTCATTAATTGTTGTTGGTCTAAAACCTCCAATACTGATAAAGTTGCAGCACAGGCTAAATGATTCCCTCCAAAAGTTGTTCCCAATAATCCGAATGACGCTTCTATCTCAGAGTAAATCAATATACCGCCAACAGGGAATCCATTACCCATGCCTTTAGCTATTGAGATGATGTCTGGAGTGATCTTGTGCTTTTGAAAAGCGAAGAATTCACCAGTTCTACCAAAACCAGATTGCACTTCGTCTGCAATTAATAAAGTGTTGTAAGTCTTACATAATTGCTCTAAACCTTGATAAAATGCTGTAGTACTCTGATCTAATCCACCAACGCCTTGAATACATTCAACTATTATAGCACAAGTTTGGTTCTGTTTAAGGATAGCTTCTACAGATTCTAAATCTCCTAGATCGACGAAATCAACCTTTTGTTGTGCATTCAAAGGAGATATAATTTTTCTGTTATCCGTTGCTGCAACTGCTGCCGATGTTCTACCATGGAATCCATTTTTAAACGCTAAAACTTTTGACTTTTGCGTATGGAATGACGCTAATTTCAATGCATTTTCATTAGCTTCTGCACCAGAATTACATAAAAATAATTCATAGTCATTACATCCTGAAACGACTTTCAGTTTATTAGCTAATTCTATCTGCAAAGGATTAACTATAGAATTACTGTAAAACCCTAATTGTTCCAATTGATTAGTAATGGCTGTGACATATTTTGGATGTGAATGCCCAATAGAAATAACCGCATGACCGCCATAAAGATCGAGATACGATTGTCCCTGGTCGTCATATATATAGACATCTTTGGCCTTAACTGGAGTTACATCATACAACGGATATACATTAAATAAACTCATATCTGTTCTTCTTTTATTGTATTAATCTTTTTGAATGATGTTACCATACCTTGAATTAAGGAAGAGCTTAAGCCCTTGTGTTCCATCTCATTCAAACCTTCAATGGTGCAACCCATTGGTGTTGTAACTTTATCAATCTCTTCTTCAGGATGATTCCCAGTTGTAATTAATAAGTTAGCAGCTCCTTCACTCGTGTGCATCGCCAATTCTTGGGCTTCCTTGGCATCAAAACCAAGCTGAATCGCCGCTTGTGTTGTGGCTCTAATCAAACGCATCCAAAAGGCAATACCACTTGCGCAAACAACCGTTGCGGCTTGCATTTGTGATTCTGGAATAGTCAATGAGTGCCCAAGTCTGTTAAAAATAGCCGCCGCTATTTTAATGCGCTTTTCACCATTTGCATTAGCACATAAACAGGTCATGGATTTACCAACTGCAATAGCCGTATTTGGCATAGCTCTGATAATAAAATTCTGCTCACCAACCTCAGCTTCAATTTTTGAAATGGTAAATCCGGTTATTGTGGATATTAAAACATGCTTCTCCGTTAAATACGGATTTATCGTTTGAAGAATTTCTTCAAAATGAGCAGGTTGAACAGCAAAAATTAAAATATCTGAATGCTTAACGGCCTCTATATTGTCTGAAGTTAAAAAGACATTTTTATACCCTTTAAAACTTTGTATATCACTCAAATTTCTTTTGGTAAGATAAAGTGAGGTTATAGCGTCGGTAGTTATCAAGCCTTTTGCTATAGATTTTCCTAAGTTTCCTGTTCCTATAATTGCAATTTTCATAATCTATGGTTTTAGAAGAAGTTGGCTTTTAGGTTTAATCCTTCAGTTTCATTAAATCCAAGCATCAAGTTCATATTCTGTACAGCTTGACCTGAAGCTCCTTTTAGTAGGTTATCTATTATACTTGTGATTAATAGCTTTTCATTGTGCTTATGTAAATGAATGATACACTTGTTAGTATTCACTACCTGTTTTAAATGCACTGCCTCTTCTGAAATAAAAGTAAAGGCTGCATCCTTATAATAGTCTTGATACAACTGAGTAGCATGATCTATTGTACCTTCAAATTTTGTATATACCGTTGCAAAAATGCCTCTTGAAAAATTACCGCGATTAGGAATAAAATGTACGTTAGACTGGAAGCTATTTTGAAGCCCATTTATGGTTTGTTCTATTTCACCCAAATGTTGATGTGTAAAAGGCTTGTAATAGGAAAAATTATTGTCGCGCCATGTAAAATGCGTTGTTTTAGACAAAGAAGTTCCTGCGCCTGTTGCAC
>Ga0189289_10519_pt1 | contig 10577 bp, 5 predicted proteins | sample UW106minimetaG_FD_130313 | JGI IMG/M metagenome (GOLD analysis project Ga0189289, IMG submission 130313) | Marine microbial communities from the Costa Rica Dome - UW106 mini metaG | ecosystem: Environmental > Aquatic > Marine > Oceanic > Photic zone | place: Costa Rica: the Eastern Pacific...
AAAGGGCTTACACTGCGTTGCATGACTTCGAAAGAGAACAACTATTCATTCAGTCATGCGCCTTGTTTAAGCCCTTTTAAACTCTCGCTGAGTCATCACTTATTAACGTGGAATGGTATTATAGCGTTTTTAACAAAGCTTCGGCTTGCTGTTTTTCAGGAAAAGGGCTGGTACTTGCCAGTGCTTGAGTCAACTCGCTTTTTGCTTGTTCAGCTTTCCCGAGACCCGTTAATGCGGCGGCTAAGTGATAACGAATAGATGGATCACTCGAACGCATAGTAAAAGCGGTACGTAGTGTCGTTAATGCCTCTTGATATTGCGCGTTTTTCACTAGTAACCAACCTTTAGTATCCAAGATTGCGGCAGAATCTGGGGTTAGCTGCGCGGCTATTTCTGCATATTCGAGCCCCTGTTTGGGTTCAGACTCTGCTTTAATTAAAGCAAGGTTGTTGTAAATACGGTCTTTGTTAGGTAACCCATTTATAGAGATCAGTTTTAAGTATTGCGCCTCGGCAGCAGGCATATTGCCCTCAATATACAGCAGATCGGCAAGTAGGTGTCTTTGAAAATGAGCATCGTCATTTTTTGACAAGTGATTACTTAGATACTCTTTAAAGGCTTCTTTTTGAGGTCCTTGGCTGGCGATTTGGTATAGCTCGATCAAGGGCAGGGTAAAATCAGGCTTTAATGTGACAGCTTGAGAATATGCATTGTAGGCGCTATCAATGTCTTTAACGGCTTTAAAATAATTGCCTTGCAATACATACACATTTGGGTTGTTAGAAAAGTCTTTTTGCATACTATCAATAAGGGCTTTTGCTTCAGGCAAACTTCCTTGGCTAATAAGTAATTGTCCGTATTCCAGTTTTGCAAGGGCGTATTGCGGGGCTATAGAAGTGGCTCTCTGTAAGCTTAATTTTGCGCCATTCAGATCTTTCGCTTGGCGTTGAGCTTGGCTTAACTCAACTAGGCGCGCAGCGTTATCTGACCATTGACCAAACAATATATCTAGCTGGCTTTTCGCCTGTTGCGGCTCATTTAAAGCTATCAGTAAATTAGCCTTTTCGAAGATATACGCTGAATTTAATCGATCAATTTTCAGCAGAGCATTAACTTCAGTTAAAGCAATGGCGTACTTCTGTTGTTTACGGTAGATATTAGCTAACAGTTCATGGGGAGCTGCTTTATTAGGAGCCGCGGCTTTTGCCGTGAGTAGTGTTTCTATTGCTTCTTCTAATTTTCGCTGTTTGATTAATATTTGCGCGTGCAGTACAAGTGCCGGAATATTAGTTCCTTGCTGGGCAATGACTTTCTCAATTGTTTGACGCGATTCAGGCAGTGCTTGTTGAGCGAATTGAACGCGCGACAAGTTCATCAGTGCCGCTATGTTTTCTGGATCTGCCAAGAGCACGTTATTTAATGAGCTTGTAGCCTGTTGGAAATTACCTAAACGAATATTTAAATCGGCATGCAGATTTTGGTATTTTAAATTATCTGGTTGTAACTCAATTAATGTGTTTGCTGATACCAGCGCGTCTGCATAACGCTGATTATTCGCCTCAAGCGTCGCTTTAAACAATAAAACATCTTCCGCATTGGTATCAAGGTTGCTGTTACTAAGCAATGCAAGTGCGTCGTCAACTCTATCTCGGCGCACCAGCAGCTTTGCTTCTAAAAGTATGACAGTGTGGTTAGCTCCATATTCTTGTTTGAGCTCTTCTACGAGATTGTTACATTTAAATACCTTATTGCTGGCTAAATACAGGTCGCACAGTAGTGATGAAACGGGAATACTCTCAAGTACAATAGATTCATTTAGCTCAAGTAGCGCCATTGCTTTTTTAGAATCGCCTTGGCGAATATGCGCTTCGGCTAACATGCCTAGCAATTCAGGAGGCGCCGAGCCAGATTTAACATATCGGCTTAACTCTCGCACAGTCACTTCGTAATTTTTATTGATATAAGCGGTTATCCCCGCTACTAAACTAATCCAACTCGTTTGCGCTTTGTTTTCTTCAGTCGCTAGGCTTAGCATTTGGTTAAGTTGCGCGAGTAACGCATCAGCCTCTGAGCTTTTTTCTTGCATGGCTAACACGCGTGCTTTTAACAATTGTGTTTGCAAATCACCAGAGGTTTGCTCTTCGATGAGAGTAATCATTTCCTCGGCTTTGCTGAGCATATTAGCTTCTACATAGCTATTGGCTAAAGCGCGTTTAATGGTTGGATCAAATTCATCAAATTGATAAGCCAACTCAAACTGTTTTCGCGCTTCGTCACTTTGACCTTGGCTTTGCAACACTAAACCACGCATCATTAAACTCTTTGAATTCTTGTCATCTATTGCAAGTGCGCTGTCTAGGTATTGATTAGCTTGAGCATATTCTTTATTCAAAAGTGCTATCTGCGCTAAACCGTTCAAAATATTGCTGTTTTCACCAAGTTGAAGTTGGGCATTCTGATAAATTGACTTAGCTTGTTCTAAATCGCCTTTTTGAATATGCGCCGCCGCTTTTAATAACTGAACATCTAACTTTACCGATGACGATAAACTGCGGGGGGTCGGCAAATCGATAAGTGCATCAAATCTTCGACTAATCAGGTAGGCATTTGCTAATGGTACCAGCACTAAGTTTAAATCAGCGCCTGCATCCATTACTTCTTCAAATTCTGTGATAGCATCATTGATATAACCGTCTACTAATAAAACGCGACCCATTAGCAGTTTCGACGGTAAATGAGAAGGGGACTCTTGTAAGGCATTTTTAAGATGAATATATGATTCAGAGAAAGCTTCTTGATTGAACGAAGCTAGTGCTTTCTCATAGTCCGCTGATGTGTCAGCGAATGCCAAAGAAGGTAATACAGCGCAAAACGCAACGGCGCTAATCGAAATGGATAATGAACGAAGTTTCATAAATTGGATTGACTCTTTTCCATAGAATGCATGGCTAAAATACTACGGCATATTTTACTTGAATGCCCTAGGTATTTGATGGATACAAATATACTAATGTATATTTTAAGGCAAAAAAAAACCTCACAAAGTGAGGTTTTCAAAACATTAAACGTGTTTATGCAGTTTTACGACGACGCCACACTGCAAACAAACCGAATGAAGCTAATACTGCTAATGAGCTAGGCTCTGCAACATCTGTAGGCGGCTTAGGATCTGGGCCAGTGCCTGCTACTGTAGATATACCAGCTAATTTGAGGTGATCGTTGCCAGTGCTCCATCCTGGTGAGCCAAAAGCACCATTGTATGCACCAATTACCCAGTATTTTGAATCAACACCCGCAGTACTAGTCGCAATTGAGTAGTTGCTCGTATCTAAGTCACTGAAGCTTGCGCTGTAAGACGCAGCACTAGCTACATTCGCCCAAGTCTGACCCTGCAATGTTGGTAGTGAATCAAACGCAGCAATAGATATATCAGAATCGTCACTAAAATACCCGAGATTGATACCGGTAATAGACACCAACTCGTTAAACGTAAATAATAACATATCAGTATCACCGCTATTATCTACATAGTGACCATCATTGTTGTCATTATAGTGACGGTTATAATTTAATAAACCACTATTATTTCTTGAGACCGCTGCGCTTTCGATTTTATCATCTCCGGACACTTCGCCGGTATCTGCCCACGCGGTAATAGTAACTTCGATGCCATCGTTTGATAATAACATGTTATTACCAAAATTCGCTCCGCTCCCCCAAGTGGTGCCTTGGCCATTAGTTGCAGCTAAACCGTTAGACCTAAAATTCCAATATGTATCGTCGCTAGGACCTGTTGTACTTGTTGCCAAGCTAGCAAATGACATAGTCACTAGCGACGCTGCGAGCGCGGCACTGCGCAAAATAAGTAGCTTTTTCATAATAACTTTCCAGTCCTTTTTATATGCTGAGCGTTCTTCAAATTCTTATATTTCGTATAAAGCACCAAACGTGCCAACTTTAATTATTCTTTAAAATACAATCGTTTAATGTTTTCAGCCGTACGCGAATATTTTAAGTGTAAAGAAATTAGACAGCTAGTCTGACCTGTGACTCAAAACGTATACAAGTGACCAATTGTACATTTTATTATAGGAGTGAATATAGGAAATACGTATAATAGGTATGCTTACTAATACGTCAGAAATGCGTTACCGAAAATAATAACGAATTAATCTGACTATTTTTTAAATTGCCCAATAACTAACGCCAAACGTTTATGCTATCTTGGCGCCGTTATTTTATCAAAGGAGCTGTTATGCCCGAATCAAAGCGTAAAGGTATTTATCTTTTACCCAATTTATTAACTACTGCTGGTCTATTTTCTGGCTTTTATGCTGTTGTTGCATCTATGAATGGGCACTTCGAAGCTGCTGCCGTAGCGATATTTATCGCAATGATTTTTGACGGACTTGATGGTCGTGTTGCGCGTATGACCAATACCCAAAGTGAATTTGGTGCCGAATACGATTCAATGGCCGACATGGTGTCTTTTGGTATGGCGCCAGCCTTGGTTGCGTATAACTGGGGTTTAAGCGGTTTAGGCAAAATTGGTTGGCTAGCCGCCTTTATTTATGTAGCCGGTGCTGCTTTACGTTTAGCACGTTTTAATACACAAATTGGTATTGCCGATAAGCGCTACTTTCAAGGCCTTGCAAGCCCGGCCGCGGCCGCATTGGTCGCTGGTTTAGTCTGGGTTGGTGGCGAGTACGACGTGAACGGTGATGATTATGGCGTTATTGTGGCCTTGGTAACAAGCCTAGCGGGTTTATTAATGGTCAGTAACTTTAAGTACAATTCATTCAAAGAAGTCAACTGGCATGGCAAAGTGCCGTTTGTGGCTTTGCTACTCATTATGTTGATTTTCGTTGTTGTAGCGACTGAGCCTGCATTGGTGTTGTTTGTCGTTTTTGCGCTATATGCACTCGCTGGACCTATTAATACCTTTAGAAGTGTAGATAAAGTCAAGCTGGAGCATGTTGTAGGGGATGCCGATGAAAATGACGCAGACTTTATGTCAACTGATGGTGATGCACCCAAAGAGCAAGCAGAAACAGAACCTCACGTACAAGCAGAAACAGAACCTCACGTAAAAAACAACACAGACGAAAATACCTAACGTCACCATTGAGTCAAAGCTCCGGGCGTTCACGATTTAGCTTTCGTATTCTATCGGGTCAATAATTCGACCCGATATTTCGTACTCATTAATGTCAGTTTTCTTTACATAGTTGTCATTCGTTTTTTTAACCACCTGAAAAGTAAGTTGTTTTTTTTTGGCGTAAAACCTGCTTGTTTTTTAGCAGGTTAGACAAACACACGATCTGACCAAATCAACTAATAATTACAAAGGTATGGGAATATATGATGTCTATAAGAAAATTCGGTGCTGCCGTCGCACTAGTAGTCGCGAGCTTAGGGTTTACTTCTTTTTCAGCGAACGCAGTATTAATTACACAGTCAATAGAAATCGTTGATGATCCAATTTTTGGTAGCTTTAACTTGGGTGAAGTCGTTATTGATCTCGACTCAAGCGAAATTGGTAGTGGACTCGTTTCTGTTTTTGAATTCGTTTCACTGAATTTATTTGATAGTACAGAGTTTGACGTATTTGATTTTGAAGCAACTGTAGATGCAAGCTCTTTAAGTGCTGTCAATTCGGGTATTGAGTTTTTAGCATTTGATGTGACTGAGCTGGATAGTGCAGATATGTGGTCTTATCAAGTCATCATTGACATATTTACACCGGAAAATACCTACGTAGACATTTTCGATGCTAACGGGGATTTCGTTTTCTTTTCGGAAGCAGCTACATTGGGTGAGGCTCGAGTTCCTGCTCCTGCTGGTGTTGCGATTCTTGCCTTAGGCTTAGTAGCAATGGGCCTTCGTCGTCGTAAGAACTAACAGGTTTCGTAATTATATTGAAAAAATGAGAGCTATATGCTCTCTTTTTTTATATTTGCCCCACCTTGGCTATTGTTCATATTTTTTAATTTTACTCAGTAGAGGGATGGTATTAGTCAATGACTATATACACCTAAAGGCCTTTCCCTCACTTTTACTATTGTTTATCACGTTTGAGGAAGCGAATTTACGATCAGTTAGTAGCATGCTGATGACAAATTGATCGCGGGCCAATCTGAGTGACAGATAAAGCCCTATATACAGCCCTTTAACGTACTCGTCTGTCTCATTAACGAGCTTAACTGATTCATCCCACTTTTATATTAGTGATTGTCGCTTCTTATAAATCAAGTTTTTATGGCATCACTAATATGTCTAAACAGGTGCAGGCTTAGTTTTATTCTATATCAACCTCATTAAATAATTGCTCTCTCAGAAGCCATCCAGCGGGTTTTGAACAAAGCGTCTGTGTGCAGTAATGGTTGTTCCATTTTAAATATCGAGGACGCTGCTGTGCAAAACCTTCTGGGGAATCCCCGTCGGGCGAGTTTAAAAGGGCTTACTCTGTGTTGTTCGAAGTTGAAAGAGCACAGGTTAATTTTTAATAAAGGGCTATCATTCAAGCGCTTTGATTGAGACCTTTTAAGTTTTCGCTGAGTGGTTATTTATTGGAATTGAAGTTAGGGCGATATTCCATATTCCGAGCCTATTTTATGACCGGTAGCTAAGATGTTCATAATACACAGTAGCCTTTTATTCTTGTTAATAAAAAAGCCCCGCGAATGCGAGGCTTTACAGTACATAATACTAGAGTGAGAATCTCTCACACGCTAAGATTTTGCTCTATGGTTGCACTACCTCTAGTACAGTCGTACCTTGAGGCGTGCCATCTTCGTTATAGAAGGTGACCGCTCCCATGTATAGGTTAGGATCTAGACCTCTAGTGGTTATACGAATGTTGTTGAACCTACCATCAATTGCTCTACTTGAACCTGATACACGAGTGGTCGATTCAGCTTGATCTGCAATCCAGCCTAACATGGTATAGTCAGTCGTTTCCGCACCCGCTAAACTCCAACCGTGAACCCAAGCGATGTAGAAATCAGCCGGTGCAGGATTGGTCAAGATTATATCTTCATTTGAGCCGCTATTGAACGAAACCGCCTCTTGAGAACATAAACCTCCAACACAGCTATAAATGTATAGATCTAAATCCGCGCCTTCTTGCGCTACTAAGGCGTCAATCAGACTAAATCGAGCAACCTTAGTACCTTCAGGTATTACGAAGAAGTGCGTTCCTAAACCCGCTTCATTAAAGCCGAAGGTCTGGTCAGGATCTTGACTAACGGTACCTGATGCTCCAAAAGGCGCTACCAAGCCCGTGTAATCTAAGCTTGTTCGACCTGAGTAAAGCATTTGCACAGGGAAACTAGCTCGCCCTCGATTTAGATCCAGTGATATGCTTTCGGGCACATCGATATCTATACTAGGTGCGGGTTTTACAGCTATTGGACTGCGTACTACCGTTTCGTCTGCACCGGTAAACGTAATCCCACCGAATGCCCACTCATCTATAATCGAATCGTCTGTCTTGGCAAATGTGATAGTAAAGCTAGCTTTACCGTTTGGAGCCACCACTAAATTACCTGACTCAGTTTCGACGCCTTCACCATCAAAGGTTTTCACCGTTGCTGATATTCCTTCTGGAACATCTAAAGAAACAACATAATCGCCTCCAACACCTGAAACATCCGTTAGCGTGCGGCTAACCGTTTCTTCTGTAAGTAACGATTCTACAGCAATTGATGGATAATTTAGTTGACTAGCATCTGTAGAGAACCCAGCTTCAGTCAACGTGTCACAGGTTTCATTAGATTGCGCTTCTACGAAATCTTCATGCCCTTGGCCACACATGAATGCTAGGTAGTCATTTACGTTTGCATCGTATGTTAGACCTGGTGCCATTGCCGCAACTGGCGAAGCGTGTCCTGCTCCAAAATCAAACGGGTCTGCAGGTGTTTCTCCATCTTCTTTTGATAAATCTTGACGAGCGGAGGTCATTAATGCTGATTTGATTTGAGCAGGTGACCAGTCAGGGTATTGGCCTCGTAGTAGTGCAGCCATACCTGCAATATGAGGTCCTGACATAGACGTACCACTTAAATAGTGGAATGCCTCGCCTTGACTGCCGCCGTTAAATTGCTGCTCACTGTTCGCAGCTAAGATATTAACGCCTGGTGCGGTAATATCAGGCTTTATGATATCCCCAGTACTTGGGTTAACACCTCTAGATGAGAAGTCAGCTATAAGATTTGGCACTTCTTGGGTTTGAACAAAGGTGCTAGCACTTAGTACCGCGCTAACATCTTTTCCTTCTGAAATGGCTGCATTTAACGCTTCTCCTGCTGCTGCTGATATCCCGACAACCGGAATTTCGGCTGGGAAGTCTCCTGCCATCCCAAATGCAGGGCGGCCATCTGTATTATAAATAATCACCCCAGCCGCACCAGCAAGTTGAGCTCGCTCAGCTTTCTCGACAAAAGCACAAGCCCCACGACTTAGTAATGCGATTCTTCCTGCTAATTGGTCTGCATTTATGAGAGGAGTGGCCACACCTTCTTCTTCAAAACAGCCAAGAAGCGGATCGGCGATAACCAATTGAGCCTCTACTGGTTCGATATCCGTTAATGCAGGAGAAAAATCAGCAACAGTCGCTGCAAATATTTGTTCTTCTCCATCGATAGTGGCTCCCACACCACTATTATAAATAGTACCGTCATGGGTAGACGCGGCTACCGTAGTTAACCAAGGAGCGATATTACTAACGGTTGCAGCATCAGGGCCATCATTGCCAGCAGAGGCCGCAAAGAAAATTCCAGCTTGTGCAGCTCTCAAACCCGCGGTGTATACCGGGGTAGTTAAGTCTTCAGAGTTACCAATCGAATAGTTAATAACGTCTACGCCGTCAACTATCGCTTGGTCAATTGCCGCCATGCTATCACCAAAGAAACAGCCTCTTTCATTAACGCCTTCAGGGCTTACATAATCGGCATTCCAACATACTTTATACATAGCCACACGAGCACGGGGGGCAATACCAGTAACGGTAGTGACGTCGGTGCCTCTGATAGTTGCTGTTACGCCTTCGTTGCCCGCAGCAGTGCTTGCTGTGTGGCTTCCATGACCATCTGCATCTCGTGGTGAAATAAATTCACCTAAAGCGGTTTGTATCTCATAAGTTGAGGCAAACGATTCGTTATAATAACGAGCGCCAATGAGTTTATTATTACATTCAAATGAATTAGCTTCAGCTTCCTCACCGGTGTCACAGGTACCCGACCAACCTAACTCAACTGGGTCAGAGTAACTACCGTCATCTGCAAAACTTGGGTTTTCGGGCCAGATACCTGAATCTAGTACACCGACAATGACGTCGTCGCCCTTGATTCCTAAAGTATGCTGCCCGTTTGCGCTCGTTAATCCAAGAAAGTCTGGGGTAGAAGACGTTGCAGGTTCAAAAGCCCTGTCTTCAAAAACGCTGACTACGTTCGGATTATTTTCTAGTGCTTTGGCTTGCGAGGATGTCATCTTGGCTGAAAAGCCGTTAAAGCTATGCACATAATTATGCAATACTTCCATTGAGCCAACAGAGCTGCTTATTTCAGTTTGTCTGGCTTTTAATTGATTGGTGTAGGCTTGCATTCTTGGCGATTTAGCGTTGTATCGGTTCCCTTGAGCGACTAACTGATTGCTTGGAAGCAATTCACCTGTTGCTTGAGCTTGGCTTATACCGGGCTCGCCTTTTAATTGAACGATATAAATTCCGGAACCTTTCACTGCTGTGATAGATGATTTAGCTTCAGTTAATGTGCTCATATCTACTGGTTGATTGATTTCACCTGCTGAAACTAAGGGTGCTGCCATTGCAACAGAAATCATACTGCCTAAAATTGAACGCTTAAACTTCATTTGATTCTCCGACTTACTTTATTTTTATATTTATTCCAGCATTTGTTTATTTTTGTTTAATTGAAATAACAATACTGAACGTATTATGGAACGTGTTCGAAGCTATTTTACCCCCTGAAGTAATATAGCTGTGCTCTTCTACTCCTTATTTTCACTGTGATGGAATTAATACTTTGTAACGTGTTTCAACTAACACTTGCAAAATATAGCGAATAAGTAACTTCAATAGCAATAATCCATGCCTAACAAAGTTACCGCGTAGGGGAAGCAAATATTACACCTTTAATATAGGTTGCTGATAAATATCGGTTTTAGTGACGGACTAAAAATGAAGGTAATATAATTGTAAATAAAGCTGACACTTCTTTACATTACTTGACATATATCACCCAGAGGGATTTGTTTAGAAAAGCTTGTTGATAGTAAATTGCTGTTCTGTTGTTTGTTATGCAGATTGTTATGCAGATAGATAGGCCGCTGACGCATTGGACAGCTTCAACTATTCCGCTACTTCAACTATATAAAGCATTTTACCCGCATAGCTATAGAAAATGGTTTTGCTTATTAAATCGTCAGTCGAACATTTTTCTGAAATAAACGCTTGCGATCAGAAATGGGATCTCTATAATGCGCATCTCGCTTCGGGACAGCCGCTAAAACAGCTGCACTGACACTGGTTTTACCAGGTGATTCAAGACTTTTTAAAA
>Ga0189289_10521_pt1 | contig 10562 bp, 9 predicted proteins | sample UW106minimetaG_FD_130313 | JGI IMG/M metagenome (GOLD analysis project Ga0189289, IMG submission 130313) | Marine microbial communities from the Costa Rica Dome - UW106 mini metaG | ecosystem: Environmental > Aquatic > Marine > Oceanic > Photic zone | place: Costa Rica: the Eastern Pacific...
AAAAGCTTCACGACAAAACCGTAAAGCCTTTCAAATTAACAATAGTTTATTCATCAAATAAAACTCAAAAAATAGCACCAACCCATCTACAAATCTGCGATTAGACTTATTTTTCTTTAGCCTTAAACCTACCACGTCTACCACGGCGATTTATAGCATCTTTAATAATTGCGGTAAGTTTTTCTTTTTGTTGCGCATCACAAATGTTTCTTACCGACCTAAAATACGCATACATTTCTAGATCCTTATTTTTTTCTTCGTTAGCAATTAAACTAGTAATCGAATCTAACTGCATATCCGTTACTCCGTTTTCAGAATTATCTTTATATAGCTGTTCCTTTAATTTCGTAATCTTTCTAGAATACAGTCTCATTTTATCAAAATGAAGACTTCTAATAGAATCATAAGCCTTTTGCTGCACTTCATTAAATTTCAACTCTTTAGCCATTGAAAATCGTGTACGATGCTCTTTATTTCCATGACGACCTAAATGATGATAAATAAAAAAGGCATTCGATAAAAAAAGAACAATCAGTATTAGATATAAAATAGTTTGCTTTTTCATCATTGACTTTAATTAAATATTGATGTATAGGTTTCATCCTCAAAATCGTAAGTATCCACAAATTCTTCAACCTTAGTCTCGTACTCTTGAGAGGTCAATATGGTGTAAGCATAAACATTTAGAACAATTACCATACATAAGGCTACCAATTGTAGTTGCGGAGTAAACCAACTAAAAACAGGAGAAGATAATTCTTCTTTTGTATGGAGTTGATGTAATATCCTATCCTTCAAAAATGGTGATACTCGAACCTCTTCCATTGAATCAACTGAATCAATCGTCATTTTTACTTTTTTATCAATTTCCGAATTTGACATCATATCGCTTTGTATTTTAGATGCATAAGTATAAAATAACTTGTGCTAAAATTCATTTTTATAATAGTTGTATAATAGTTTTTGCAAATTTTTCTTGGCTCTAAACATTACAGATTCAACTGATGAAACACTTCTGTCGGTAATCTCTGCTATTTCTTGATAGCTCTTACCATCTATCTTATGCAAGGTAAAAATCAAAGTTTGAGATTCAGGTAATTTGTTTATTGCTTTAAACAAGTTTTTATTGAGTTCTTTCGTTTCTAATAAAAATCCAGGATGATTGAACTCTGTAAAATAATTGGTTTTATCTATCGAAAAATCTTGACTAAATAAGGGTTTCAAAAAACCTGTACGCTTTTTGGTCTTCTGCTTTCTAATAAATTCTAAACACTTGTTTGTTGTAATTCTATAAATCCAAGTGGACAAGGCTGATTTGCCTTTAAATTTAGAAATAGAATTAAAGACTTCTAAAAAAACCTCTTGAACTAAATCTTCAGCATCTTCCTTATTAGGTACAAAAGATAAACAAGTACCGAACACTTTTTGTTGATAGGTATCGATAAGATTAGAAAATACAGCTGTATTTTTGAGTTTTAATTGTTCTATGAGGGCCTCTTCTGTCAATCTATTATTTAAAAACCATTGCAATTTAATTTAGATGCCTTAACAACAAAAAACTTGTTGTCTATTTAATCATGGTTTAAAAGATACTTTATTAAATGCAATAGACCATCTCAACTTTTATATTACCTTTGCGTGCTTAATTTTTTTCAATGCGACTACACCGAAATTTATGCTTTGCAGTCATTGACGGATTACATCAAATCTTCAATGAAAATGAATATGCCGATAAGGTTGTGCAGGTTTTATTAAAACGTGATAAACGTTGGGGAAGTCGCGATAGAGGTTTTGTGGCCGAAACTATCTACGAAATCGTCCGTTACCAAAGACTTTATGCTGAAATAGCCAATGTAAAAATGCCTTATAATCGTGATAATCTATGGAGATTATTTGCCGTTTGGGCAACCTTAAAAGGTATTAGATTACCCGATTGGAAATACTTTACGGATACTCCTACTCGGAAAATAAAAGGGAGATTTGATGAATTATCAAAAATTCGAAAATATCGGGAATCGATTCCGGATTGGATGGATAATTTGGGAATTTCAGAACTTGGAGAGTCTCTATGGACCAAAGAGATTGCTATTCAAAATCAACAAGCGGATGTTATTCTAAGAGTTAATACACTTAAGACTCATAAAAAAGATTTACAGCTTAAACTGCAATCAGAGAATATTGAAACTGAGTTCTTACCAAATCACCCTTATGCGTTACGATTAAAAAAGCGTGCTAATGTTTTTAAAACTGAAGCTTTTAAAAATGGTTGGTTCGAAGTTCAAGATGCTTCATCACAATTGGTTGCCAATTTTTTAGACGTTAAACCAGGCATGAAAGTTGTGGATGTATGCGCGGGAGCTGGTGGCAAAACCCTTCATTTAGCATCCTTGATGGAAAATAAAGGGCAGATTATTGCCATGGACATCTATGAAAGCAAATTGAAGAAGCTAAAGGTTAGGGCAAGAAGGAATGGTGTACATAACATTGAATTAAAAACCATTGATTCAACTAAACCTATCAAAAAACTGCATGGTAAGGCTGACCGTTTGCTCATTGACGCTCCGTGTTCTGGATTAGGAGTCTTACGCAGAAATCCTGATGCAAAGTGGAAGTTAGAACCGCAATTTATTGATAGAATTAAGAACACCCAAAAAGAAGTACTAAGAGATTATTCTAAAATGGTGAAAAATGGTGGTAAAATGGTCTATGCTACCTGCTCGATTTTACCTTCTGAAAATGAGAACCAAATTGATAATTTCTTAACTTCGGAAGAAGGAAAAGAATTTACTTTAGTAAAAGATAAAAACGTATTGGCCCATACTTCTGGATTTGACGGATTTTACATGGCTCTTTTAGAAAAAAGATAAAACGAACTTTATATAAATCAATTATGAAATACCTTTACTTTATTGCATTTTTTATTATATCGTCTGTTGTATCAGCACAGCAGGCTTACTATATGAATGGTCAAAACGATGTGGACTTTTCACTTACTGGGCAAGATTTATATGACGCATTGCAATTAAAAATTGACAATAATACGATTGTAACCTACGATTATGGAGATGCAAGAGATGATATCCAAATTATGGACCTAGATCCGGATGATCTAACGGATACAAATGTTTTGTTAGTGTATGGCTTTGTTGATAATCTGGTATGCATAAGTTCTAATGACAGACGTATCCGTAACAAGTCGGAATTTGGAGGTAACAATTGTGATTACAATAGAGAGCACGTATTTGCAAGATCTAATGCAGTACCTTCAATGGGAAGTGCAAGTAACTCGTCAACAGGAATTGTTGCTGACCCTCACAATTTAAGAGCTAGTGATGTACAACGTAATGGTGCAAGAGGAAGTAAACTTTTCACAGCAGGTTCAGGGAACTCTGGAGATGTAGGAAGTGGTAACTGGTATCCTGGTGATGAATGGAGAGGAGATGTTGCCCGTATTATGATGTATATGTATGTGCGCTATGGAGATCGTTGCCTGCCAGAATACAATGCTTCAGGTGCCAAAGAAGGTAGCACAGACATGCTTCAAATCTTATTGCAATGGAATGCCAATGATCCAGTATCAGAAATCGAAAATAATAGAAATAACCTATTAGAAACTAACTACGGTAATCGTAATCCATTTATTGATAATCCATATTTAGCAAAAATAATATGGGGAGGTAGTGACGAACCAGAAGATACTTGGGGAACACTTTCAACCAATGAGTCTCAAGAAAATCTTGAGTTTAGTTTGTCTCCTAATCCTGCATCAAGTTTGGTGCGTGTTAACTTACCAAATCAAATAGAAACAAGAATAGAAATCTATGATATACTTGGTAAGCGCGTTTTTATTAGAAAGGTCAATGAATCTTTGGATATAGACATTAGTAGTCTAAGAAATGGACTTTATGTTGTTAAGTTCATTCAGAATAAAAAAATAACGAGTAAGAAACTTATTAAATCATAAACTAAAAAGCAGCTTTTAAAGCTGCTTTTTTTGTTTAAAACTTGTTGAATACTTCATTTATTGCAGAACAAATTTTAGCAGTAGTATCGCAAAATGAATTAACTTTGTGTTTTTAATTTTCTAATCAATAGAACACATAATGATTCATTTCTTTGGAAACCAAAACAGCAAGGTTTTTGCTGTTCAAGCAACAAAAGAATTATCAACGGATACCATCTCTAAACTCACATGGTTATTTGGCGACCAGCCAAAAATTGAACAAGCATCTATAGATGCTTTTTTTGTTGGTCCGAGAGCAGCAATGATTACTCCTTGGAGTACCAATGCCGTTGAAATTACCCAAAATATGGGCATAGAAGATATCCAAAGAATTGAGGAATTTATAATTGTTGACGAAGACTTTAGAGGTTATGACCCAATGATTTCTGAAAAATTCAATACGCTTAGCCAGAATGTATTTAGTATTGCTATTGAGCCCGAACCAATACTTAATATTGAAGATATTGCTGCATATAATATTAAGGAAGGCTTAGCTTTAAGCGATGAAGAAGTCGATTACCTAAATACAGTGTCTAAGCGAATAGGAAGACCTTTAACTGATTCTGAAGTCTTTGGATTTTCTCAAGTCAATTCTGAGCATTGTCGTCATAAAATTTTTAATGGAACTTTTATTATTGATGGTGAAGAACAACCTGTTTCACTGTTCAAAATGATAAAAGAAACCTCCAAACAACATCCTAACGATATTGTTTCTGCCTATAAAGACAATGTAGCATTTATTAAAGGCCCAACTGTTGAACAGTTTGCACCGCAGCGTGCGGACGTTCCAGATTATTATACCACTAAAGAGTTTGAATCGGTAATTTCATTAAAAGCTGAAACACATAACTTCCCAACTACGGTTGAGCCATTTAATGGAGCGGCCACTGGCTCAGGTGGAGAAATTAGGGACCGACTTGCGGGTGGAAAAGGCTCTATTCCTTTAGCAGGAACAGCGGTTTACATGACCTCATACTCAAGACTCGAAGAAGAACGTCCATGGGAAAAAGCATTCCCAGAACGAAAATGGTTGTACCAAACACCAATGGACATCCTTATAAAAGCATCAAATGGTGCTTCTGATTTTGGAAATAAATTTGGTCAACCGCTAATATGTGGATCTGTATTGACCTTTGAACATCAAGAACAAACTGATAAAATTGGCTATGATAAAGTTATAATGCTTGCTGGTGGTATTGGTTATGGAAAAGCTAAGCAAGCCATTAAGGACGTACCAAATAAAGGAGACAAAATTGTAATTCTTGGCGGTGATAATTATCGCATTGGTATGGGTGGTGCTGCTGTTTCTTCAGCAGATACCGGCGAATTCGATTCTGGCATAGAATTAAACGCTGTACAACGCTCTAATCCAGAAATGCAAAAACGCGCTGCTAATGCCGTTAGAGGCATGGTAGAGAGCGATGAAAACTTTATTGTTTCTATACATGATCACGGAGCTGGTGGTCATTTAAATTGTTTATCTGAATTGGTTGAGGATACTGGTGGGCATATCAATTTAGATAAATTACCTGTTGGAGATCCTACATTATCTGCAAAAGAAATTATTGGAAATGAATCTCAGGAACGTATGGGATTAGTTATTTCAGATGAGCATCTAGAAACTTTACATAAAATTGCTGATCGCGAACGCTCACCAATTTACGATGTTGGTAATGTTACAGGTGAACATCGTTTTACTTTTGAATCTAAATCTAATGGAGATAAACCAATGGATTTGGCTCTAAGTGATATGTTTGGAAGTTCACCAAAAACAATAATGAACGACATCACCATTCATAAGGATTATGCTGAGGTTAGCTATAACAAAGATAGCTTTTATGATTATTTGAATCGAGTTTTACAACTCGAAGCGGTTGCCTGTAAAGATTGGTTAACAAATAAAGTTGATCGCTGTGTTGGTGGACGCGTTGCCAAGCAACAATGTGTTGGTCCATTACAGCTTCCTCTTAATAATGTTGGAGTAATAGCCTTAGACTTTAAAGGAAAAGAAGGCATCGCGACGAGTGTTGGTCACTCTCCAATTTCAGGGCTCATTAATCCAATCGCTGGAAGCCGTAATTCAATTACAGAAGCATTAACTAATATTATCTGGGCTCCGTTAAAGGATGGACTTAAAAGTGTTTCACTATCCGCAAACTGGATGTGGCCTTGTAAAAATGAAGGTGAAGATGCGCGACTTTACAAAGCCGTCAAGGAAGTTTCAGAATTTTCAATCGATCTGGGGATAAATGTTCCTACTGGAAAGGACTCGCTTTCAATGAAACAAAAGTATCCAGATGGTGATGTGATTTCGCCAGGTACAGTTATCATTTCAGCAGCCGCCAATTGCAATGATATTTCTAAGGTTGTAGAACCTGTTTTCCAAAAAGAGGCCGGCGCTGTATACTATATCAATTTATCTCAAGATCATTTTGAATTAGGTGGCAGTTCCTTTGCTCAAATAACCAATAAGATTGGGAATAAAACACCAAACGTAAAAAGTGCTGCATATGTTAAGACCGTTTTTAATACCATTCAAAAATTAATTAGGGAGGAACAAATTGTAGCAGGACACGATGTAGCCTCTGGAGGTCTTATAACAACGCTTCTAGAATTATGTTTTGCTGATAATGGTATTGGTGCTGAATTAGACCTTACAGCACTTAATGAAAAAGACAGCTTTAAACTGCTATTTGCAGAAAATGCTGGAATTGTTTTTCAAGGAAAAGACAACTCAATTGAATCTGAATTAACTAAAGCTGGAATTGAATTTCACAATATAGGTAAGGTCAATGATTCAGATGTTTTAGGAGTCATCAATGGCAATGAAGTTTATAGAATCACAGTATCGCGACTAAGAGATGTTTGGTACAAAACCTCTTTACTTCTAGATCGCAAACAAACCTCGAATGGTCTAGCTGATGCTCGATTTGAGAACTATAAAAATCAGCCTTTAACCTATAAATTCCCAGAACATTTTACAGGGAAATTACCACAAATTAATTCTAATTCTAAAAAACCGAAAGCTGCGATTTTAAGAGAAAAAGGCAGTAATTCTGAACGTGAGATGGCTAATGCTATGTATTTAGCTGGCTTTGATGTTAAGGATGTACATATGACCGATCTTATTTCTGGTCGTGAAACTTTAGAAGATATTCAATTTTTAGGAGCTGTTGGTGGATTTAGTAATTCAGATGTACTTGGCTCTGCCAAAGGGTGGGCTGGAGCTATAAAATATAACGAAAAAGCTAATAAAGTTATTAAAGACTTCTTTGAAAGAGAAGATACGCTTTCTGTTGGCATCTGTAATGGATGTCAGCTATGGATGGAATTGGATCTTATAAATCCAGACCATGAAAAACATGGTAAGATGATTCATAACGATTCTAAGAAACATGAAAGTGCTTTTACCTCTGTCGTAGTACAAGAAAACAATTCTGTAATGCTTTCAAGTTTAGCAGGAAGTCAATTAGGAGTTTGGATTTCGCATGGGGAAGGTAAATTTAATTTACCATATTCAGAAGACAAGTATGAGATCTGTGCTAAGTACAGTTATGATAGTTATCCTCATAATCCTAATGGTTCTGATTATAACACAGCAATGCTTTGTGATAAAAGTGGACGTCATTTAGTGACAATGCCACACATAGAACGATCTACCTTTCAGTGGAATTGGGCTAACTATCCCCAAGGTCGAAAAGATGACGTTTCACCATGGTTAGAGGCATTCATTAACGCAAGAAAATGGATTGATAATCTGTAAGTTAACTCATTATTTGTAAGAAAAGTATTTCTTGTATCTGATTTTTAAAAAGAGATATTTTTTTACTAATAATATTGCGTAATCGCTTTGATTAACTAAAATTTTGTTAGTTGTTAGGGTGAAAAGTATCAAATTTTAAAGGGCTTTACTTTAGAAGCCCTTTTTTTATTATTTTCGTAAAATTCCCTAACAATTTTTGTTAATACAAATTATGACCGAAATAACTCGCCTTTTTGATTTCCCATATTATCAATTGGAAAACAAACCAAATACTAGTGCTTTTGTTACAAAATATAATGGAAAATGGACACCAATTTCCACAAAAGAATACATTGATAAAGCCAATGCTATAAGTCGTGCACTTATCAAACTAGGAGTTCAAAAAAATGATAAAATTGCTGTTATCTCTTCAACGAATAGAACAGAATGGAATATAATGGATATAGGTGTACTTCAAATTGGCGCTCAAAATATTCCTATTTATCCAACGATCTGTGCAGAAGATTACGAATATGTTCTAAATCACAGTGAATCCATTTATTGTTTTGTATCAGACGAAGAAGTTCTAGAAAAGGTGAGAAAAGTTCAAGCAAACACCAAACTCAAAGAAGTCTATTCATTTGACTACATTGAAGGTTGCAAACACTACTCAGAATTATTTGATTTGGGTAAAGATAAGAACAACCAATCTGAAGTAGAGGATCGCAAAGATGCCGTTAAACCAGAAGATTTAGCAACAATCATATACACATCTGGCACTACCGGAAAACCAAAAGGTGTGATGCTTTCTCATAAAAATATTACAACTAATGCTTTAGATAGTGGTAAGCGTGTTCCACTTCCAGAATACGGTGAAACAAGAGTGTTGAGCTTCTTACCTATCTGTCATATTTTCGAGCGTGTTTTAATTTATGTCTACCAATACTCAGGAACATCAATTTATTTTGCTGAGGCCTTGGATAAAATTGGAGATAATGCCAAAGAGATAAAGCCTAATTTAATGAGTGTAGTTCCTCGACTTTTAGAGAAAGTTTTTGATAAAATAATGCTCAAAGGCGAAGAATTATCAGGTATAAAAAAGAAACTTTTTTATTGGGCTGTAGAATTAGGAGAACAATGGGAACCTTATGGTAAAAATGGTAGTTGGTATGAGTTCAAATTAAAAATTGCCAACAAGCTTATTTTTAGCAAATGGAGAGAAGCACTGGGTGGAGAATTAGGAACTATGGTATCTGGTAGTGCAGCCTTACAACCTCGATTAGCGAGAGTCTTTGGAGCCGCACAAATGAAAGTTATGGAAGGTTATGGCTTAACCGAAACCTCCCCAGTGGTATCTGTTGGTATGTTCAGAGACAATTACTATAAAGTAGGAACTGTCGGAAAACCTATAGATCACGTGGAAGTTAAAATAGCAGAGGATGGAGAAATTTTAATCAAAGGACCTAATGTTATGATGGGTTATTATAAAGACCCAGAAAAAACATCTAAGGTTATGAGTGACGATTACTTTCATACTGGAGATAAAGGAGAAATTGATACCGATGGTTTCCTTAAAATTACTGGTCGAAAAAAAGAAATGTTTAAAACTTCTGGAGGAAAATACATTATCCCTACCCTCTTGGAAAATGATTTAAAGCAGTCCTTATTTATTGAGCAAGTTATGGTTGTAGGCGAAGGTGAGAAAATGCCAGGAGCTATTATTCAACCAAATTTTGATTTTGTTAGAGATTGGATAGAGCACAAAGGTCATACAATAGGTACTTCAGATTCAGAAATCTCTGCTTCGGAAATTGTGATTAATCGCATTCAACAAGAGGTTGACAAATACAATAAAAACTTTGGGAAATGGGAACAAATTAAGCGTTTTGAGTTAACACAGGATGCTTGGACGATTGATGATGGTCATCTCACTCCTACAATGAAAGTGAAGCGTAGTGTCATAAGAGAAAAGTATGATGCGCTCTATGAAAAAATCTACAGACCATAGACTATTAAGGTATTTAGCACGTTTATACTTTTACTTCTAGTTACACCAGTCCTTTCAAATTCTCAAACTACATTTTTTGATACTACAAATGAGATTAAATTCGAAAACAGTAGTGAGGAACAAGTCATAGAGGCTAAGGTCTCAAAAAATACATTTCAACTTGATATAATGATAAACAGTGTCATACAAAAAGGACAAATATCATTAGAAATCATACATCCTGAATCCGGTGAAATTTTAGGCACATTCGAAATTGGAAATTCTCAATCAGTTAAAGGAAATGATAAATCAATGGTCAAAGAGATTGTAAGAAGTGATCTCAATAAAGTAATTAAAGATCCTAGTCCTGGAATCTATGTTATTAAAATGGTTTCGAACAAAGCTTATGCAGATATGAAAATTAAACTAACTCATTATTCAAAGTAATTTCAGTCTAAATATGACTAAGGTAACTTGGATAATTCTCGTTTGTATTTGTTTTACATCTATTTCTTTTCCTCAATCTAATGGTTCGATTAAAGGAAATATAGAATTAGATGAGGCATGGACACAAAAAGTATTTCTATAAGAAATATCATCTTTTAATGATTTGTATAAAATGTCTAATTCAATGATTATTTCCGAAGCAGATATTGACAGTCTGAACAATTTCGTTTTTGATTTAAGCAATTTTTCCGAATAAGATAAAATTTATAGACTTCATATAGCGAAGACAGATTCTCCTAATGCTTCATTAATAATTGGAGGAAAAGAGGAAAACTTCAAATTTATCATAGCAAATAAATATTCCGATTTTGAGGTTAAACGAG
>Ga0189289_10522_pt1 | contig 10500 bp, 12 predicted proteins | sample UW106minimetaG_FD_130313 | JGI IMG/M metagenome (GOLD analysis project Ga0189289, IMG submission 130313) | Marine microbial communities from the Costa Rica Dome - UW106 mini metaG | ecosystem: Environmental > Aquatic > Marine > Oceanic > Photic zone | place: Costa Rica: the Eastern Pacific...
AAATTAAAAATGCTTTTCAACCCAGCTCACCAGTGCCAAAGCGGCTTCTTGAGCCCCTAATGCAGAAAGAGGTGCCTCCGTCGGCGCCAACAAAGGCTGGTCCAAGTGCCATGCTCCTGCGTCCAGCTCCAGCCGGCTGAGGAATCGGTGCTGACCGTGCCGTTGCAGGCCATCCATCAAGGCCGACGCTTCAGCAAATCCGCTGCGCTCAACCACGTGAAGCCCAACACCCTGGGCCATCGCCTCACAGAAGCTGCTAAATCCCGGCTTCCCCAGAGAACGGGCACAGCGGCCGAGCACATCGACAGGACGCACCCCCTCCGGCAGAACTGTGAGATTGGGGAGTTCAGCCAGCTCAGGCTGTTGCGAGGCCGTGGCTGAGGCCGGAAGTAGGAAATGGTGGTTGGGCCAAAGCTGAAACAGATCACTGCGAAGGGACAGGCCGATGCCACCGAACCCAACAAGAACCAGGGGCACATCAATGGAATCCCAAAAAGCCTCCAGATCCGCCGGGATCGCTCGCGGCGTACCGCAGACCAACCCGAGCCTCCGTTCAGGCAGGCCCCAGTTCATCGGCAGATCAAACGGACAGCGCAGCAACAGATCACCACGGCGATAGGCCATGGCCGCGGCCTCAGCACGCCGTTGAAACGAAGGTCCCAAGGGGGCATAGATGTCATCCCATCCGAAATTGCTCATCCAGACCAGAGGTGCATCCACCCGCTGGGACAACGCTGCCGCAGCGGGGGGGATGTCCCCGAGGACCAGCACCGGCTGCCCCTGCGACGCCGCCCAGATGGCTTCAGCCTCAATCAAGGCCGGCAGCCTTTGCTCCAGCTGATCAAGAGCAGTGAGTGTGGCGGCGCGATTCACACCGAGGGCATCGGCCTGCACCATGCCCACATCCCACCGACAGGAGCGTTGCTGAATGGACGAATCCCCCAGCAGACGCTTCAGTACAGGGGGTGGGAGCCCCGAACTCATGACCAGAGTCCACTCGGGACGCAGGCGTCGAAGCTCCTGCAGCACTGCCGCATCCCGAGCCGCGTGGCCAAAGCCATGGCTGCTGCTGCAGGTGTAGATCAGCACGACGAGGGAGCATCCATCGACAACTGCTCCTGATGGATTAGCTCAGCGTCTGAGGTGTACCAACGATGGGCCAGCTGAGTCAGCTGGGGGCCCTGGAATTCAGCCCAGGAGAGATGCATAAGGGGCCGATCTTGGCCATCAAGCCCGGAGCGCGGCACGCAGGCAGCATTGATCAGTGCCGTTCCGTGGCGGTGGCGCAGCAGGTTCTGCCGGAGACCGGAGCCCCGTTTGAGGGCATGGTGCATGTGGCCGAAAATCACCAGATCTGCAGGTCGATTCCGGGCCATGCGATCCAAGGCGAGGGCAAGATCCTGATCACCCCAGTCAACAGCTGGCGTTTTCCAATCCCGACCACAGGGACTGGCTGCATCCGATCCCAGCCCCGTGGGACCGCAATGGGCCATCACGATCAAGGGCTGATCGGCGGGCACATCTGCCGCGGCCTGAACGATCCGATCGGCGGACGCCTCAAGCGACACCGGGCCGTACACCGCCTCCACAGCATTTGAGAGATGAAAACCACCTCCCGCACTACAGGGACGTGCACCGACAATCGTCAAGGGGAGCTCCTGCCATTGGATGGCCCGCCAAGCACAGTGAAGATCACCGAGTACAGCTAGTTGCTGCTCAAGGACGCCCCCACTGCGATCCCGCCCACGATCGTGATTCCCCAGGATCACGGCCACGGGAAACGGAAGACGCGTGATCCTGCGCGTCAGGCGCAGGTCGCCATCGGAGAGATCACCAACGAAGAGAACAGCATCGGGCTTGAGGATCTGCAGAAGCTGCTCGTCCGCATCGCCCCAGGCGCCATGCAGATCACCAGCAATGGCAAGTCGCAGGTGCGTCAGAGCGGATGCCTAGGCTGTGTTCATCCTGCCCTGAACCGGTCCTGATGAGCGCTGACACCGCCCTTGTTGCGGCGATCAACCGGCTTCGCGAAGACCGCAATGCCGTGATCCTGGCGCATTACTACCAGGAACCTGAGATTCAAGACATCGCCGATTTCGTTGGCGACTCACTGGATCTATCGCGACAAGCTGCCAGCACCGATGCAGATGTGATCGTGTTCTGCGGTGTGCATTTCATGGCAGAGACCGCCAAGATTCTCAGCCCAGAGAAAACAGTTGTCCTTCCCGACTTAGATGCCGGTTGCTCTCTGGCGGATGACTGTCCTGCAGACGACTTTGCCCAGTTTCGTTCGGAACACCCCGACCACTTTGTGGTGAGCTACATCAACTGCACAGCAGCAGTGAAAGCGCAGAGCGATTTGATCTGCACCAGCAGCAATGCAGTGGATCTGGTCAATCAACTACCAACGGATCAGCCGGTTCTGTTCGCTCCAGATCAAAACCTGGGGCGCTGGGTGCAGCAACAGAGCGGTCGAGACCTAACCCTCTGGCCTGGACGCTGCATCGTCCACGAAACATTCAGCGAAGAAGCCGTGCTTGCGCTTAAGCACGAACATCCCTCAGCGGAAGTCATTGCCCACCCTGAATGCCAGCAGAACCTGCTGGATCTGGCGGACTTCATTGGCTCCACCAGCAAACTCTTGAACTACGCAGAACAAAGTGCCTCTCCCAGTTTCATCGTTCTGACGGAACCGGGGATCCTGCATCAGATGCAGCAACGGGTTCCAGAGAAAACGTTGCTCGACGTCCCTGGGCTGGATGGCTGCAGCTGCAATGCCTGCCCTTACATGCGGCTCAACACCCTTGAGAAACTGAAGGCCTGCCTGGAAACCCTCACGCCTGCAATCGACATGGATGAAACCGTGCGCCTGAAGGCCCTGAAACCCATGCAGCGCATGCTTGAAATGAGCCGGTGAAACCGGATCAGGCGACCATCAAAGGTTTTCAGCAATGGTGTGGACTGGGCACGGCGGTGCTCCTCGCAGCCTGCTCAAACATGAGCGAGCAAGAGAGGAAGGCGTTCCTCTGTGAGGAATGGGGTCGAGGCACAAAAAATGTTGATCAGCTCAAGGCGACCTACTCCATCGCCACCGGCAAGCAGTTCAAACTCCGATCGGGCGGACCTCGAACTGGAGTCAGCTACATCGACGGTGATCTCAAGCAGCTTGCCCGTGAGGTTGACACAGCCTGCGACGTTCAATCCATCGGATTGGAATAGATTTTCAAGTCAAAAAACATCGTGTCGTGAAGCACCCTGTGAGCTGTTCGAAGACTATGGAAATCCTGGCCTTCTTGGCAGTCATCACATTGGGTTCATCGATGAAGGTTTCTGCGCAAACCTGGAATCAACCGATCCCTGAACCAGCTACAGAATCAACACAGTTAACGATTGAACTCGCCGAGCAACTCAACAAGATCGGGGCCAAATTTTTTGGTGCGCACTGGTGTCCTGCCTGCAAGGAGCAGATGAAACTCTTCGGCAAACAAGCCGGACGCGAGCTGAACTACGTGGAATGCGATCTCCCCGACAAATATCCAGACCAGCTCAGCCAATGCAGGGATGAAAACATTCGATCCATACCCACATGGACGCGGCCTGGATCAACGCGGCTTGAGGGCGTTCAATCGATCAACGCCCTCGAACGCTGGAGTGATCTGAAAACACCCCAACAGAATTGATTACTTCTTACGGCAATAACCAGCGCCAACATTCATCCATCCGGAAGGGCAGGCTTCACCGTTGGTGGGCATCATCTCGTAATAGATTGGTGAGACACATGTCGTGCCCAAGGTGTTGACATAACCCAGGGGGCACTGGTTATGGCCTTGGGCCTTGGGAATCTTCTTCTGGGCCAGGGCGGAACTGGGAACAGCCAAAGCCGAGGCAAAGAGAGCGGCAACGAGCAGTTTCATCGCGATGACAACAAACGCGATCAAACTACGGGACTTTCAGACTGTCTGCAGCGATCAGCAGCGGGGCTTGATCGAACGCACTCCCGAAGGGTTGTACTGCCGAGCAGCGAAGGCCTGGGTCGACCCATGGCGCCCAGTCCCCAGGGCTCTGATCACCCACGCCCATGCCGATCATGCAAGGCCCGGATGCGGAGAGTATTGGGCTGTGGCGTCCAGTGAAGGGGTTCTTCGCCAGAGGCTCGGACAAGACATCACGCTTCACCCGGTGGCCTACGGCGAAGAACTCTGGCTCGGCCAGTGCAAGGTGTCGTTTCACAGTGCAGGACACGTGCTCGGCTCAGCGCAGATCCGCCTGGAATCCGAGGGTGAAGTATGGCTGGTCAGCGGTGATTACAAGCGTGATGACGACCCCAGCTGCGATCCCTTTGAACCGGTGCGCTGCGATGTGCTGATCACCGAAGCCACCTTCGGAATGCCGATCTATCGCTGGCAAAGCGGGGAGCAGGTAGCCCAAGACATCCATGCCTGGTGGAGCGGTGATCGCAGCAGGCCGTCACTGCTGTTCTGCTACGCCTTCGGCAAAGCCCAACGCTTGCTGGCTGAGCTCAAGGCCATCGGCGTGGAGGAGGAAGTGCTGTTGCACGGTGCCGTGGAGACCGTGACCCGTCACTACCGGGATGCTGGGGTTCCCATGACCCCCAGCCGTCCCGTCAGCGAACTGCCCCGCAAGGATCCGCTCCATGGGCGACTGATCCTGGCGCCGCCATCAGCCCATCGCTCCAGCTGGATGCGCCGCTTCAAGTCACCCCAAACCGCCTTTGCCTCCGGCTGGATGGCCGTGCGCGGAGCCCGACGCCGCCGGGGCTATGAGCGAGGGTTTGTGCTTAGTGATCACGCCGACTGGCCTGGACTGATCCAGACCGTTCTAGACAGCGGCGCCCGTAAGGTGTACGTCACGCATGGACAGAGCGACGTTCTGGCCCGATACCTGCGGGAGGTGGAGGGTGTGGATGCGGAACCGCTGGAGACCCTGTTTGAAGGGGAAGCGGACTAAAACTTGGCGACGCCGTCGGGGAGCTCAGGAAGGTTTAGGTTCGCTTCACGGCCGTCGATCGCGGCATTGAGCGACTCGATCATCATGGCGTTGCCGCTGTCTTTAACGGCCTCAAGCGCCTTCTGAAGACGACGACGACGGTCGGAAGGATCATCCGAAGTACCAGAGCCAGCCACGGGGGTCACGACAGCCTTGGCTGAGGCGCTAGCGCGCACGTTGCTGAGTTGTTGCGCCAGGTTGTCCCAGAGGAGTGCCATCCAGCTGATTCAAGAAGCTGTCGCTCAGATCAACACAGGTCTCCACCGGATTTCCAGCACTGCTCACAAAATGTCTTGTCAGGATGGCGGGGCTTTTTCTCCATTCCGTTCAAGCGCGCATGCGTGCCTTTCAGGACCTGTTCAATCAGCTGGATCAGGTCACGGGCACCAAGGCCAAGGTGCAGGCGCTGGTGGATCACTTTCAGGAGGTCGATCCAGCGGAAGCGGCTTGGGCGTTGACGCTCCTGTTGGGCAAGCGCCGCCGCCGCTTGATCACCGGTCGCCGCCTCCGCGACATCCTGCGTGAGCGCGGCGGTCTTCCGGATTGGCTGATCGACGACTGCTACGGCCAAGTGGGCGACTCAGCTGAAACCATCAGCCTGCTCTGGCCCGCCGTGCAAGAGCGCGTTGAAGCCACGGATCCAGGCCTGCCCAGCGGTGAGGGGGACATGCCCCTCAGCTGGTGGATGGAAACCCTGCTGCCGGCCATCAGCGCCAGAAGCGACGACGATCAGGCCAATGCGGTGATCTGGCTCTGGCACAGGATCCCGCTCGACCAGCACTTCATCGTCAATAAGTTGCTCACGGGGGGGTTCCGTGTCGGCGTGTCGACAGGCCTGATCAGCCGAGCCATTGCCGAGGCGTTTGATCTCGAAGAAACGCTGGTAGTGCAACGGCTGATGGGCGGGTTTGAGCCCTCCGCTGAGCGATTCGTTCAACTCACCGCCCCTGCGACGCCGGATGAGCACCGCTCCAGTGGCACGCCCTACCCGTTTTATCTCGCCAGTCCCCTGGAACCCCAACGGCTTCGGGAGACATCGGTGAACGATTGGCAACTGGAGTGGAAATGGGATGGGATCCGCGGCCAGTTGATTCACCGCGGTTCAGGGGTTTATCTCTGGAGTCGTGGGGAAGAGCTCGTCAACGACAGCTTTCCTGAGCTAGTGGATGTCGCCGGGGCCTTGCCGTCCGGAAGCGTTCTGGACGGTGAACTGATCTGTTGGCAGCAGAACGAGGCAACACCGCTTGGCTTTGATCAGCTGCAACGACGTCTCGGCCGCAAAACCGTTGGAGCGACGTTGAAAAGGGAATGTCCGATGCGATTCATTGCCTATGACCTACTGGAACATCAGGGCATCGACATTCGCCAGCAGGCATTGAGGCAGCGCCAGAATCAGCTAGCTGACTTGCTCGGCAACATCGAGCATCCCGAATCGTGGCGGTTGCAGCAGAGCCAGTCCTGGTCGATCGGCACCTGGGAGGAGCTGGATCAACAACGCAACCAGGCCCGCCAGCACAACGCCGAAGGGCTGATGCTCAAACACGCGGAGTCGCCGTATCTGAGCGGACGCAAACGCGGCAACTGGTGGAAACACAAGCTGGAGCCGATGACCCTCGATGCTGTGCTGCTCTATGCACAGGCCGGCAGTGGGCGTCGCGCCAACCTGTTCACCGATTACACCTTCGGCCTCTGGACCAACACGGCAGAGCCGCAGTTGGTGAGCTTCGCCAAGGCCTATTCCGGCCTGAACGATGCCGAAATCCTTGAGCTCGATCGATGGATCCGGCGCAACACGCTGCAGCGCTTCGGCCCGGCGCGATCGCTCAAAACCGAATTGGTGTTTGAAATCGGCTTTGAGGGCATCCACCCGTCAAAACGCCACAAATCGGGCATCGCTGTGAGGTTCCCGCGAATCCTGCGCTGGCGCCGCGACAAACCCGCAGAGGAAGCGGATTCGTTGAAAACAGCAATGGCCTTGATCCAGAACCGCTGATGGCAGCTTCAAACGCCAAGGCCGAGACAGAAGCCAACGACCCACGGTTGAGCCCAATCAAGGCATGGTTCGCCCACAAAAACTGGACCCCTCTCCCGTTCCAGCATGAGACCTGGAGCGCCTATCTGGCCGGACGAAACGGGTTGATTCAAGTGCCCACAGGGTCAGGCAAAACCTTCGCCGCTGTGATGGGACCGATCGCACGGATGTTGGCAGACGACCAGCCGTTGAAGGGAATACGTCTCCTCTACATCACGCCATTGCGGGCCCTGAGCCGCGACTTGTCGCTGGCAATCCGCGAACCGATCGAGGCGATGGGTTGGCCGATTCGAGTGGGCATCCGCAATGGCGACAGCAGCAGCAGCGAACGCACCAAGCAGCTCAAAGCACCACCGCAGATTCTGGTGACGACTCCAGAGTCTCTCGCTCTGCTGCTGAGCAATGCCAAGGCGGAGGAGCTGTTTGGCCAGCTTCAGACGGTGATCCTTGATGAATGGCACGAATTGATGGGCAGCAAACGGGGCAGCCAGACGGAGCTTTGCCTGAGCTGGTTGCGCCAGCTGCGCCCCCAACTTCAGACCTGGGCCATTAGTGCCACCATCGGCAACATCGACCAAGCGGCACGCCACGCCCTCGGAACAGGAGGAGAACCGCAGCTCATCAAAGGAGCCCCGGCCCGCGGTACGGAGATTCAGAGCATCCTCCCGGAAACGATCGATGGCTTCCCCTGGGCCGGGCACCTCGGGTTGCGGATGTACGAAGAGCTGGTGGCCCGCCTCAATCCCGGGATCAGCACCTTGCTGTTCACCAACACCCGCAATCAGTCAGAGCGTTGGCACCAGTGTCTGCGCTTTGCCTGTCCGGAGATGGAAGAGGGGTTGGCCCTTCACCACAGCGCCATCGATCGCAGCGAACGTGAAGCCATCGAGGCCTCCGTGAAAGCCGGCAGCATCCGTTGGGTGGTGTGCACCAGCTCTCTTGATCTGGGGGTGGATTTCCAACCCGTCGAACAGGTGGTGCAGATCGGAAGCCCCAAGAATCTGGCGCGACTGCTGCAGCGGGCGGGGCGATCAGCCCACTTGCCCGGCGGAACATCCCAAGTGCTGTTCATGCCCACCAATGCCCTGGAACTGCTCGAGCTCAGTGCTGTGCGTCGGGGACTCGCGGAAGGTTTGGTGGAACAACGCAAACCTCCCAAAGCTCCTCTGGATGTGCTGCTGCAGCACCTCACAGGTTTGGCCTGCGGCCCTGGCTTCAATCCCGAGCAGACCTTGAAAGCCGTGCGGAGCTGTGCGGCCTACGCCGATCTGAGCCAACACGACTGGGACTGGTGCATGTTGTTTCTGGAGCAAGGCGGGGAGTGCCTCGGGGCCTATCCCCGGTACCGCAAGCTCGAGTGGGAGGCGACCAACCAGCGATACCGGGTTCGAGAAAGTGCCATCGCACGCCTGCACCGTCTCAACGTCGGAACGATCACGGCTGCACCGGCGATCACAGTGCGGTTTGTGCGTGGTGCCGTGCTCGGACATGTGGAGGAGACCTTCATCAGCCAGCTGAAACCGAAAGATGTGTTCTTCTTCTCCGGACGCCAGCTGGAATTTGTTCGCCTGCGGGACATGACCGCCTACGTGAAGGTGAGCACCAAGAAAACGCGCACGGTTCCCGCCTGGGCTGGGGGGCAGATGGCGCTCTCCGATCTGCTCACCCATCACCTGCGGCTGGAGGTGGACCGCGCCAGCCGCGGGGATCTCGACAACGCTGAACTGCAGGCTTTAAAGCCCCTGTTTGAACGGCAACAGGACCTCTCCGTGCTCCCAACGGTTGGACAACTCTTGCTCGAAACCTGTCGCACCCGGGAGGGAACGCATCTCTTCGCTTACCCCTTTGAAGGTCGCTTCGTGCATGAAGGCATCGGCTTTCTCTGGGCTTCGCGGCTGACCCGTCTGGAACGCGGCACCATCACGGTGTCGGTCAACGACTACGGCTTTGAACTGTTGGCACCGAAGAGCTACCCCATGGCGGAGCTGCTGGAAGACCACATCGATCTGCTACTCGATCGACAAAAGCTGGAGCACGATCTGAAAAACGCCCTGAATCTTTCCGAGCTGCAACGGCGACGCTTCCGAGCCATTGCCCAGATCGCTGGCCTGATGAACCGAGGATTCCCCGGATCAAGCAAGAGCACGGGGCAGCTTCAAATCAGTGCGTCACTGCTCTTCGATGTGTTCACCCGCCATGAACCACAAAACAGGTTGCTGCTGCAGGCACAACAGGAGGTGCTCAACGACCAGTTAGAGATCTCTCGACTGGAGGCGGCCTTGGAGCGTGCTGCGAGCCAGGAATGGCTGCACGTTGAAACCCCGAGGCCCAGCCCGCTGGCGTTTCCGCTGCTTGTGGAACGCCTCAACAACAGGATGAGCAATGAATCCGTTTTAGAGCGGGTTCAGCGGATGAGAGAGGAGGCACTCCGCAAGGAGGGATAGTGATCAACGAGCAATGCGCTTGAGTGTCTGAACAGGTGCTTTGAAGACTGCTTCTGCCGTTGCAGTGAAGGGCTGTATCGATGGATCGCAGCGCCTGGAAGCGGGCAGAACGAAGTTATTGCAGCTGTTCTGAGCCCCTATGACAAGCATCCCAGGTCGAGACACCCCCCGGCATCGATCCACCAACGTGCAGAGTGAAGGCATGGAACAGCCGAACGCTCGACAACTCCGATCACTTCGGCTCTCTGCTTTAGCCCGTGATAACAGGGCAGTGGCTGAATTAAATGCACGAATCTCAAACTCGCCTGACTACCTGGTTGAGGAGTTGATGAAACGCCATGGGTGGCCTGCTCACGAAGCCATCTGTGCAGTCCAACAACTGCAGGAGAAAGCTTTCCAAGAGACCGCAGACCACTCAGCGGCTTGATCGAAGGGTGACCAAGGGCTGGCATTTTGCGTACAAGTGAACGGGATGCGGAATAACCGGGATGTGGAATAACGATGAGCTGCAAACGATTACAGCTGCCTACGCCGTGAGGCTCAGCCCATCAGCATGATCAAGCTGCAGCCCAATGAATTGGAAGAGCGAGCCCTGGCACTTCAGAACTGATGACTGAACCAACCAAGCCCAGAGCCCTGACCTATACGGAAATGATGAATGGGGGCCGTCAGCACCTTGATGATGCTGAACATATCCGCGAGCAAGAGCTGGAGAAGAAGGTCGTCGACCTAGAACGTCATGTCGATCACTTGGAACGAGCCCTTAAGGACAGCGCAACACCAAAGAGGGACGCCTCCCTTCCTGAAGAAAAAAGGGCATAGCGCATTTGTTTGTTCATGCTTGAACCCTTGATGTGATGAAGGGTTGAGAGGCCAGCCCATCAGGACAGGAATGGGTTGAACACTCCTATGTCTCGCTTCCGTCATCCCTGTCTCGATCACATCACCGGGTACGACATTCCCAGGGCTGTGCCTAGAGCGATCGTTCCCAGTACAAGCAGCAGCATCAGCTTCATT